>Ga0206119_100309_pt1 | contig 20667 bp, 20 predicted proteins | sample 3A50Ametagenome_FD_148608 | JGI IMG/M metagenome (GOLD analysis project Ga0206119, IMG submission 148608) | Enriched microbial communities from leaf-cutter ant dump, University of Wisconsin, Madison, United States - 3A50A | ecosystem: Environmental > Terrestrial > Nest > Insects nest > Nest dump...
CCGGCAGGACGAGGCCGGCAACGTGGCGGACGGCAGCACGACCGTGCTCGACACCCGCAATTCGCTCGTCATCTCGCGCGATATCCACGTCGCCGTGCAGGGTCTCGACAACGTCGCGGTGGTCGCCAGCGAGGACGCCGTCTATGTCGGCCGGCTGGAGGACAGCCAGAGCGTCGGCAAGCTGGTCAAGCACCTTGCGGCCCTGCCGAAGACCGCGAGGCTGACGGAAACGCACCCGACCGCCTACCGCCCCTGGGGCGGCTATACCTCCGTGCTGAACGGCGAGCGCTTCCAGGTCAAGCGCCTGTTCGTCACGCCCGGCAAGCGGCTCTCGCTGCAGAAGCATCATCACCGCTCGGAGCACTGGATCGTCGTGCGCGGCACGGCGGAGGTGACGATCGGCGACAGGACGATCCCGCTGCGCGAGAACGAGTCCGTCTATATCCCGCAGGGCGAGGTGCACCGCCTCGCCAATCCGGGCAAGATCCTGCTCGAACTGATCGAGGTGCAGACCGGCTCCTATCTCGGCGAGGACGACATCATCCGCATCGAGGACGAGTTCGGCCGGGGCTGAAGATCACGGCGGCGCCAGCAGGCTTTCGTGCAGCTTCAGCGCCTCGGGCGAGGGCGTGCGGAACTTCGGCAGGCCGAGATGGTAGCCGTAGCCCGTGACGAGGCTTGCCGTTCCCAGCTGCACCAGCCTTCCTTCAGCAAGCTGGGCCGCGACGAGGCCGAGGCTGCCGAGCGCCACGCCGTCGCCGCTGAGGGCGGCGTCGAGCGCCAGCGCATAGGTGGAGAAGGTGAGGTGCGGCCGGGGAAGGGGCGTCCGCCGGAAGACCTCCGGTGCCACGCGCTCCAGCCAGGGCCGGAAGGAAATCCAGTTGGCGTTGAAGCGCTCGTAGTCGATGAGGTCGAGGCGGGCGAGATCGGCCGGCGTGACCGCGGCCGGATCGAGCCCCTTGCGGGCGATATAGGCTGGCGCGGCGACCGGCGCCAGCTCCTCCGCCAGCAGCGGGGTCAGCGCCCAGCGCGGATGCTCTCCCGTCGAATAGAGGATGACGAGGTCGTTGTTCTCCGAGGCGAGGTCCGCCGGACTATCCGATGTGCTGAGCCGGATTACAATATCGGGATTGTTGCGGGCGAAGGTGCGAAGCCGGGGGCCGAGCCACAGATGCGAGATGGAGCCGCTGGCGGCGAGCGCTATGCTCTCGCCCGCGCCGCTGCGGAAGGGCTCCAGGCTCTCCTCCAGGTAATCCAGCGAGGCGCGCACGCGCTGGAACAGCTTTTCGCCGCGCGCCGTGAGCGCCAGGTTCTTGCCGCTGCGGATGAAGAGCGGCGCGCCGAGCTGATCTTCCAGCCCCTTGATGCGCCGGCTGACGGCGGCCTGCGTGATGTTCAGTTCGCGCCCCGCCCGGGAAAAGTTCATGTGCCGGCAGGCGGCGTCGAAGACGCGGAAGGCTTCCAGCGGGATACGGGCGAGCATCGTGGCTTTCATGATCTCAGGTTATCAAAAAGCCCGAAAAATCCAAGGATTTGAAAATCTGAGATCGTGATGCACGGTTCTCCGGTCATTGCGGGGACTATCGTGACATTCGCAACATCGTTCGTGCCTGATATCCGTTTCGGCGAAGGCGTTCACGCCGGCATCGCCGCCTCCGCCAGCGCGTTGGAAACCCGGAGCGCGCTCGTCGTCATCGACGGCTTCCTCGCCGCCAGCGGCCTTGGTGAGCAGCTTGCCGCACAGTTTGCGGTGGAGGGGATAGCGGCGGAGTTTTTCTCCGGCTTCGCAGGCGAGCCGAAGCTTGCCCATGTGCAGGCGGCAAGCGATGCGGCGCGGGGCAGGGACCTCGTCGTCGGCATCGGCGGCGGCTCGGCGCTCGATATCGCCAAGATCGCCGCCTGCGTCGCCGTGGCGGACGAGGGCCCGATGCATTACGCGCTCGCCGCCAATCCGCTGCCGAAAAGGCCGCTGAAGAAGATCATGGTGCCGACGACGGCGGGCACCGGCTCGGAAACCTCGGCGACGACGATCTTTGCGGGACCCGAGGGCAGGAAACTCTGGATCTGGGGGCCGGAGACGAAGGCCGACCTCGTGCTGCTCGATCCGGCGCTGACCGTGACGCTGCCGGCTGACCTCACCGCCTGGTGCGGGCACGACGCCTTCGTGCACGCCTTCGAGGCGGCGACCAACCGCAACGCCCATGCCGGCGCGGCGCTCTATGCCCACTCGGCGCTTAGCCTGCTGACGGCCGCGCTGGAGACGGCCGTGCGGAACCCCATGGATATCGAAGCGCGCGGCAAGGTCCTGCTCGGCTCCTGTTATGCCGGGATCGCCATCGACAATTGCGGCACGGCGATCGCCCACAATATCAGCCATGCGCTGGCCGGGCTCGCGCCGGTCCACCACGGGCTTGCCACCGCGCTCGGCTTCGAGGCGACGCTGGAATGGCTGGTCGAGGCCGGCACGGCCGATCTTGCGGCGGCGGCGCGGGCCTGCGGCCTTGCCGATGCGGCGACGCTGCCGGCTTTCGTGACGGGCCTCATGGACCGCTGCGGCATCGTGCGCGCGCTGCCGAAGGCCTTTTCCGCCTTCTCCGCCGGGGACCTTGCCCGCGAGATGCGTGCGCCGGAGAACCAGCCGATGCGCCGCGCGACGATCCGCGACGTCACCGATGCCGATATCGATGCCATCGCGGCAAGGATGATGGCTCTGCCGAAGACGCTTTGAGGACGACATGAGCGAACAGCATAGCCGCGCCTATTGGGAAGAACGTCTTGCCGGCCTCTCGCTGGCCCGCGGCCATTTCATCGACGGCAGGGCGGTGCCCGCCGTCTCCGGCCGCACCTTCACCCGCATGCGCCCGATGGACGGTGCGCCGGGCGCCGTGCTGGCGCGAGGGGATGCGGCGGATATCGACCGGGCGGTCGCCTCCGCCCGCCGGGCTTTCGCCAGCGGCGTCTGGCGCGGCAGGGAGCCGTTGGAGAAGAAGAAGATCATGCTGCGCTGGGCGGAGCTGATCCGCGCGCATGGCGAGGAACTGGCGCTTTTCGAAACCCTCGACGTCGGCAAGCCGGTGCAGGCCTCGCTCGGCGTCGACGTGCGGCTCTGCGCCGAGGGCATCCAGTATCACGGCGAGATGATCGACAAGCTCTATGACGAGATCGCGCCGACGGGGCCGAAGGCGCGGGCCCTCGTGCGCAAGGTGCCGCTCGGCGTCGTCGGGGCGATCACGCCGTGGAACTATCCGATGATCATCGACGCCTGGAAGCTGGGGCCAGCCATCGCCGCCGGCAATTCCGTGGTGCTGAAGCCGGCGGAGCAATCCTCGCTCTCGGCGCTGCGGCTGGCCGAGCTTGCCGTCGAGGCCGGGCTTCCCGCCGGCGTCTTCAACGTCGTCACCGGCTTCGGCACGGAAGCCGGAAAGCCGCTCGCCCTGCACATGGATGTGGACATGATCGCCTTCACGGGGTCCACCGTGGTCGGCAGGCTGATCATGGGCTATGCGGCGCAGTCGAACCTCAAGCGCGTGGCGCTGGAGCTCGGCGGCAAGTCGCCGCTCGTCGTCTTCGAGGATGCCGATCTCGATGCCGCGGCGAGCGCCGCCGCCTGGGGCTGCTTCTACAATTCCGGCGAGACCTGCCATGCCGCAACGCGCCTTCTCGTGCAGCGCCCGGTACAGGAGAAGCTGATCGCGAAGATCGAGGCGGTGACGAGGCGCGAGATCGTGCTTGCCCATCCCTTCGAGCCCACGGCGCAGATCGGCGCTCTCATCGAGGCCGCGCATATGGAAAAGGTGCTCGGCCTGATCGAAGCGGGGGAGAAGGAGGGCGGCCGGCGCGTCTTCGGCGCGGAGCGGGTGCTTGCCGAAACCGGCGGCTGGTATGTCTCGCCGGGCGTCGTCACGGATGTGACGAACGACATGCGCATCGCCCGGCAGGAGATTTTCGGCCCGGTGCTCGCCGCCATCGCCTTCGATACGGAGGCGGAGGCGCTCGCCATTGCCAACGACACGATCTACGGCCTTGCCGGGGCGGTCTTCACCCGCGACATGGAACGGGCGCACCGCTTCTCCGAAGCCATCCATGCCGGTACGGTGTGGATCAACACCTACGACATGTCGAATTTCGCGACGCCCTTCGGCGGCTTCAAGCAATCCGGCTTCGGCCGCGACCGCTCGGTGCATGCCATCGACAAATATTGCGACTACAAGACGATCTGGCAGCAGTTCGGCTGAGGAGGAGAAGGCATGAGCCGCATCGTTTCCATCGCGATCACCCATCATCGCCTGCCGCTCGATCCGCCGTTCAAGGCGAGCTGGGACGGGCGGCCGCGCCGGCATTTCGACGCGACCATCGTGCGCGTGCGCGACGACGCGGGCCGCGAGGGCATCGGCTCCGGCGACCTCATGAAGGGCTTCGAGGGGCATGAGGACCTCTTCGTCGGCGAGGATCCGCGCCGTCTCGAACGGCACTACGAGGTGCTCTCGCACATCAATTTTCACTATGGCCGCTGCTGGCCGCTCGACCTTGCGCTCTGGGACCTGGCCGGCAAGGTGACGGGCGAGCCGGTCTGGCGCATGCTCGGCGGGCGGGCCGACCGGGTGCGGCTCTATGCGTCCTCGGGTGTCCTGCGCGATCCCGCCGCCATGGCCGAACAGGCGGAGCGCTATATCGACGAAGGCTTTCCGGCGATGAAGGTGCGCTTCTCCGCCTCCGCCGGCGGGCGGAGCGGCTGGCGCGACGACGTGAAGGCGCTGGAGGCGATCCGCGCGCGCGCCGGCGACCGGCTGGAGCTGATGGTCGACTGCAACCAGGGTTGGCGCATGCCCTGGGACACGACGCTGCCCTGGACCTTCAAGGACGCGCTCGCCGTCGCGCGCGAGCTGGAGCGGCTCGGCATCTACTGGATGGAGGAGCCGCTGCACCGCTCCGACCGCAAGGGCATGAAGGCCTTGAAGGAGGCGACCGATATCCGCATCGCCGGCGGTGAGATGACGCGCGAGCTCTCCGAGTTCCGAGACATCATCGAGGAGCGTGCCTTCGACGTGATCCAGCCCGACGTGGCGCTGGTCGGCGGCATTACCGGCTGCCGGCGGCTCGCCTTCCAGGCGCGCGAGGCCGGCATCGCCTTCACCCCGCATTCCTGGACGAACGGCATCGGCGTGCTCGCCAATGCGCACCTGACGGCGGGCGCCGGCGATGCGCCCTTCCTCGAATATCCCTATGACGCGCCGGAATGGAGCGAGGCGCGCCGCGACTACCCGCTGAAGGCGCCGCTCCGCCACGAGAACGGCTGGCTGCTGCTCGGCGAGACGCCGGGCCTCGGCATCGCGCTCGACGAGGAACGGCTTGCGGCGACGCGGATCGGCTGAGACGCTTCGCCCCCTTGACATCCGCGCCCCGGAAGCCGACTTCACGGAAGACAGGACGCGAAGGAGAAAGCCATGAGCGAGGCAGCCCGCACGACGATCGACCAGGCCGAAGTCGACCGCTTTTCGGCGATGGCCGCCGAATGGTGGGACCCGACGGGCAAGTTCCGTCCGCTGCACAAGTTCAATCCGGTCCGCCTCTCCTATGTCCGCGATCTCGTCTCCGCCCAGTTCGGCCGCGACCCGAAGGCGCATCGCCCGCTGGAGGGCCTGCGCATCCTCGACATCGGCTGCGGCGGCGGCCTCCTCTCCGAGCCGATGGCGCGCATGGGGGCCGACGTGCTCGGCGCGGACGCGTCGGAAAAGAACATCGGCATCGCGAAAGCCCACGCGGCGGGCAGCGGCGTTCCGGTCGATTACCGCGCGGTGACGGCCGAGGCGCTGGCGGAAGCCGGCGAAACCTTCGATGTGGTGCTCAACATGGAAGTGGTCGAGCACGTCTCCGACGTCGATTTTTTCCTCACCACCTGCGCCTCCATGGTGCGCCCCGGCGGCATGATGTTCGTCGCCACGATCAACCGCACGCTGAAGGCGGCGGCGCTCGCCATCTTCGCGGCGGAGAACGTCCTGCGCTGGCTGCCGCGCGGCACGCATCAATACGAGAAGCTGGTGCGCCCGGAAGAGATCGAAAAGCCGCTGACGACCTCGGGCCTCGCCGTCACCGACCGCACCGGCGTCTTCTTCAATCCGCTGACGAACCAGTGGAACCTGTCGAAGGACATGGACGTCAACTACATGCTGGTGGCCCGCCGCGCTTCGGCCTGATCAGGCCTTCAGCGTCTTCACCACGGCCAGAAGATCCTGCTGCCCGGAGGCATTGCGCCCGGCCGTCGCCTTCACGCCGTCGCGGTCGATGACGACGGGATTGCCCTCAGGGCAGAACGGCGCCTTGAAGGTGAAGGCCCGCGGGGTCGGGCCGTTGTCGTGCAGGTATTCCAGCCGCTCCGCGCCGTCGGCCCAGACGGGGTGCGCGCCCGCTTCCACCCACCAGAGCACCAGTGCCGGCCATGCCTGCCGGCGGTTCCAGTTGCGGGCGTGCTTCAGCGCGTCGGCGTGGACGCCGTTGTAGGTGAAGGCCATCAGTGCTTCGAGGCCGGCCCAGAGCGAGAGGGAGGAGGGGGCGTCCTCGAAGCCGCTATCGTGGATGAAGCGGGGATAGACCTTTTCGCCCCAGCTTTCCGGCCCCGGTTCGCCCTCGTAGCCCGAGCGGCCGACAAAACCCTCCGCCCGGCTCGCCGCCTCGAAATTCAGGGGCTCGCGCAGGCGAAAACCCTCGACCCGCGGGCTCTCGTAATCGTCGACATGGAGGCCGAAATTGTAGACGGCGAGATGGTGGCCGCCCATCAGTTCGTATCGTCGGGCAGGATGGGCAGGGGCGCGACGTCGACGCCCTCTTCGAGGAGATCGCGCACGTCCTCGGCGGAGGCCCGGCCGATCAGGCCGCGCTGCTCGGCCTCGCCGTAGTGGATCTTGCGCGCCTCCTCGGGGAAGCGCTCGCCGACATCCTCGGAATTGGCGCGGATGGTGGAGACGATCTCCCGGAGCTTCGTCATCATCTCGCGCTGGCCGGTCTGCACGGCCAGTTCCTGCCGGCGTTCCTTCTTGCGGGCGGTGGAGAGAGAGGGCGCCATCAGGCGCTTGGCGACATGGGTCGAGCCGCAGGTGGGACAGGAGACGAGCGCCATCTCCTGCTGGCGGTCGAAATCGTCCGCCGAGCCGAACCACCCTTCGAAGGCGTGCCCATTGTCGCAGGAGAGTTCATAGCGGATCAAGCGGCAACGCCTCCCTTCGCGGGTGCGTCCGTCACGGCAAGGGTGAAGGCGCGCCCGTTGCGCAGGTTGGGGATCTTGTCATGCGCGGCTTTCACGGCGGCGGTGTCGACCTCGGCGAGCACGACGGCTTCGCCCGTGCCGCCCGCGGAGGCGAGAACGCGGCCCCAGGGATCGACGATCATCGAATGGCCGAAGGTCTCGCGGCCGTCCTCATGCACGCCCGCCTGTGCGGCGGCGGCGATGTAGACGCCGTTCTCGATGGCGCGGGCGCGCAGCAGGATCTCCCAGTGCGCCTCGCCCGTCTGGCGGGTGAAGGCGGCGGGAACGGAGATGATTTCGGCGCCGGCCTGGGCCTCGGCCTTGAAGAGCTCCGGAAAGCGCACGTCGTAGCAGATGGCGAAGCCGAGCTTGCCGAAGGGCAGGTCCGCCATGCGGGCGACGGCGCCCGGCGAATAGACCGCGCTCTCGCGCCAGCTCTCGCCGTTGTCGAGATCGACGTCGAACATGTGGATCTTGTCGTAGGTGCAGATGCGCGCGCCGTCCGGGCCGAAGAGGAAGCCGCGGTTGGCGACCTTGCCGTCCGCAAGGGCGATGGCCGTGGAGCCGACATGGAGATGGATGGAAAGCTCGGCGGCGAGCTCCGCCGCGGCGGCGACCACGAGATCGTCGGCCTCCTGCCGCAGGATGGCGCGCAGGCCCGCGCGGTCCTTCTGGAGGGCGCCGGTCATCTCGGGCGTCTGGACATAGACCGCGCCCTTTCCGGCCGCCTCGCGCACGAGGCGCCGCATCGTCTCGACGTTGCGGACGGGATCGGTCCCGGAGCACATCTGGATGGCGGCAATCGTGGCGGTCATGGCGGGGCTCCTCAGGCGGCCAGCAGCGCGTCGAGCTCGCCGGCGCGCTCCAGCGCATGCAGGTCGTCGCAGCCGCCGACATGGCGCTCGCCGATGAAGATCTGCGGGAAGGTGCTGCGCCCGTTCGCGCGCTGGATCATCTCCTGACGCACCTCGGGCGCATGCGTGGCGTCATGCTCCTCGAAGGCGACGCCTTTCGTTTCGAGAAGTTTCTTCGCGGCGCTGCAATAGCCGCAGAACTGACGCGTATAGATGACGACGGGGACCATGCGCTCCTGCTCCGAACCTTGAAAAATCATCTTTTATATAGGTCCGGGAAGGGCCCTTGCAAAGGTCAAAACGGTGACGTCCGCAGCGCCCGCCCGCTTCAGGGCCCGGGTGACGGCGGCGACCGTGGCGCCGGTCGTGTAGACGTCGTCGACCAATACGACGCGGCGGCCGAACAGCGCCTCGCGGCCTTCCGGCGTGACGGAAAAGGCGCTGCGCACGTTCTCGGCGCGGGCGCGCGGGCTGAGGCCGATCTGGCGGCGCGTGCGTTTCGTGCGGCGCACGGCATCGATGAGCACCGGCGTGCCGGAGAGCGCGGCAAGGGCCCGGGAGAGCTCGGCCGCCTGGTTGAACTTGCGCCAGATAAGGCGCAGGCGATGGAGCGGCACGGGAACGATGACGTCGGCCGCCTCGACCGCGCCGTCGCCGGCGCGCAGCATCCACCCGGCCATCATCGGCGCAAGATCGGTGCGGTCGCGGTATTTCAGCGAATGGACGAGGTTGCGGGCAAGGTCGTCGTAGAGGGCGACGGAGCGCAGGCGCTCGAAGGGCGGCGGGTTGGCGATGGCGTCCGCGCTGAGGATGCCGGGGCCGAGATCGTGCGAGAAGGGCGTGCCGAGCACTTCGCAAAAGGGGCGCTCGATGAAGGCAAGCTTCGACCAGCAGCCGGGGCAGAGGCCCGCGCCGCTGCCGAGGAGCACGCCGCAGCCGGCGCAGGCCGGCGGATAGACGAGGTCGAGGGCGGCGCCCGCAAGGCCGCGCAGCCGGCGGGCAAGGCCCTGCCGGATCGGGACTGTCGACAATGCCGCGGCCTCGATTTCGCCCATGCGGTTGACAATAGCTGCAGTTAGCGGCCAAAGCGAAGGAATTGCGAACGGGATCGCCGCGATGGAAACGCTCTTCGACCAAGCCCTCATCGACACCAACCGGCTGCGCGCGCTCAGTGGCGGGCCGGCGGATTTCCTGCTCGACGTGGCGGCGCGGGAGCTTGCCGAGCGGCTCGGCGTCATCGAGCGCCATTTCGACCGGGCCGTCGAGCTGCACGGCCACACGGGCGCCGCCGCGCGGGCGATCGCCGCGACGGGCAAGGTCGGCACGATCGAGCGGGTGGAGAGCGATCCGCGCTTTGCCGGCCCCGGCGAGACGGTGACCGTCGCGCCGCTGGAGACGGTACCGCTGGAGCCGCAATCGGTGAACCTCATCGTCTCGCCGCTCTCGCTGCACCTGACCAACGACACGCCCGGCGTCTTCGTGCAGATCCGCCGCGCCCTGAAGCCGGACGGGCTGTTCGTCGCGGCCATTCCCGGCAGCGGCACGCTGCAGGAGCTGCGCGAGGTGCTTCTGGCGGCCGAAAGCGAGGCGACGGGCGGGGCGAGCCCGCGGGTCATTCCGTTCCCGGACGTGCGCGATATCGGCGGCCTCCTCCAGCGCGGCGGCTTCGCCCTGCCGGTGACGGACACCGAGACCTATACGGTGCGCTACGATTCGATCTTCCCGCTGATGAAGGACCTGCGCGCCATGGGCATGGCCAATCCGCTCACCGGCCGCAGCCGCCGGCCGCTGGCGCGGGGCGTGCTCCTGCGCGCGGCGGAGCTTTATGCCGAGCGCTTCTCCGATCCCGACGGGCGCATCCGGGCGACCTTCTCGATCATCTACGTGTCGGGCTGGGCGCCGCATGAAAGCCAGCAGAAGCCGCTGAAGCCGGGCTCGGCGAAGATGCGCCTTGCCGATGCGCTGAAGCAGGCGGAGCGCAAGTAAGGCCTATTCGGGCGCCTTGATGCGGTTGCTGAGCTCGCCGAACATGTTGTTCAGCGTATCGCTGAAAGACGAGAGGCCGGCGAGCATGCCGACGGAGATGAGCGCGGCCAGCAGGCCGTATTCGACCGCCGTGGCGCCGGCCTTGTCGGCGAGGATTGATTTCAGCAGCTTCGACCTCATCCGATCTCCCCGGCGCGCCGCGCCCATAAGCGTGTTCAGCAGCCGCCGGCCGTGCCCGTGCCGTTGACGATGCAGACGGCGCCCGGCATTTCCTGCAGGACGGAGCGGCGCACCGTGTAGCGCTTGCCGCCGGCTTCCTTCGGGATCGAGCCCGTCGAGATCATGTCGAATTCGTCCGGCACGTTTGCCATCATGCGCTTGTCCGACTTGGCGGAGAGGACAGGGGTGAGGACCAGCGCCAGGGCGATCACGGCCGTGCCGAAGAGGAGCGCGAGATTGAGCGCGCCGGTCCGGGTATCGCCGGCCGGCGTGAAATCCTTCTCCTGAACGGCTTTCCAGAAGTCTTCGTCACGCATCACAAGGTCTCGCAGGCATTCAACGTTCAAAGCCGATCTTTGAACGAGGGTGCTAAACGTTTGCTTAACGCAGGCCGGAAAATTGCGGGTAGATCCCCGGGGATTGGTCCTAGAGGAGGTCCATCAGGAAGGGGATGAGGGGCTCGTCGGCGGGGGGCATCGGGTAGTCGCGCAGCGCCTTCGGGCGCACCCACTTGATCGCCTGACCCTCGCGGCCATGCGCCGTGCCCTCGAAGCGGCGGCACACATAGAGCGGCATCAGGAGGTGGAAGTCGTCATAGGTGTGGCTGGCGAAGGTGAGCGGGGCAAGGCACGGGATCTTCGTGGTGATGCCGAGCTCCTCGTCCAGCTCGCGGATCAGCGTTTCCTCCGGCGTCTCGCCGGGCTCGACCTTGCCGCCGGGAAACTCCCACAGGCCGGCAAGCGTCTTGCCCTCGGGACGCTGTGCCAGGAGGACGCGGCCGTCCGCATCGACGAGCGCGCAGGCGGCGACGAGGAGGATACGGCGCTGTTTGGCGATGGTCTCGGTCATGCCGCGGCTGGCCCCCGGTAGCTGTATTCGTAGACGGCGGCAAAGCCGGCGCGGCGGTAGAGCGCGAGGGCGGCCGCATTGTCCGCCTCCACCTGCACCCAGGCCTGGCGGGCGCCCTTGAGCTTTGCCCAGCGCAGGCTGGCATGAAGGATCGCGGTGCCGAGGCCCCGGCCGCGCCGTTCCGCCGCCACGCCGAGCTGGAGGATGCCGGCAAGATCGTTGTCCTGCACCGCGATCGTCACGGCGGCCGGGCCGAAGCCCGGCTCTTCGACGATGAAGAGGCCGGCCTCCGGCTTGATGGCGTTGATGATCTCGGTGAGGCCGGGCTTGAGGGCCGGGTCGTCGCCGGCCACGCGGATGCGCGCGTCGACGAAGCGGCCGACGTCGCGGCTCGGCAGGTGGTCGAGGCCCTCGTCGCGGGGAAGGGTGGCAAGGTCGGCCGTCATGACGACGGTGCGGCCGATATCGGCCCAGCCGGCCTCGTCCATGTAGGCGATGAGCTGCGGGGCGGCGAGCGGCGTCTGGCGCACCAGCAGCGGGCGGCCGTAGTCGGCAAAGCGTTTCGCCGCCTTTTCCAGGCGGATGTCGATGTCGCGGATATCGGACGGGTCGAGCGGGTTGACGGAGTTCAGCCGGCGCGAGGGGTGGCCGGCGGTCAGCCGGCAGAGCCAGCTTCCGTCATACTGCACGGTGGCCGCGGGCCAGGCGCGGAAGCCGACGGCTTCCAGCCGGCGGACTTTCGGGAGATCGCTCATCGTCGTTTTCTGTCCGGAAGGGGTCACGCTGTCCGGGCCTCTGTTTCTTTGGCAGTCCGCGGCGCGAGCCTGCCGGAACGTGCTTAGCTGCGATAGTCGCCGTTGATCTCGACATATTCCTTGGTGAGGTCGCAGGTCCACACCGTCGCGCGGCCGTTGCCGAGGCCGATCTCGACGCGCACCGGAATGTCCTCACGCTTCATGACGGCGGAGGCCGCGTCCTCGGAATAGGCGGGATCGCGCTCGCCGTCGACGGCCACGCGCACGTCGCCGAACCAGATGGCGAGGCGGTCGCGGTCGGCCATCTCGCCGGACTTGCCGACGGCCATGACGACGCGGCCCCAATTGGCGTCCTCGCCGGCGACGGCGGTCTTGACCAGCGGCGAATTGGCGATGGAGAGCGCGATGCGCTTGGCGGCTTCGTCGCTTTCGGCGCCCTCGACGGTGACTTCGACCATCTTGCGCGCGCCTTCGCCGTCCCGCACGACCTGCAGCGCGAGGTCGCGCAGGAGGTCGGTGAGCGCGGTGCGGAAGCCGTCGAGCGCGGCGTCGTCGGCCGTCACCGGCGTCTGGCCGGCGGCGGCGGCAGCGCCGGTGGCGAAGAGCATCAGCGTGTCGGAGGTCGAGGTGTCGCTGTCGACGGTCACGGAATTGAAGGTCGGGCCGACGCCGGCCGACAGCAGCGATTGCAGCACGGGGGCCGGAATGTCGGCGTCGGTGACGACGAAGGAGAGCATGGTCGCCATGTCGGGCGCGATCATGCCGGCGCCCTTGGCGATGCCGTTGATGGTGACGGTGACGCCGCCGAGGCTTGCCGTGCGGGTGGCGACCTTCGGATAGGTGTCCGTCGTCATGATGGCCTTTGCGGCCTCGAACCAGAAGTCCTCCGTGCCCGAGGCGGCAAGGCCGTCGAGCACGCCGGAGAATTTCGTGGCGTCGAGCGGTTCGCCGATCACGCCCGTCGAGGCGAGGAAGACTTCGCCTTCGCTGCAGCCGACGGCCCTTGCGGCGGCTTCCGCCGTCATCCTCGTCGATTCGCGGCCCTTGCGGCCGGTGAAGGCATTGGCATTGCCGGAATTGACCACCACGGCGCGGGCAACGCCGCCGGGAAGGTTCGCACGGCAGAAATCGACCGGCGCGGAGGGGCATTTGGAGCGCGTGAAGACGCCGGCGACCGCCGCGGGGCGGTCGAAGACCATCATCAGGACGTCCGTCCGGTTCCTGTACTTGATCCCCGCGGCGGCGGTCGCCATGCGCACGCCGCGCACCGGCGGCATGTCGGCATAGGTTTTCGGGGCGAGCGGGGAAATCGAGCCGGACATTCTTGCCTTCCTGCGGGAAAAAGAGGCCCGGCATTTGCCGGGCCGTCGCCGTGTCTTACTGCTGGCCTTCGGTGGCCGGCGCTGCCTCGCCTTCGGCGTCCTTGGCTTCGGCTTCCGGCTTGTTGACCGCGTCGTAGGCGGTCTTCAGCGCGGCGTCCGTGATGTCGACGGGGGCCGCGGCCTTGGCCTTTTCCAGGAGGTCGAGATACTTGTCGCGCATGACGAGCTGACGGACCTGGCCTTCGACCTGGTCGAGCGCCGGGGGCTGCTGCTTGCGCTTGTCCTCGACCTTGATGACATGGTAGCCGAACTGCGTCTTCACCGGGGTCTTGGTGTAGGCGCCCTTTTCAAGGGCGAAGGCGGCCGCTTCGAATTCCGGCACCATGCGGCCCTTGGCGAAGTAGCCGAGATCGCCGCCTTCCGACTTGTTCGGATCGGTCGACTTTTCCTTGGCGATTTCGACGAAGTCCTTGCCGGCGTCCAGCTCGGCGATGATCGCCTTGGCCTCGTCCTCGGTCTTGACGAGGATGTGGCGGGCGCGGATCTCGTCCTGCGGCTCGATGGCGGCGACTTCCTTGTCGTAGCGCGCCTTCACCTCTTCCGGGGTGACGGAATCGACGACGTGCTTCTTGAAGTAGGCGTTGTGCAGCTCGCGGTCCGTCAGGAAGGCGAGGCGCTGCTTGAAATCGGCCGTATCCTGCAGGCCTTCCTTGCTGGCGTCGGCGGCAAGCAGCTTGACGTCGATGATGGAGGAGAGCGCGGCGACGCGCTTCTGGTCGTCCGGCAGGTTGGCGAGCTGCGGGTCGAGGCCGGCCATCGCGAGCTTGAGTTCCGATTCGTGGATCTCGGTGGCGCCGACCTTGGCGACGACCGGGTCCGCCGCGGCGTCTTCCGCGCGGACGCCGCCGGCGGCGGCAGCGATCGCGATGAGGGCAACTGCCGCAAGCTTGCTATACTTCAACATATCGAAAAGACCTTTCACATCCTTGCCGGAATCGGGCCGATATCCGGTGCCAGACGGCTCAACACCACCAGAATGTGGCAGTTGTGCAACCGTCTGAGCCGTTGACATCATTCGACCCCCCTCTTATCTGTCACGCAATCCCGCGTCCAGAACAGTTTCCGGGCGTTTCACGGCTTTGCGCGCAATTATCGTGCGACCTGTCACGCGCCGGGCGCCCAGAAAGAAAGGACCATCCTGATGGTCAGCCTCGGCGGCATTGCCCGCAAGTTGTTCGGTTCCTCGAACGATCGCCGCGTCCGCTCCTTCAAGTCCCGCGTCGACGCCATCAATGCGCTCGAGCCCGAGATGAAGGCGCTTTCCGACGAAGCCCTGCGGGCGAAAACCGTGGAATTCCGCGAACAGCTCGCAAACGGCAAGACGCTCGACGACATTCTCGTGCCGGCCTTCGCCGTCGCCCGCGAGGCTGCCTTCCGCGTCCTCGGCCTTCGTCCCTTCGACGTCCAGCTCATCGGCGGCATGATCCTGCACGAGAAGTCGATCGCCGAAATGAAGACGGGTGAAGGCAAGACGCTCGTCGCCACGCTTCCCGTCTATCTCAACGCGCTGGCCGGCAAGGGCACGCATGTCGTGACGGTCAACGACTACCTCGCCACCCGCGACGCGGCGCAGATGGGCCGCGTCTACGGCTTCCTCGGCCTTTCGACCGGCATCATCGTGCACGGCCTCGACGACGAGCAGCGCCGGGCGGCCTACGCCTCGGACATCACCTACGCGACGAACAACGAACTCGGCTTCGACTACCTGCGCGACAACATGAAGTACGAGCGCAGCCAGATGGTCCAGCGCGGCCACTTCTTCGCCATCGTCGACGAAGTGGACTCGATCCTCGTCGACGAGGCGCGCACGCCGCTGATCATCTCCGGGCCGCTCGACGACCGCTCCGATCTCTATACGACCATCGACGCCTTCATCCCCATGCTGGACGAGGCGGACTACGAGATCGACGAGAAGCAGCGCTCGGCCAACTTCTCGGAAGTCGGCACGGAGAAGCTGGAGAACCTGCTGCGTGCGGCCGGCCTTCTCAAGGGCGAATCGCTCTACGACGTCGAGAACGTCGCCATCGTCCACCACATCAACAACGCGCTGAAGGCCCACAAGCTCTTCACGCGCGACAAGGACTACATCGTCCGCAACGACGAGATCGTCATCATCGACGAATTCACCGGCCGCATGATGCCGGGCCGGCGCTATTCCGAAGGCCAGCACCAGGCGCTGGAAGCCAAGGAAAAGGTCACGATCCAGCCGGAAAACCAGACGCTGGCCTCGATCACCTTCCAGAACTATTTCCGCATGTACGAAAAGCTCGGCGGCATGACCGGCACGGCCGCGACGGAAGCGGAGGAATTCGGCAACATCTACGGCCTCGACGTGGTCGAAGTGCCGACCAACCTGCCGATCCAGCGCCTCGACGAGGACGACGAGGTCTATCGCACGGCGGACGAGAAGTACCAGGCCATCATCGAGGAGATCAAGGCGTCGCGGGCAAAGGGCCAGCCGGTCCTCGTCGGCACGACCTCCATCGAGAAGTCCGAGCATCTCGCCGAGCTCCTCAAGAAGGCCGGCTTCAAGGATTTCCAGGTCCTGAACGCCCGCTACCACGAGCAGGAAGCCTATATCGTCGCGCAGGCCGGCGTGCCGGGCGCCGTCACCATCGCCACCAACATGGCCGGCCGCGGCACGGACATCCAGCTCGGCGGCAATATCGACATGCGCCTCGAGCGCGAGCTGGCCGACATGGAGCCGGGCCCGGAGCGTGACGCCAGGCGCGAGGCCATCGTCGCCGAGGTGAAGAAGCTGAAGGAGCAGGCGCTTGCCGCCGGCGGCCTCTACGTTCTCGCCACCGAGCGCCACGAAAGCCGCCGCATCGACAACCAGCTTCGCGGCCGCTCCGGCCGCCAGGGCGACCCGGGCCGCTCGAAGTTCTTCCTGTCGCTGCAGGACGACCTCATGCGCATCTTCGGCTCCGAGCGCATGGATTCCATGCTCCAGAAGCTCGGCCTCAAGGAAGGCGAGGCGATCGTCCACCCCTGGATCAACAAGGCGGTGGAACGCGCGCAGAAGAAGGTCGAAGCCCGCAACTTCGATATCCGCAAGAACCTCCTGAAGTACGACGACGTGCTCAACGACCAGCGCAAGGTCATCTTCGAGCAGCGCATCGAGCTGATGGACAGCGAGAACCTCACCGAGATCGTCGCCGACATGCGCCACGAGGTCGTCGAGAACCTCGTGCACATGCATATCCCGGAAAACGCCTATGCCGAGCAGTGGGATGTCGCCGGCCTCAAGAAGGGCGTGCTCGAGCAGCTCAACCTCGACCTGCCCGTCGACGCCTGGGCCGCCGAGGAAGGCATCGACGAGAAGGACATCCTGGAGCGCCTGAGGACGGCCGTCGACGAAGCCGCCGCCGACCGCGCCGAGCGCTTCGGCCCGGAAATCATGACCTATGTCGAGCGCTCCGTCCTGCTCCAGACGCTGGACCACCTGTGGCGCGAGCATATCGTCAACCTCGATCACCTGCGCTCCGTCATCGGCTTCCGCGGCTATGCCCAGCGCGATCCGCTGCAGGAATACAAGGCGGAAGCCTTCGAGCTCTTCCAGGCGCTTCTGGCGAACCTGCGCCAGACAGTCACCGCGCAGCTGATGCGCGTGGAGCTGGTGCGCCAGGCCGCCGACGCGCCGGCCCCGGTGCCGCCGAGCATGGAAGGCCATCACATCGACGGCACGACCGGCGAGGACGACTTCAACGAGGCCGCAGGCCCGATGGACGCCGCCGTCGAGCCGGAGAACCGCGACCCGAACGACCCCTCGACCTGGGGCCGCGTCGCGCGCAACGAGCCCTGCCCCTGCGGCTCCGGCAAGAAGTACAAGCATTGCCACGGAGCCTTCGAGCAGGCCTGACCGGACGAGGGAATAAAGTCCCTTTCTGCCGCTGGCATCTCCTCCACAAGAGCGGGGTAATCGCCTATGGCGGGCGGTTGCCTGTTTCCCCTTCTCCCCGCCGGGGAGAAGGTGGCCCGCAGGGTCGGATGAGGGGGCAAGCGTGCCGAATTTCGCCTGCGCCTGCGGCTCCCCCTCGTCCCGCTGCCGCGACCTTCTCCCCGAGGCGAGAAGGGGCTGGTGGCATCTGTCGAACTCCCTATCCGATTGCCCTGCCCTTAAAGGGAGATGCCGGTAGGCAGAGAGGGTCTTTTCACCGTCATCCAACCGTTTGTTAACCCTGATCTGACAAGACTCCCCTCGGTGAGTTTTGCGTAGCGTTCGGGTTCCTGTGTTGATGGCGGTCATTCAATCGGCGGAGAGGTTGCTGCCATCGGGCCTGCGCGGCAAGGCCGAGCCGCTGCTGCGGGCGCTTGCCGGCAGCGATCCGCACAGCCTCGCCCAGCGCATGGCGCTCGTCGCCTTCGCCATCCGGATCGCCAGCGCCGCCATCGCCTTCCTCACGCAGATCGTCCTTGCGCGCGTGATGGGCGAATTCGAATACGGCATCTTCGTCTTCGTCTGGGCGCTCATCGTCATCGTCGGCGACATGTCCTGCCTCGGCTTCCACACGACGGTGGTGCGGTTCCTGCCCGATTATGCCGGCCGCAGCGCCCATGCGGAGATCCGCGGCCTCACCTCGACCGCCCGCATCTTCGCCATGCTCTCCTCCACGACGCTGGCGGCTGCCGGCTTCCTTTGCCTCTTCCTCTTCCGCGACGCGGTGACGGACTATTATGTCCTGCCGCTCTTCATCGGCCTTTTCTGCATGCCGATGATCGCGCTCGGCGACGTCCTCGAAAGCACGGCGCGTGCCCATAGCTGGGCGCTGGTGGCGCTCAGCCCCACCTATATCGTGCGTCCGCTGCTCATCCTCGTCTTCATGGTGGCGGCCGTCCGGTCCGGCGCGCCGCATACGGCGCTGACGGCGATGGTCGCCGCGCTCGCCGCGACCTACCTCACGACGGTCGTCCAGTTCTTCAACATCCTCTACCGGCTCGGCCGGCGTTATGTCGCCGGTCCCCGCAAGATGGAATTCTCGCTCTGGATCCAGGCGGCGCTGCCGATCTTCCTCATCGAGGGCATCGGTTTCCTGCTCACCAATTCCGATGTCATCGTCGTCGGCCTCTTCCTCGATCCGGAAAGCGTCGCCGTCTATTTCGCCGCCGCCAAGACGATGGCGCTGGTGCATTTCGTGTTCTTCTCGGTGAAGGCCGCCGCGGCGCCGCGCTTTTCGGCGCTCTTTGCCGCCGGCGACCGGGTGGCGCTCGCCCGCTTTGCCGGCGAGACGGTGCGCTGGAGCTTCTGGCCGTCGCTGGCCGTCGGGCTCTGCGTGCTGGCCTTCGGGCACCTCCTTCTCTCGCTCTTCGGTCCGGCCTTCACGGCGGGCTGGGAGCTGATGTTCATCCTCTTTTCCGGCATTCTCGCCAAGGCGCTGGTCGGGCCCGGCGAGGTGCTTCTGACCATGTCCGGCGAGCAGCGGCTCTGCGTCGTCGTCTATGCCGTGGCGCTTGCCGCCAACATCGCCTTCAACGTCACGCTCATTCCGCTTTTCGGCATCGAGGGTGCGGCCATCGCCACGGCCGGCGCCATGGTCGTCGAGGCGCTGCTGCTGCACGCCGCCGTGCGCACGAAGCTCTCCATCATCCTCTTCGCCTTCGCCAATCCGGTGAAGGCGAGCCTCATCGACGGGACGGACCATCATGACCGATAGCCACGGCTTCGACCACGCCATCGCGGCAGGGCGCGCCCAGGCCGTTCTGCCTCCGGCCGCACCCGGCGCGCAGCCGCCGGCGGACCAGCGCATCGCCGTCGGCCGGCCGGGCCGCTCGCTTGCGCTCTATCCGGCGACGGCCGGCTACGACCTGCAGCAGGAACTCGATTTCCTGTCCAACCGCGTCATGGAGGCGAACGTCTTCTTCACCGGCCGCTTCCTCGCCCCGGCCATGCCGCGGCTGGAGGACCGCACCGTGCGCCTTTCCGTCATCCGCGACGAGGGCGCCGGCCGCAGCCGCATCCGCCTGCTGATGCCGTTCTCCGTGGAGAAGCCGGGCTTTTCCATCGGCTCCAGCATCCTGCGCGCCTGGTCGAACCCGTTCGGCCCGCTCGGAACGCCGCTGGTCGACGCGGAAGACGCCGCCGAGACGCTCGACAATTTCCTGGAAGCGCTGGGCGGATCCGGCACCGGCCTGCCGCCCATCCTCGTCCTGCCGGACCTTCGCCTGGGCGGTCCGTTTGCCCAGTTGATGCGCGCCGTCGCCATCGGCCGCAACCTGCCCGTCACGGTCACCGACACCTATCGCCGGCCGATGCTGGAAAGCCTGCTCGACGGCCAGGCCTATCTCCAGCACGCCATCTCGCCGGAGCATTTCCGCGAATTGCGCCGGCAATGGCGGGGGCTCGACCGGCTGGGCGAGCTGAACTACAACGTTGCCCGCCAGCCCGCCGACATCCGCCTGCGTATGGAGGAGTTCCTGCTGCTGGAAGCCGCCGGCTGGAAGGGCAAGAGCCGCACGGCGATGATCAACGACCGCTATCGCGCCGCCTTCGCCCGCGAGGCGATCGCCAACCTCGCCGAGACGGACGGCGTGCGCATCCATACGCTCGACCTCGACGGCCGCGCCATCGCCTCGATGATCGTCTTCCTCGCCGGCGGCGAGGCCTATACGTGGAAGACGGCCTATGACGAGGATTTCGCGAAATATTCGCCCGGCAAGCTGCTCGTCGCCGAGCTCACCGAATGGCATCTCGACGATGCCAATATCGCCCGCTCGGATTCCTGCGCGGTGCCGGACCATCCGGTGATGAGCCGGTTCTGGGAGGAGCGCGAGGACATGGGCACGCTCGTCATCGGCCTGCAGCAGAACCGCGACCGCGACGTGCGGCAGGTGGCGACGCAGCTCCACCTCTACCGCAACACGCGCAATGTCGCGCGGCTGCTGCGCGACAAGATCCGCTCGCTGGCGAAACGCTAGAGCATTTCCAGGCGGAGCGAAGCCGCTTCGGCGCCGGACAATGCGAAAATGCTCTAGGCAGCGGCCGAGGTCTCCTCCGCCGCACGCTTGCGCAGCAGATGGCGGATGACCTTACCGGAGGTCGTCAGCGGCAAGGAATCGACGAATTCCACCTCGCGCGGATATTCATGCATGGAAAGGCGCGATTTCACCCATTCGCGGATATCGGCCGCCAGCGCCGCCGAGGGCGCATGGCCGGGCTGCAGCATCACATAGGCCTTGACGATTTCCGTGCGCACCGGATCGGGCTTGCCGACGGCGGCGGCGAGCTGCACGGCCGGATGGCCGGCAAGGCAATCCTCGATCTCGCTCGGGCCGATGCGGTAGCCGGAGGAGGTGATGACGTCGTCGTCGCGGCCGAAGAAGGTGACGTAGCCGTCCGCGTCCATGCGGCCGAGGTCGCCCGTCGTCATCCAGTCGCCGATGAA
>Ga0206119_100312_pt1 | contig 20393 bp, 23 predicted proteins | sample 3A50Ametagenome_FD_148608 | JGI IMG/M metagenome (GOLD analysis project Ga0206119, IMG submission 148608) | Enriched microbial communities from leaf-cutter ant dump, University of Wisconsin, Madison, United States - 3A50A | ecosystem: Environmental > Terrestrial > Nest > Insects nest > Nest dump...
GATATCGAGGCGGACATCTACGTGATGGCAGACGGCGACGGCACCTATTCGGCCGCCGATGCGCCCGAACTCGTGCGCACGCTCATCACCGAGGGCGCCGACATGGTGGTGGGCACGCGCCGCGGCGTCCATGCCGATGCCGGCCGCCAGGGCCACGCCTTCGGCAACCGCATCTTCAACACCCTGTTCCGCGCGCTGTTCGGCAACGATTTCTCCGATATCTTCTCGGGCTACCGCGCCTTCTCGCGCCGTTTCGCCAAGAGCTTCCCGGCCGTTTCCGGCGGCTTCGAGATCGAGACGGAAATGTCGGTGCACGCCTCGCGGCTGCGCATGCCCGTCGCCGAGCTGGAGCTGGACTACGGCCGCCGGCCGGAAGGCTCCCATTCCAAGCTCTCCACCTTCCGCGACGGCGGCCGCATCCTCTGGATGTTCGCCATGCTGATGAAGGAGACGCGGCCCTTCGCCTTCTTCGGCGCGATCAGCGGCGCCTTCATGGCGGCGAGCCTCGTCTTCATGGCGCCGGTTCTGGCCGCCTATTTCCGGACCGGCCTCGTCGACCGCATGCCGACCTGGGTTTTCTCGCTGGTGCTGATGATGATCTCCTTCCTCGTCTTCTCCGCCGGCATGATCCTCGATTCGCTTGCCCGCGCGCGGGCCGAGCAGTTGCGCATCCACTACATGACGCTGCCGGCGCGCCATGCCGGCCACCATCGCCGCGCCCGCGCCGCCGAGGACGCGCCGGCGCGCTCGCGCGCGGCCTGAAGCCGCCATGAGGCGCCTCGTCCTTTTCGTCCTTGCGGGCGGCGCGGGCTTTCTCGTCGATGCCGGCGTTCTTGCGCTGCTCCTGAAGGTCACGGCGCTCGGCCCCTTCGCCGCGCGCCTCTTCGCCATCGCCACGGCGATGCTCTTCACCTTCTGGCTCAACCGCACCTTCACCTTCGGCCGCAGCGCAAGGGCGCTGGCGGCGGAGGGCGCACGCTACGGCGGGGTCGGCACCGCCGCCGCGGGGCTGAACTATGCCGTCTATTCGGCGCTGCTTCTCGTCTTCCCGGCGCTCTGGCCGGTTCTTGCCGTCGCCATCGCCTCGCTTGCCGCGATGGCCTTTTCGTTCCTGGGCTATTCCCGCTTCGTCTTCGGCGCCCCGACGTCCTCGAAGTGAGCCGGGTGCCGGTATCGTTACCGGCGCGGAGGGGGAAAGCGGGGCAAGGCGGCCGCCTCTTTCATGTTCCTGCCGCAATCGCTAGGTTGAAGCAGAATCATCGACGTATCCGGGGACCCTCCATGTACAAGAAATGCGCTCTTGTCGCGATCGCCGCGGCCTATCTTTCCGCCTGCACGACGACCGATCCCTATACGGGGGAACAGAAGGTCTCCAACACGGCCGGGGGCGCGGCCATCGGCGCCGGCATGGGGGCGGTCGCGGGCCTCCTGATCGGCAACAATCCCGTGCAGCGCCGCAATGCCGCGCTGATCGGCGCCGGTGTCGGCGCGCTCGCGGGCGGCGCCATCGGTAACTACATGGACACCCAGGAATCCGAGCTGCGCGCGCAGCTCCAGGGCACGGGCGTCTCGGTCACGCGCGTCGGCGACCGCATCGTCCTCAACATGCCGTCCAACGTCACCTTCGCGACGGACCAGGACCAGGTCATCCCGCCCTTCTACCCGACGCTCGATTCCGTCGCGATCGTGCTGCGCAAGTTCGACAAGACGCTGATCGACGTCGACGGCCACACCGATTCCGTCGGCAATGCCGGCTACAACATGGACCTGTCCAACCGTCGCGCCAACTCGGTCGCCAACTACCTCGCCTCGCGCGGCGTCGATCCGCGGCGCATGTCCGCCATGGGCTACGGCCTCGAGCGGCCGATCGCCTCCAACGCGACGGAAATGGGCCGTGCGCAGAACCGGCGCGTGGAAATCTCCATCTCGCCGCTGCGCCAGGGCTGACCGTCCTCTACGGGCCCTCGCGTTCGGGGGCCCATTCCAGCCGCTTGTAGTCGAACCCGTATTTCAGCGTCGGCTTGACGATCTCGAAATAGGGCGAGAGGTCGAAGTCGCGCGGCGTGTAGAGCGAATGATGGCGGATATGCAATATCTCCTCGCGTGAATAGGTCGAGGTCGCCGCGGCGTGGCCCGGCGCATAGGTGATATTCGGCAGGACGGGATAGCCGATGGTCTGGAAGGCCTCGGCGATCAGCGTCGAGCAGATCGCCCGCGTCGGATCGCCCGAGCCGAAGGCGATCAGTCGGCGGCGCCAGCGCACCGGAACGGGCGGCGTCGGCAGGAAGTAGCGCAGCATGTCCGTGATGTTCTTCAGGTCGTATTTGAGCCCGAGCCGCGAGACCATGAAGGAGAGCAGCGCGTCGCGGTCCTCCGGCGTCAGGCCGATGGGCCGGCAGATGCGCGTATTGTAAGTGCGGTACTTGGTGAGCGGCACGGCGATGCAGCCGTCGCCGATATTCACCTCGATGAGCTGCGGGCGCTCGGTTGCCGGAAGCGCGGCCTGGTCGAGCGTCAGCGGCGCGGCTTCGCCCACGAAGAGCGCGGCATGGGACCATGTCGACTGCGTGAGGTACTTGATCGCCGCCGAGACCTTCTGGTTGCCCTCGATGAGCAGCACGTCGCCGGGCCTGAGCGTGCGCGCCAGCGTTTCGGGGTCGGAGGGCGTATAGGGCTCGTAGCCGGAGGTCTGGGACTGCAGCTTATCGGCAAGACGGCGGCCGAGGCGGTCGAGCAGCGTGTCGCGGCTTGCGGAAAGCGGCTTCAGTCCTGCGGTCACGTCTCGTCCCTTGCATCCATCGGCCGCCACTCTAACCGCACGCAAGGCTTGCTGTCGAGGTTGACCATGCGAGGCTCCATCCTATATTTAGAATTATTCTAAACTGGATAATCCGCGATGTTCTTCCGTTTCTCCCGCACCGGCAAACGCAGCCTCGAATCCCTGAGCGAACAGGAGATCCTGGCGCTCGCCATTTCCTCGGAGGAGGACGACGGGCGCATCTACCTTGCCTATGCCGATGCGCTGCGGGAAGCCTATCCCCATTCCGCCCGCGTCTTCGAGGAGATGGCGGCGGAGGAGAGCCACCATCGCCAGCTCCTGATCGACCGGCACGTCGCCCGCTTCGGCGAGCGCATCCCGCTCGTCCGGCGCGAATATGTCCGCGATTTCCCCGAGCGCAAGCCCGACTGGCTGATCCGCAACATGCCGCTCGAAAAGATCCGCGCGCAGGCCGAGGCGATGGAGGCGGCCGCCCACCGCTTCTATCTGGAGGCGGCCGCCCGCACACAGGATGCGGCGACGCGCAAGCTGCTCGGCGACCTCGCCCTTGCGGAAAAGTCCCATGAATCGCTCGCACGGCGGCTCGGCGAAAAGCACACGCCGCAGGACGTGAAGGCGGATGAGGACGAGACGGCGCGCCGGCAGTTCGTGCTGACCTACGTGCAGCCCGGCCTTGCCGGCCTGATGGACGGCTCGGTCTCCACGCTCGCGCCGATCTTCGCCGCCGCCTTCGCCACGCAGGATACCTGGCAGACCTTCCTCGTCGGCCTCTCGGCCTCGGTCGGCGCGGGCATCTCGATGGGCTTCACGGAAGCCGCCCACGACGACGGCAAGCTCTCCGGCCGCGGCTCGCCGGTAAGGCGCGGCCTTGCCTCGGGCATCATGACGGCGCTCGGCGGCCTCGGCCACGCGCTGCCCTACCTCATCCCGAATTTCATGCTGGCGACCTCCATCGCGGTCATGGTCGTCTTCGTGGAGCTCTGGGCCATCGCCTTCATCCAGAACCGCTACATGGAAACGCCGTTCCTGCGCGCCGTCCTCCAGGTCGTCCTCGGCGGCAGCCTGGTCCTCGCCGCCGGCATCCTCATCGGCAACGCCTGACAGGGGGCCCGGTCAGCCGAGCCGCGCCCAGTCCGCCGCTTCCAGCACATAGGGCGCGAAGAGGAAATCGCGGATTGCGGCGATCCGCTCCTGCGACCAGTCGATCAGCACGAAATGCGCAGGCGCCACCATCGGGCCGCCGGCATCGAAGACCAGCATGGCCGGCCGCCCCTCGACCGCTCCGAGGGCAAAGCGCCACTTCGTTTCCTGCGCATAGCGCGTGAAGTAGGAGCCGATCCGGTCGCGCCCCTGCAGGTGGAGCCGGTTCACCAGGTCCAGCTTCACGTCGTCGGCCAGCATGGCGCGGATTGTGTCGAAATCGCCGCTGCGGAAGAGCTCGACATAGGCGGCGATCCTGCGCCGGTCCGTATCGGACATCAGCGGCAATCGCGTGTCCTCGGGCGCCTCGGCCAGTTCCCGCAGCCCGGCGCGCCCGCGCTGTAGCGCCGACTTGGCCGCCGCCGGAGAACATCCCGCAATGCCCGCGATTTCCTCGACGGAATGGCCGAGGACGTCCTTCAGGATGACCGCGCAGCGCTGAAGCTCCGGCAGCCGGAGGAACGTCCGGAAGCCGATCGCGACGATATCCGCCTCGGGCATGGGGGCGGACTCCATGTCCTCGGTGAGAGGGACGACCGTGGCCCGGGCCCTGCCACGCAGGAAGTCGAGGCTCGCATTGTGGGCGATGCGGAACAGCCAGCCGTCGAGATTGTCTACTTCCGCCCCCTGGCTGCGCGCATGAAGCGCCTTGACGAGGGCATCCTGGAGAACGTCCTCGCCGCTGACGGCCGAGCCCGTCATGCGCGCGCAGTAGCGGTGAAGGCGCGGCCGCAGCGCTTTCAGGCGATCCTCGAAGTCGTCCATGTCCGCTCCCTGCCGCGGGCCTTCCATTATTCGTGCCGGATGTCGAGGACCGGCGCCCCCATCACCGACTCCAGGCTGGCGAGTTCGCGGATTCTCGGAAAATAGGCCTTCATGCGCGGATCCTCGCGCATCGCCGCGACGGCGGCAGGGCTCTCCCATTCCGAATGGATGACGACGCTGGCGCCGTCGCTCGCCGCGATCAACCGGGTCGCCTTCCAGCCGGCCAGCGTGCGGATCACCGTCTCGGTGTTCTCCTTCAGGAGCGCGATCAGCGCCTCCTGCCTTGCGGGCTCGACCTTCAGCACATTGATGAGGGTAACGGGATCGGACATGGCATGCTTCCTTCTGTTTCGGATATGCCAGGGACGATCCTCAGGGCGCAAACGGATCGCGAGACCGGAAATTTTTCGACGGTATCGAAAGAAACGGCCGCTATCTGCGATAGCGGCCGTCATCCTGTCAGGAATGCGGGATCACTCCCACTCGAATATTATTTTCGCCCTAAGCGTTTGATATATCTACCAAAAATAAATTAAGCGACTGATTATGCCGTGCAAGGTACCGTCAAAAACCTAGCCTTTTGATTTTGCTGAGTTTTCAGGAGCCAGCCTTGCTGAAAAAATCTGTGAACTTTCGGCATCTATCGGCTGCTTCGCAGTAAGGCAGCGACCACAAACATCGAAGCTGATGCGTCGATAAAGTACCGTCAAAACCGGCAAAATCAATGCTCCCCCCTGGTCATGGATAGGCGGACTGAGATCGAACACATTGCATGGACGACAGAGGTTGATGGTGCAGGCTACGTTATCCTTAGCTTCGATCCCGACGGTCGCGATCGGCTGATCGAGGTGAAGACGACCAAAGGCTGGGAGCGAACGCCGTTTCACATTACGCGTAACGAACTGACCGTTGCTGAGGAACGCCGCGCGGATTGGCGGCTAGTAAGGTTGTGGAATTTCGCGCGAGAGCCACGGGCGTTTGAATGGCGGCCGCCGTTGGAGGCGCATGTGTCGCTGATGGCAACCAGTGATCAGGCCGATTTCTTGTAAGGGCCGGTAGCGGAAGGGCGGCTTTCCGCGAAGAAATATGAAGAGCAGCCACACTCCGGCATGCGGTGTGTGCCAGCATTGGGCGGTAAAGATGAGAGAGTTCTACGGGTGGCTGTTCAAGCCGCGTTTGGTAAACTTATTGACCCACACGGGTGCCCACGACGATGCGCAACCGTATCGGTCTCTCGGATGTGCTGACGATTTGGGAATGGAAGACAAAAGACAAGTCGCACCTCGAAAGCAAGCTAACTGGCTTTCTTGGCGGCCGAACGGTCTAGCACTTTCTTCAGGTCGCTGTAGCCAAAAGCGGCGGGCCGGCCGGCAAGAAAATAAGGCGCGAACAAATCCACAATGTGTTGGCCTGGCGTCAGCATGTATTTAGCCTGCTTGCGAATACCCTTCAACTGCGCGGGCGAAGCATTGGCGATGCCGTCGCGCTTAAGAATGGCACTGACCAATTTTTCTGCGCGCTCGGCCCGAAGCTTAGATGAACAATGCCGAGCAATGTATCGAAGCAAGGCCTGGAAAAACAAGCCCTGACAATGAAAGCTATCCATACCTGCTTTCAGGGTCTTATCGAACGCCGCGGTGACGTTTCCCGAGAGATGCATCTCCCGGTAAAACGCCACCGTCTGTATCTCCAACAACCCTACTGTGATTTCTGCCGGCGGCCCGCAAAAGAGGTAAGCCGGGGCGGCCTCTTTGAGCCGAACTTCCCGATAGCTCTGCAACCCGAAACACAGCGCGAAAACACAGACTAGGTTGTTGCCAGTGGCGCCGTTCAATCTTCGTAAGGCGCCGATTGTCTCCGCCCAACTGACACGCTCGCCGCTGGGCGCTAGAAGCAAACCTTCATCCATCGAGCCGTGCATGTCGAAATGCACGATCGGCCGGAGACCCGCCTTTGCCTCTTTCGCCAACTCGGTGAGGATGGCGAGTAGCTCATCTTTGGTGCCTGCTTTTTTCTCGATGACCGGAAAACCGCCGACGGTCATGAGGCCTTCGACACCCTCGATCATCCGCCGGGTTGGTCCCATCTCCGCATCAGGAAGGGAGTGAATCCACACGATCGAGTTCGTCTGAAGGATTTCTGAAATTGTCGCGTGTGATTCAGAAAACGAAATCATGGCTGAAGTTTACATGCGTGGAACTGCTAGCATCAAGGGCAGATTTTGGACGTTAGGCACGTTGCAAGATTTGCGGTGTATTACCGCAATCTTGGCAAGGGGACTCGCTGCGAGTCCCCGTAGCATCCCCTAGGCCATGTCACACCGTCGGCTTGAGCCTCGATGTGCCATTGAACGTACCGCTGGTTCATCACTCGTTGGGCTGGAGAATTGCCTCTACCAAAACGTGGCCACGCAGAAACGTTCGCGGCTTCATCGCGCGAAGGGAGGGCCTTTCACCGTGCCGGTCCACCGGGCGCTGACCGAGCACATCCTGCTCGGCGGCGCGCCGCGTTCCATCGCGATCCTCAACGGGACGCTGGCCGGGGCCGTCGGCCTCGGCCTGCGCCTCTGGCTGGTCGGCATCGCCATCTGGGCCATCGGCCATGTCGCGGCGGTCTGGGCGGCCAAGCGCGATCCGCTCTTCGTCGAAGTCGGGCGCAGGCATCTGCGCATCCCCGGTCATTTGTCGGTCTGAGGGAGGCGCAACCATGATGAACCTCGCCGAATATCGCCGCTCCGCCAGCCGCCTTGCCGACTATCTGCCCTGGGTCGCGCTCGTCGCGCCGGGCGTCGTGCTCAACAAGGACGGCAGCTTTCAGCGCACGGCTCGCTTTCGCGGTCCCGATCTCGACAGCGCCGTGGCGGCCGAACTGGTCGCCGTCGTCGGCCGCATCAACAACGCCTTCCGCCGCCTCGGCTCTGGTTGGAGCATTTTTGTCGAAGCGCAGCGGCACGAGGCTTCGACCTATCCGCATTGCATCTTTCCCGATCCGGCCTCCGGCCTGGTCGATGCCGAGCGCAAGGCCGATTTCGAGGAAGAAGGCGTTCACTTCGTCTCCGGCTATTATCTGACCTTCCTCTATCTGCCCCCGGCCGAGGAAGCCGCCCGCGCCGAGACCTGGCTTTACGAGGGCCGCGAGCGTAGCGGCGTCGATCCCCATGAGATTCTACGCGCCTTCACCGATCGCACCGACCGCGTGCTGGCGCTGCTCGACGGCTTCATGCACGAATGCGACTGGCTCGATGACGGCGAGACGCTGACTTATCTCCATTCGACTGTCTCGACCAACCGGCATCGCGTCCGCGTGCCGGAAACGCCGGTCTATCTCGATGCGCTGCTCGCCGACCAGCCGCTGACCGGCGGGCTGGAGCCGCGCCTTGGCAACCAGCATCTGCGCGTCCTCACCATCATCGGCTTTCCGACCGCGACGACGCCCGGCCTGTTGGACGATCTCAACCGGCTGGCCTTTCCGTATCGTTGGAGCACCCGCGCGATCCTGCTCGACAAGACCGACGCGACCAAGCTCCTCACCAAAATCCGCCGGCAGTGGTTCGCCAAGCGCAAGAGCATCGCGGCGATCCTCAGGGAGGTTCTGACCAACGAAGCATCGGCATTGGTGGATACCGATGCGTCCAACAAGGCTGCCGACGCCGACATGGCCTTGCAGGAGCTCGGCCAGGACGTCGCCGGCATGGCCTATGTCACCGCGACGATCACGGTCTGGGACGCTGATCCGCGTCTTGCCGACGAGAAGCTCCGCCTCGTCGAGAAGGTTATTCAGGGCCGCGACTTCACGGCCATGGTCGAAACCGTCAATGCCGTCGATGCCTGACTCGGCTCGCTGCCCGGACATGCCTACGCCAATGTCCGCCAGCCGCCGGTCTCGACGCTCAATCTCGCCCACATGATCCCCCTCTCTGCCGTGTGGGCGGGGCCGGAACGGGACGAGCATTTCGGTTCGCCCCCCTTGCTCTATGGCAAGACCGAAGGCTCGACCCCGTTCCGGTTGTCCCTGCATGTCGGCGACGTCGGCCATACGCTCGTCGTCGGGCCAACCGGCGCGGGCAAGTCCGTGCTGCTGGCGCTGATGGCGCTTCAGTTCCGGCGCTACAAGCAAGCCCAGGTCTTCGCCTTCGACTTCGGCGGTTCGATCCGCGCCGCCGCGCTCGCCATGGGCGGTGACTGGCACGATCTCGGCGGCGGCCTGACCGAAGGATCGGAATCCTCGGTATCGCTCCAGCCGCTGGCCCGCATTCACGATACCTATGAACGTGCCTGGGCCGCCGACTGGATCGTCGCGATCCTGATGCGCGAAGGCATCACGATCACGCCGGAAGCCAAGGAGCACATCTGGACGGCGCTGACCTCGCTGGCTTCCGCGCCGGTCGAGGAACGCACCATCACCGGCCTCAGCGTCCTGCTCCAGTCCAACGACTTGAAGCAGGCGCTCCGCCCGTATTGCGTCGGCGGCGCTTATGGCCGGCTGCTCGACGCCGAGACCGAACAGCTCGGCCGCGCCGCCGTGCAGGCGTTCGAGATCGAGGGGCTTGTCGGAACGGGCGCGGCTCCGGCCGTGCTCGCCTATCTCTTCCATCGCATCGGGGACCGGCTCGACGGGCGGCCGACGCTGCTCATCATCGACGAAGGCTGGCTGGCGCTGGACGACGAAGGCTTCGCCGGCCAGCTCCGCGAATGGCTGAAAACGCTGCGCAAGAAGAATGCGTCGGTCATCTTCGCCACGCAGTCGCTCAGCGACATCGACGGCAGCAATATCGCGCCGGCCATCATCGAGAGCTGCCCGACGCGGCTGCTGCTGCCGAACGAGCGCGCGATCGAGCCGCAGATTACGGCCATCTACCGGCGCTTCGGTCTCAATGACCGCCAGATCGAGATCCTGGCGCGGGCGATACCCAAGCGTGACTATTATTGCCAGTCGCGGCGCGGCAATCGCCTGTTTGAGCTGGGCCTGTCCGAAGTCGGCCTCGCGCTCTGCGCCGCCTCCTCGAAATCCGACCAGACCCTGATCGCCAACCTCGTCGCCGAACACGGCCGCGACGGCTTCCTCGCCGCCTGGCTCGCCGCCCGCGACGCGACTTGGGCCGTCGATCTCATCCCGAACTTCCCCCAAGCAGAAAAGGAGACCCTGCCATGAAGTCCCGTTCCATCCGTTTGCGCGCTGCGATCCTCGCCGCGACCATGCTGGCCGTTTCGCCGATGTTGGCGACGCAGCCGGCGCGCGCCTTCGGCTTCGGCCGCATCGTCTATGACCCGACGAACTACGCGCAAAACGTCCTGACCGCCGCGCGCTCCCTGGAGCAGATCACCCATCAGATCACGAGCCTGCAAAACGAAGCGCAGATGCTCATCAATCAGGCCAAGAACCTCGCCAGCCTGCCGTTCTCCGCTCTCCAGCAGATTCAGCAGTCCGTCCAGAAGACTCAAGCGCTTTTGCAGCAGGCGCAGAACATCGCTTTCGACGTCCAGAAGATCGATCAGGCGTTCCAGAGCCAGTATGGCAACGTCTCGATGTCGGCGACCAACCAGCAACTCGTCGCCAATGCGCGCTCGCGCTGGCAGAACACTGTCGGCGGCTTGCAGGACGCCATGCGTGTGCAGGCTGGTGCTGTCGGCAACATCGACAGCAACCGCGCGCAGATGTCGGCCTGAGCCGCTGCCGTGCGCGGCGGAGCAACGGCCGCAGGCGCGGCATCCGCTGCCTTCAGCCTTGGTTCGCTCGGCCAGTCCGGCGCGGCGGGTGCCGCTTCCGGCATGGGCGGCGTCGCACGCGCGGCAGGCTCCGCCGCCATGTCGCCGCTGCGCCGCGCCTCGGCCAGCGTCAAATCCAGCTTCTCCGATGGCGTGAAGAGCGGCTTCGGTGCGACCGGTGGGTCTTCGACCATGGGGACGGTCGGCGGTTCCGCCGGTGCAGCAGCCGACGCCGCTTCCGCCACCCACACCGCCAAGGGCCAGCCCGATTGGGCAAAGCGGATGCAGCGCTCGCAGCGCGTCACCCACGGCGTTCAGGCGACGGCCCATGCCGTCCGCTCCGGCGACAGCCACGCCTCCGGCTCTTCCGTCAACCTCTCAGAAAGTGACCGCTCATGAACCTCTTCAAACGACCCGCTACGCATTACGGCAAGACGCCGCAGCCGGAGACGCCCTATCAACGCGCCGCGCAGGTCTGGGACGACCGTATCGGTTCGGCCCGCGTGCAGGCGAAGAACTGGCGATACATGGCCTTCGGCTCGCTGTTCCTCTCGGCGGGCTTCGCCGCCGCGCTCGTCATCCAGTCGGCGCGCGGGACCGTCGTGCCCTGGGTTGTGCAGGTCGACAATCTCGGCCACTCGCAGGCGGTGGCTCCGGCGACAGCCGACTATCGGCCGACCGATCCGCAGATCGCGTGGCACCTCGCCCGCTTCATCGAGCAGGTCCGCTCCATTCCTGCCGATCCGGTCATCGTGCGCCAGAACTGGCTTCGCGCCTACGAATGGACGACCGATCGTGGCGCGGGCGCGCTCAACGACTATGCCCGCGCCAACGATCCCTTCGCCAAGGTCGGCAAGCAGCAGATCGCCGTCGAGGTTTCCAGCGTCATCAGGGCTTCGCCGGATTCGTTCCGCGTGGCCTGGACCGAGCGGCGCTACGAGGACGGAAAACTCGCCACGACCGAGCGCTGGACCGCTATCCTGACCATCGCGCTTCAACCGCCCCGAGACGCTGAACGCCTCAAGGCCAATCCGCTCGGCATCTATGTCAACGCCATCAACTGGTCGCGGGAGATGGGCCAATGAGCAGCACTTTCCGCAAACCTGCCGCCGTTGTCCTCCTGTTGTCGGCGACGATGCTCGCCGGCTGTGCCACGAGCCGCCCGCCGGAAATCAGCTATGATAATAGCGTCCCGCCGCTTCCGGCCATTCCCGCTGCCGTGACGGATGAGCGGCTGAAACCGATCCATGTCCCGCCGCCCTGGACCGTTGCGCGCGGCGGCCAGACCGCCAGCACGGCGACCGGCCGCGTCGAAAACGCCAATGCCGCCGCCCGCGTGCAGCCGCGCCGCGAAGGCTACTTCAACGCCATTCAGGTCTATCCGTGGTCGGAAGGCGCGCTGTATCAGGTCTATGCCGCACCCGGCCAGATCACCAACATCGCGCTCGAACCGGGCGAGAGCCTGACCGGTGCAGGCCCGATCGCCGCCGGCGACACCGCCCGCTGGATCATCGGCGACACGGAATCCGGCTCCGGCGTCGCCCGCCGTGTCCATGTGCTGGTGAAGCCGACGCGCGCCGACATCACCACCAATCTGGTCATCACGACCGACCGGCGCACTTACATGGTCGAGCTGCGCTCCGGCGAGAAGCCCTATATGCCGGCCGTCGCCTGGGCCTATCCGCAGCCGGCAGGCGGCGGGCGTCAGGCCACACCGGCAACGCCGGTCATTCCGGCCGTCGCCGCCCGAAACTATCGCTATGGCCTGACCGGCTCCAGCAATCCGCCATGGAAACCCGTCGCCGTCTATGACGACGGCCGCCGGGTCTATGTCGAGTTTCCGCGCGGCATCGTCCAAGGCGAAATGCCGCCGATCTTCGTCATCGGCCCCGAGGGCGAGGCGCAGATCGCCAATACCCGCATCTATCAACACATCCTGATCGTCGATCGCCTGTTCGGCGCGGCCGAGCTGCGCCTTGGCAGCGGCGACCGTCAGCAGACCGTCAGGATCGTCCGCACCGACGGGAGACCGCAATCATGACCGAAGCTGAATCCAATGCCGCTCCCATGCGCCTGCGCGCCGAAGCCCCCCGAGTCACGCGCCTGTCACGCAAGATGCTGGCCAGCGTCGCGGCCGTCGCCCTGGTCGGGATCGGCGGAGCGCTGATCTACGCGCTTCAGACGCGCGGCCCTGGTGACGGCGGGGAGGAGCTTTATTCCACCGCCAACCGCCAGCCCGCCGATGGTCTTGCCGGTCTGCCGCGCGACTATACCGGCCCCGTCCTCGGGCCGGCTCTGCCCGGCGATCTCGGCGGCCCGATCCTGAGCGCGCAGAATGCCGGTCAGCCGGTCGTACCGCCCGTCGTTCCGACACCCGGTATCGACGAGGCCGAGCAGCGTCGCCGTGCCGAGGAGGAAGCCGCCCGTCTCAGCACCGTGTTCTTCCAGTCCCGGCAGGGATCGACCGCTGCCGCTTCGCCGAGTGCCATGCCCGGCCTTGCCGGCTTCGATCCCGCCAGCGCGGCGGGACAGCCGACCGCGCAGGATAAGCAGCTTGCGTTCCTCAACGCCGCGGCCGACCGGCGCACCGTGACGCCCGATCGCGTCACGCCGTCGGCGTCGCCCTTCGTGCTTCAGGCCGGGGCGGTCATCTCGGCCGCGCTCATCACCGGCATCCGCTCCGACCTTCCCGGCCAGATCACCGCGCAGGTCACGGAACATATCTATGACAGCCCGACCGGCAGCATTCTGCTCGTGCCGCAGGGGACGCGGCTCATCGGCCAGTATGACAATGGCGTGCAATTCGGGCAGCGGAGGGTCTTGTTGGTGTGGAACCGCCTCATCATGCCGAACGGCCGCTCCATCGTGCTCGAGCGTCAGCCGGGCGCGGACACGCAAGGGTATGCCGGCCTGGAGGATGGTGTCGATTACCACTGGTGGGATCTCGCCAAGGCGGCCGCGCTCTCGACCCTGCTCGGCGTCGGAGCCGAACTCGCCACCGACGACAACGACCGCCTGATCCGCGCCATCCGCGACGGCGCACAGGACACCATCAACCAGGCCGGTCAGCAGATCGTCCAGCGTCAGTTGCAGGTCGCGCCGACCCTGACCATTCGGCCCGGCTTCCCGGTCCGTGTCATCGTCACCAAGGATTTGGTGCTCGAACCCTACAGGAGCTGACCATGACCAAGCTGAAACTCGGCCCCATCGCCGACGATAAACCTGTCAGGATCACGGTGGAGCTGCCTGCGGCGCTCCATCGCGATCTCACCGACTATGGCCGTATCCTCGCCGAAGGCGGCACGCCGGTCGAGCCCGCAAAGCTCGTCGTGCCGATGCTCGAACGCTTCATCGCCACCGATCGCGGCTTTGCTAAGGCCCGGCGCAGGACAAACTGATTGCTAACCGGCGATGTCGTCTATCCAGCGGGCGGCTTAATCGCCGCATCTCTCGCGGCGGTTAAGCCGCCTCTTTTCATCACCACCCGTAACGACGCCGGATTGACCGGGGTGCCGCCCGCGCGTGAGCGTGAATCCGGCACGCTACCAGCGGCCGATCCTCCGCCATGGTTCGCCAGACGCCGGTAATGCAGCCAAGTCGCTGTCCCGGCCACATTGAAGGAGGTTTGGCATGAGCACATGGAATGGCGGGATCGAACACGGCGTGGCTGGACGATGAGTCAGACACCAGCCCCTCTCAGCAAACGCACCATCCGCAGGCACCAGCTTCGCGAGATCGTTCCCCTGGCCGACACGACCATCTACGACATGGAGCAGCGCGGCGAGTTTCCGCAGCGCTTCTACCTGACCTCTCGAACCGTCGTGTGGGATCTCGGCGAAGTAGAGGCTTGGCTTGAAGAACGCCGCCGAGCTTCCAAGGCGAAGACGGCCAAGCGTGCGCCGGCACCCGACGTCACGCTCAGGAAGACCCGTCCGGTCAAAGGCTAGGCTCCGGGGCCAGAAGGTCCATGGAGGCCGGATAGAGCGTCGGGGTGTATTTCTGGCCGTTCACCCATGCGTCGATCAGATTGCCCCATTCCTGCATCATGTGACGGCGCTGGTGCTCATACTCGGCCTTGTTATAGACGCCGCGCGAAGAGCGCCCGTCCTCGTGCGCCAAGCATTTCTCGATCCAGTCGCTGTTGAAGCCCAGCTCGTTAAGCAGCGTCGAGCCCGTGCGGCGAAGGTCATGCACAGTGAACGGCTCCAGCGGCAGGCCCGCCTTCTTGGCTTGCACGACGACCGCCGTGGTGACGCGGTTGAAGGTCGCGCGCGACATCGGCGCATCCGCATCGTAGCGCGAGGGCAGCAGGTAGCGCGAATTGCCCGCACAGGTCTTGAGCGCGACGAGGATGTCGAGCGACTGTTCGCACAGATAGACGTTGTGCGGCTTGGAACGTTTCATCCGCTCCTTCGGGATCGACCACACCGCATTCTCGAAGTCGACCTCATCCCACACCGCGTCCTGCAGCTCGCTCTTGCGGACCATCGTCAGCAGGATCAGCCTCAAGCCGAGCCGGATGGTCGGCAGCGTCGCCACATGCTCTAGCTGGCCGAGCATCACCCGAATTTCGGCGGGCGAGAGAGAGCGGTCCTTGGGAACGAACGTCGCGATCGACGCCGGCCCGACCTCTTCGGCGGGGTTCGACACCTTTGTAACTTCCCTTTGCCCGGGATTGGCGCTGTATTGCCGATTGCGGTGGCGGATGAGAGACCGCAGCACCTTTGGGACACCAAGCCCGTGGGAGAGCCTGGGTCTTCATCCGCCGTTCCATCGAACCCGAACAGTCGCCAGGGCCGCTTGCGCATGCGAAGCCCGCTTAGGCAAGGATGGGACAGGATGGACGTGATCGTTGGCATTGATGTTTCGAAGGACCGGCTGGATGTGCATGTGCTTCCGGCCGGTGACAGTTTCCTTGTCGGCAACGACCATACCGGCGTGGATGGGCTGATCACCCGGCTGCGAGAGGCAAAGGCCGATGTCGTGGCGCTGGAAGCGACCGGCGGCTACGAGATGCTTGCGGCTGCGGGCCTGTCATCGGCCGGCCTTGCCGTTGTCGTGGTCAATCCGGCGCAGGTTCGCTCCTATGCCAATGCGCTGGGCAAACGCGCCAAGACCGACCCGATCGACGCGGCGGTGATCGCAGCCTTCGTGGCGGCGACGAAACCGGATATCCGGCCGTTGCGCGATGAGGAGAGTGAAGCCTTCTCGGCCATCGTGTCGCGCCGCCGCCAGATCGTGCAGATGATCACGGCGGAAGAGAACCGGGCGCGGATGGCGCAGACGAAGGAGACGCAGAAGAGCATCAAGCGCCTGCTTGCCGCGCTCCGGCACGAACTTGCAAGCCTGGACGACGAGCTCGACGGCCGTATTCGCAAGTCGCCCTTGTGGCGGGTGCGCGAGGCGCTTCTGACGTCTGTGCCGGGTGTCGGGCCGACCACCGCCCGCACGCTGATTGCCGAGATGCCCGAACTCGGCACGCTCGATCGGCGCCAGATCGCCTCACTGGCCGGGATCGCACCGTTCACGCGGCAATCGGGCAAATGGCGGGGCAAGAGCTTCATCGGCGGCGGTCGCGGCAAGGTGCGCGCCGTGCTCTTCATGGCCGCCCTCGTGGCGTCCCGTCACAACCCGGTCCTCAAGGCTTTCCGCGACAGGCTCGTGGCTGCCGGCAAGCCGAAGATCGTCGCCATCGTCGCGACAATGCGAAAACTCCTCACCATCCTCAACGCAATCATCCGCGACGGTAAACCATGGAAAAACGCTTGACCACAAAGACAGTCGCTCTCCCCGCAAGCGGGGCGAAGGCGAAAACCAGCTTCACGATGTCGCGGACATGGACCGCCGTGGCCGGCGCTCCTCGCTTCTTCACCTTGTCGCACATCGCGCGGAGATCTTCGGGCGTGATTTCCGTCAGCAGCCGATTGCGGAACGTCGGCAGGATGTCCCGCTCGTAGATCGAGCGGCGCATCGCGCGGGTGCTTTCGGCCATCCGATGCTCTTGCAGCCAGCGTTCGCCAAACTCGCCGAAGCTCTTTGCTTCCTTGATGCGGCGCTTCTCGCGCTGCTTCTCCTGGGCGGGTGACCGCCCTTCCTGAATCGAACGCTGCGCGTCGATCAGCTTCTCCCGCGCACGGGCCAGAGAGAGGCCCGCCGGTCCGTATCGGCCGAGGGTCAAGGTCTCGCGTCGACCGTGCATACGGTAGTCATAGCGGAACACGACTGCACCCGACGGGTTCACGACGACATACATACCGTCACGGTCGGAGACCTTATATAATTTGTCCTTTGGTTTCAGTGCCTTGATTGCCGCATCAGTAAGCATCGGACCCTCCTAGATCGTTCAAAAGACGCCAGAGAGCCCCTAAAAATACCGTCAGACCAAAATCAACCAATCATGACGGCGAATTACCCTTTATTCTCAACGGAATAAGGTCTAAAAAATACCGTCACAAGCTCTCTAAGCCATGACGGTATATGCAATTCTGCGATGTCACAAGACGCCCCATACCGTCAGCTCCGCCGTCGATCGCGAGGCTTGCCCGGCGATTGACGGCGAAAGACGGCGGAGAGAAATTTCTTTATTTTCAGTGTGTTATGGAGGGTAATCGGCGGTTATCGGCGGCGTTTGAGTAGGCGCGAATTATTCCCACTCGATCGTGCCCGGCGGCTTGCTTGTCACGTCGTAGACGACGCGGTTGATGCCGCGGACCTCGTTGATGATGCGGGTTGCGGCGCGGCCGAGGAAGTTCATGTCGTAGTGGTAGAAGTCGGCGGTCATGCCGTCGACGGAGGTGACGGCGCGCAGCGCGCAGACGAATTCGTAGGTACGCCCGTCGCCCATCACGCCGACGGTCTGGACGGGCAGCAGCACGGCGAAGGCCTGCCAGATCTTGTCGTAGAGGCCGGCCTTGCGGATCTCGTCGAGATAGATGGCGTCGGCCTCGCGCAGGATCTCCAGCTTCTCGCGGGAAATGCCGCCCGGGCAGCGGATGGCAAGGCCCGGCCCCGGGAAGGGATGACGGCCGATGAAGCTCTCGGGCAGGCCGAGCTCGCGGCCGAGCACGCGCACCTCGTCCTTGAAGAGCTCGCGCAGCGGCTCGACGAGCTTCATGTTCATGCGCTCGGGAAGGCCACCGACATTGTGGTGCGACTTGATCGTGACGGACGGGCCGCCGGTGAAGGAGACGCTCTCGATGACGTCGGGATAGAGCGTGCCCTGGGCGAGGAAGTCCGCGCCGCCCAGCTTCTTCGCCTCGTCCTCGAAGACCTCGATGAACAGGCGGCCGATGATCTTGCGCTTGGTCTCGGGGTCCGAGACGCCCTCCAGCTCGCCGACGAAGCGGTCGACGGCGTCCACATGGATGAGGTGGAGGTTGTAGTGCTCGCGGAACATGGCGACGACGTCCGCCGCCTCGTTCTTGCGCATCAGGCCGTGGTCGACGAGGATGCAGGTGAGCTGGCTGCCTACCGCCTCATGGATGAGGAGGGCCGCGACGGAACTGTCGACGCCGCCCGAAAGGGCGCAGATCACGCGCTTGTCGCCGACCTGCTCGCGGATCGCTTCCACGGCGCGCGCGCGATAGGCCGACATCGACCAGTCGCCCTTGATGCCGGCGATCTTGTGCACGAAGTTGGAGAGGAGTTTCGCGCCGTCCGGCGTATGCACCACTTCCGGGTGGAACATGGTCGTGTAGTAGCGCTTCGCCTCGTTGACGCAGATGGCGAAGGGGGCGTTTTCCGAAACGCCGATGATCTCGAAGCCTTCCGGCGCGACGGTGACGCGGTCGCCGTGGCTCATCCAGACAGGATACTTCTTGCCGACGTCCCAGAAGCCGTCGAAGAGCGGGCTGCTTTTAAGGATCTCGACGTCGGCGCGGCCGAACTCGCGGGCATGGCCGCCCTCGACGGTGCCGCCGAGCTGGGTGGCGAGCGTCTGCTGGCCGTAGCAGATGCCGAGGATGGGAAGGCCCGAATCGAAGACGACTTGCGGCGCGCGGGGGCTGCCCTGGTCGAGGACCGAGGCTGGGCCGCCGGAGAAGATGACCGCCTTCGGCTTCATGCGGTGGAAGGCTTCTTCCGCCGACTGGAAGGGGATGATCTCGCAATAGACACCGGCTTCGCGCACGCGCCGCCCGATGAGCTGGGTCACCTGGCTGCCGAAATCGATGATGAGAACGCTGTCGGGATGGGCTGTCTGGGTCATGGCGAGCCTTTAAAGAATATCCGCGCGGCGCGCAACGGGGGATTGCCGGATTTTCAGCCGTTGGAAACGATGCCGCCGCCCGCGACGGCCGCCTCCAGCCTGTCGACGGCGGCGGCGAGCTTCTCGTCGATGACGTGGAGATATTCCGTCCAGCCGCCGATATGGGTGAGCTCCGCCTTGCCGTCGGAAATGCCGCGCAGGCCGATGAACGAAACGCCGAAGGCCTGGCAGGCGCGGAGCGCCCCGTAGGTCTCCATGTCCACCATGTCGGCGTCGATCGCCGCATAGGCCGCGCCGGAGACGATATTGGCGCCCGTCGAAAGGCGCGCCGCTGGAATTCCGGGTATGGTGAAGGGCAGCGGCACCTCCGCCGGCAGGTCGAGGAAGGGTGTCGCGCCGCGGGTGAAGCCGAGGGGCGAGGCGTCCATGTCGCGGTAGGAGACGGAAATCGCCTGGTAGATGCCGGTCTGCTCCAGCGTGGCGGAACCGGCGGAGCCGAGCGAGACGACGAAATCGGGAAGGTTTCCTCCCGCTTCCAGATGGCAGAGGGCGAGCGTCAGTTGCACGGCGGCCTCGACCGGGCCGACGCCGGTCATGAAGGGCGCGATGCGGGTCTTCAGGTGCGGGCCGTATTCGGCGTCCACCGCCATGACATAGAGGATGCGCCTGTCTGCGACGGTCTTGAGGATGAAGCTCATCCGGCGATGTCCTCCCGGCCGCGCACGACCATCATCGTGCCGGTCATGGAGGCGATCAGCTTGGCCGGGCCGTCCGAGATGGCATAGCCGCGCCCGTCCGCCACGATGATGTTGCTGCCGGGCTTGGTGACCTCGCCGCGGAAGAGGAAGCGCTCGCCGCGCCCCGGCGACATGAGGTTGACCTTGAACTCGATGGTGAGGATGGAAGCATCCGCGTCGATCACCGAATAGGCCGCATAGCCGCAGGCCGTGTCGAGCGCGGCGGAGATGATGCCCGCGTGGAGGAAACCGTGCTGCTGCGTCAGCTTTTCGTCGAAGGGTAGCTCGATCTCCACCGTGCCGTGCTCGATGCGCGTCAGCTCGGCGCCGATCAGCCGCATGGCCGCCTGCTTGCCGAAGCTCCTGGCGATACGGCCGGAGAAATCCGGCGGGGGAAAATCCGTCATCGTGCTTCCATGGTCGCGGCGAGGGGCCGCAATTGCATGTGCGGAGGTTTGCATGCTCCATGTTGCACTGCAAGAGCGATGACGGATTTGCCTCAGTTCAAGGCGAGAATCGCGATGTTGAGCGCACTCGCGAAGAGTGTCCAGGCGAGATAGGGCAGGAACAGCAGCGCGGCCGTCCGGTCCTGTCGCCAGGACGCGGCGATGAAGCCGGCGACCGAGACGACGAGAGCGATCACGACGATCAGCGCCGCCGCCGGATCGTGCAGGCCGAAGAAGGCCGGCGACCAGGCGAAGTTGAAGACGAGCTGCGCGAACCACAGCCGCATCGCCATGGTGCGGCGGAAGGAGAGCCAGGTGCGCGCGCCCACGACGCCGATGATGAGGTAGAGGATGCTCCAGACCGGCGCGAACACCCAGTTCGGCGGGTTGAAGACGGGCTTGGCGAGCGATGCGTACCATCCGTCGGGGATATTGTTGGCGCCGATGAGAAGGCCGCCGCCGAGAACGAGGATGATGAAGGCGAGATAGACGAGGGATCTGTTCTGCATGGGCGGAAAGGTAGGGCGCCGCGTGCGATCGTCCAGACGGATGGTA
>Ga0206119_100315_pt1 | contig 20310 bp, 20 predicted proteins | sample 3A50Ametagenome_FD_148608 | JGI IMG/M metagenome (GOLD analysis project Ga0206119, IMG submission 148608) | Enriched microbial communities from leaf-cutter ant dump, University of Wisconsin, Madison, United States - 3A50A | ecosystem: Environmental > Terrestrial > Nest > Insects nest > Nest dump...
CCCGATCAGGCTGTGCAACCCCGACCAGCTTCGCCTGATCGGGCGCTAACCGCCGTGCCCTTCATCACCCTAAACCGGGGTCCCTTTTAGGCGAAAATACAGGGTCCCGATTCCACGGTCATTGACAGCGTGCCGGATCTGTCGAACTCCTGGAGCCTCGGCGCTGCCGCAGTGAATGACTTCGTCGAGGCGCGGGGCGACATCGCCCATCGCGGTAGCGATGCAGGTAACATTCACATGAACAGACTGAGGGACGTGTTCAAGCCGCAGATCACGAAGTGCGCCATCGAGACTGACAATGCCGTCACAACCTACATCCGGAATGCGTTCGAGCCTCATTCCTATCCCTGGAACCGCAAGACAGTTCCTGCCTAGCGGGAAGGCGAATGGTGGGGATGACACAGATGCAAAGGGACGGTTCGCCGCTGCGAATGGGAAGCCGACATGGACTTCGATGTGCGAGACCGTCGGATTGTTGATGGCGACCCCATCGCAGGGGCGTCAGGTCGCCGTCGTCCCATTCACCGTAAGCACATTGCGCCTTGCCAAGCGCCTCGCGCCGCGTTGCGCAATGGCGGGAACTGAAATCGCACTTGTCGGTCGCCGTGGTGAGGTCAGGGACGTGACGCCACAATGAGCGATATCGATCCGGGGCCTGGCGCGGTAATGATGGAAGCCGTCGCCGAACTTTGGAAATTGCGGCCACCCGGCCCGGACAACATCCTGAAGCAGCCAGCCTTTGCCCGGCTGCGCGAAGCCTGCCGCGATGGTTACCCGAATATCGGCAAGAGCGGGCCGGACTTCGCGCTGTCGACGGCACTGCGTTCACTCGGACTTCCTTGCTCGTTGCAACGCGAGAACGCACATTTCGCTCTTTCTGCGCCAGAGGCAGCGAAAGGTCTGGACGCCGCGCTGCGGGCAACACATGCACGGCGTCTCTATCTCGCGCCCCTTGACCTTGCCGAGGATATTCCGAGGCTGGAATTCGGGATTGCCCGAATAGAACGATTCAGGCCCGATGAGCTGCGCACGCTGATCGACGAACCGCGATTGCACCGAGTGTTTCCGCGCTATGCGTTCGACGCCGATCGGTTCTCGGAATTCCATTGGTTGGTTGTGGAAGAGGTCGTGCCGCTTGACGTCGAGCCCGAGAAGCGCGCCGTTCCGATCCTGTACATGGACTTCAGCCAGGACCTGGGGCGTATCGAGCCGCACAAAGCGCGCTTTCCGGCGGCATTTGAAGCAGTCGTGTTCTTTCTCCTGTTGGCGCCCTGGGAGAGCTGGTCGACCATGCGCGAAGTGGATTGGCGCGGCTTCCGGCTGCCTTGGGTCCATACGGTCGATAGCGACATGTTCGTGCGCCCCAGCGTTCCGCCGTCGCCGGACACGCTGAGTTGGGAACCTCACATCTTCGACGATGGCTATGGCGGCACCATCGAGCGAGAACGGCCCACGGAACTACGATTGGAGGACAAGGCCAAAACGGATCTCGTGCTTTGGGGGCAGGAGCGGTGGGCAATTGTGGAGCAGGCAAGGAGGTCAGTGCTTTTCGAAACCCCGGTCGCCCATTTCCTCGTGCGTGCGTTCCTGGCCGACGATGTGGATGAGTTTCTTGCGCATATCACCACGATCGAGGCGGCGCTGGGCATGAGGGCGGACTATCGGAAAGACCTGCGAATTGCACCGGATCACCATAAGAAGATGAGCGCCACAAAGAGGATGCGGGCTCGTGTAGCGGGCTTGCTGGGCGATCGGCGGTTCGCAGACCAGTACGAGCAGCTCTTCGATCTGAGGAGCGCATTTCTCCACGGTCGCGCGATGGCGCCGATCTCGACTGAGGAGCGCATCATGGCGAGGTCGCTCGCCAGGCAGGTGGTCGAAGCGCTGATTCTTGCGGCCCGGGACGCATCGATAGCTTATCGTGACGACTATCTGAATGCTCTCCTCGATCGAGGGGCGCCTATGGCATAGGCGCGGATGTGATCTGCCTGCTGTCGATCTGTGTGCTTGATGTGGTGAAAAATGTGCATATAGTGTGCGTTGAATGAATGGAGACCAAAATGGCCCAAGCTCAAGCGGTAGAACGTCAGACGGTGGTTTCGGGCTTTCTCGACAGCTTGCAGGAGCCGCGCACCCCCTACATCTCGCCGCAGCGTCTTTCGAAGGCGTTGGGCGTCAAGGTCGCCAGCCTGGCGGAACTGACTGGGGTTCACCGCAATACGCTGCGCAACCCGGCTTCGGACCGGCTCCAGGGCAGGATGCGTGAGATGATCAAGGTCATCTCGGCAGCGGCGGAACTTACGGGCGATCTCGACAGGGCAATCTACTGGTATCGCAACGAACCGATTTCCGACTACGGGCATCGTACCGCAGCCGAATTGGTGGCTGAGGGCCAGGTGGAAGCCGTGCTTGCCTATATTCGGGATCTGGAGAACGGAGCCCGCGGGTGAAGCTCGCGCGAGTTGGTCCCGGCGAGGTTTTTCATCGATACCTGACCCCGAAATGGGCGTATCTTCCAACTAGCGGCGCCGGCGCAGCGACCGATGGTGGCCGCTTCAACCGTCCCGGCGTCGAGGCACTCTATTTGTCGCGCTCGCCCCAGACCGCACTTGAAGAATACCGCCAAGGGGCGAGCATCACGCCACCGGCGACGCTCGCCGCCTACACCGTCACCCTCGGCGAGATTGCTGATCTTTCTTCTGGCTATGATCCCGACCATTGGGATGTCGCCTGGTCCGAGTGGAACTGCGCATGGCGACAGATCGCGCGCATCGGCAAGCAGGTGCCGCCGTCGTGGAAGCTGGCCGATCTGGCGATCACAGCCGGAATACGGGGGCTCCTGTTCCCCTCGTTGCGCCACGCGGGCGGCACGAATCTTGTGATCTTCCCCGCCAATCTCCTGATTGGCGACAAGGTCGAAGTCCATGATCCAGACGGCCGCCTGCCGCGAGATCAGTCGTCTTGGACAACGACGTAGGTCGCCGAAGGCGAGATAGCCACCAGGACATCGGCGCGGCGACCGGGGCCTGTGGCCCCGACACGCCAGCGGGTTACGCGGCCCGAACGTCGATCACTAACGGATCGACGCTCTTGCTCGTACCGGGTTTTGCAACACGGCCGCGCGGTTGGAACTGGACAATGTCGGATGTCGGCACCTCACCGCGCATCAGCATGGCGATATGCTCAGCAATTCGGTCGGCGGCATCGACGAGGAGGACGTCAACACGCTTGAGGATGTAGCCACCCGTCACGCCTCCGAGCCGATGCCCGAGCAGCGCGGCAATCGTGGGGATCGAGGCGCCCAGTTCCTCCGCGATGCCGGCGAAGCTATGTCTGAGGCTATGCAAGGTGATCTTGTCCAGAGGGCCGGTTTTGGGAGGCTCATCACCGCGCATTTGGGCTTCTTTCTCCGCGATGTGACGAGCCGTTTTCCGGATGGTCTTCCAGAGACCGGGCAGACCTTTATATCCAGCGCCTTCCGGATTGGCGGCGAAAACGAAATCCGAAATGGCCTCTATATTGTCGATGACGGCGAAAGCGGCGCGGCCGATTGGGCGTAACGAAAACCCAGTCTTGGTGTCTTCGAGAGCCACGCAGGTCCCATTGGCGTCGACTTCTTCCCAGGCGAGTTCCTGGCATTCGCTTCGGCGGACGCCGCTCAGGGCAATGAACCGGATACCGGCGATGCCGATCAGGCTGTGCATCGGCTGATCGTCGCGATCCCGCTTCGCTTCGAGGACGCGCAGGCTCTCCTCCAGCAAACGATATTGGTCGCCGGTCAACCGAGCCTTCTTCTGGGCGTCTGCAAAACGGCGCACGCCGCGCACTGGGTTTGAGGAGACGTAGCCGTTCTCCATTCCCCAAGCGAAGATGGCACCGAGTAAGCCGAGCGTGCGGGTGATGGCGCCCTTGCCGCCTTTGACGATGGATCGGCTACGGAAACCGAGCTTCTGGTCTCTGGCAGTTTTTCCCGTCACCACAGCCGTCTTGAACTGCTCGATATCGGCACGCTTGACTTCGCGCGCCTTGAGCGGCCCGAGTTGTGGCTTGATATGGGCATCGATGCGCGACTGATCCGTCGACAAGGTACTCGCCTTTTTCGGCGTGCCCTTCCGCCCGAGGACGAGTCCCGCGTTTGCCGCCTCCATATAGAGGTCGCAGAGTTCGGAAACGGTCACCGCCTCACGGTGCTCCGCACGTTCAGAGGCAGGGTCTTGGCCCTCGACCACCTTTGCGAGTTCGACTTTTGCCATCTCCCTCGCGCGCTCGACGGTGAGAGGCCCGTACGCGCCAAGCTTCAACCAGCGCTGACGGCCGCTGCGCGCCCGGAATTTGATCACGAAGGTCTTTCGGCTCGAGGGAAAGACCCGGACACCGAACCCTTTGAGTTCGCTGTCCCAGTGGACGGTGCCGGTCTTGCTCTCTGACGGCGGCAGGTTGTCGATGACGCGTTTCGTGAACTTCGACATGACGGGCTCCTGGACGGATTGCAACCATATTGCTACGAGAAGACATCAAATTCAAGGCCAAATCTGGATAATGTGGAGTTTAGCTCCATCGCTATCTAGCTGTTTCGTATTGGTTTTTCGCGGTCTGGCGAAACGTGGCGAAGGCGGTCCTTGGCCCTCCGAAGGCAGAGGTCACAGGTTCGAATCCTGTCGGGTGCGCCATCAAGTTTGAATTGAAAATCAGGTTGTTACACGAATCCTAAGTTCTATAGAGAGCTTCGTGCATGTTGCATCCTGCTTCTCTTGATTTCCAAGGTTTCCGGGCAAGCTGCGGCGTGTCCACCCAAGGTGCACGAACAATCGCCGAACGTCATAGCCCTGCGAAGCGCCAGTTTGACCTTCAGCCGGTGGCTTCGCCCGATCTTTGTATGAGATTCCAGCGAGAGGGGCCACGCTCGGCGAATTAGCCCAATCGTGTCCAATAGCCTCAGGCCCGAACCGCAGGGCGAATTCTCAGAGAACGGCGCCCCGTCGCGCGCGAGCAGCCGCCCGAGCGAAGGCGGTCAGGTTTTTTGACCTGTAATCCCGTTCGTCGCTTATGCCTGCAGATAGCGTTCGGCCAGTCGCGCCCATAAAGCCGCGCCGGTGGTCAGGCTGGCGTCGTTGAAGTCGTATTTCGGGTTATGCAGGAAGGCCGAGCCTTCGCCGTTGCCGAGCCTGAGAAAGCAGCCCGGCTTGTGCTCCAGGAAATAGGCGAAATCCTCACTTCCCGGAATCAAAGGGCACTCGGATACATTTTCCGCGCCGACGAGTTCGGTGACGACGTCCGTCGCGAACGCGGTTTCCTCCGGCGCGTTGACGACGACAGGGTAGCCGTGCTCCCAGTCGATGTCGACGGTCGCGCCATGCGCCTCGGCGATGGCGCCGGCGATCGCCCGGATGCGCTGCTCCAGCGTCTTGCGGACTTCAGGCGAAAAGGAGCGAATGCTCGCCGCGATCTCGGCGCGCTCGGGTATAACGTTGGAGGCCGTTCCGCCCTTGATCGTGCCCACCGTCACCACTGCCGTCTCGGTCGGATTGACGCTGCGCGACACCACCGTCTGCAAAGTCATCACCAGATTGGCCGCCGTCACGATCGGATCGACCGCCAGATGCGGGCGCGAGGCGTGGCCGCCGCGGCCGGTGATGGTGATGGTGGCCGTGTCGGCCGCCGCCATCAGCGGCCCCGAACGCATCAGGAAGCTTCCCGCCGGCGCGCCGGGGTGGTTGTGCAACCCGAAGATGGCGTCGCAGGGAAACCGCTCGAACAGGCCGTCGGCGATCATCGCCTGGGCACCGCTGACCTTGCCGGCTTCCTCCGCCGGCTGGAAGATCAGATTGACCGTGCCGGTGAAGTGGCGGGTGCGCGCCAGATATTCGGCGGCGCCCAGCAGCATGGTCGTATGGCCGTCATGGCCGCAGGCGTGCATGACGCCCGGCTTGGTGCTGGCGTAGGGCAGGCCGGTTTCCTCGACGATCGGCAGCGCGTCCATGTCGGCGCGGATGGCGATGCTGCGCCCGCCGGTCCCCTGTGTCAGCCGTCCTACCACGCCGTAACCGCCGACATTGCGGGTGACCTCGTAGCCCCAGGACTCCAGGCGTTCGGCGACGTAGTTCGCCGTCTCGCGCTCCTCGAAGGAAAGCTCGGGATTGGCGTGGAGGTGCCGGCGCGTGCGCGTCAGCTCGGCCTCCTTGTCCTTGAAATCCGGGATGGAGGCGAACTGGTTGGATGTCATGTGTTTTCTACTCGGCAGGAAAGGAGGAACAGGTGCCGCAACCCTCAGATGAAGCGGCTGAGGAAGCTGCGGGTGCGTGGATGCGACGGATTGGTCAGCACCTCGTCCGGCGGCCCGGTCTCGATGACATGGCCGCCGTCCATGAACACCACCCGGTCGGCCGCCTCGCGGGCGAAGCCGATCTCGTGGGTGACGACGATCATCGTCAGGCCCTGGTTGGCGAGATCGCGCATGGTCGCCAGCACCTCGCCCACCAGTTCCGGGTCGAGCGCCGAGGTAGGCTCGTCGAACAGCATCAGCTTCGGCCTGATCGCCAGCGCACGGGCGATGGCGACGCGCTGCTGCTGGCCGCCCGAGAGCTGGCGCGGATAGGCGTCGATCTTCTGCTCGAGCCCGACGCGGGTGAGCAGCTCGCGGGCGTAGCGGCCAGCCTCGCCGCGATCCTGACCGTGAACGCCGACGGGCGCCTCGATGACGTTTTCCAGCGCCGTCATGTGCGGATACAAGTTGAACTGCTGGAACACCATGCCGATCTTGCGGCGCTGGCGCGAGATCTCGCGGTCCGACAGCCGGTCGAGCCGGCCGTTGCGCAGGCGATAGCCGATCTGCTCGCCGTCGACCTCGATCGAGCCCTGATCGATCGTCTCGAGATGGTTGATGCAGCGCAGGAAGGTTGATTTGCCGGAACCCGACGGACCGAGGATGACCACCGTCTCTCCCGGCGCGACATCGAGATCGATGCCTTTCAGCACCTCGTTGGATCCGAACGCCTTGTGGACGTCGCGCGCCCTCACCAGCGGACGATCAGGCGCGGTCATCGTGCGGACTCCTGTTCGCTGACCGCATCCGGCGCCGCCGGCGCGATGGCGTTGGCCGAACCGCGGTCGCCGCGGCCGTAGTAGCGCTCGATCGCGCTCTGGCCGATGTTCAGGATCGAAGTGATCAGGAGATACCACAGCACCGCCACCATCAGCAGCGGGATGATCTCGAAGGTGCGGTTGTAGATCGACTGCACAGAATAGAGCAGGTCGGCCATGGCGATGACGCTGACCAGCGAGGTCGCCTTGATCATGCTGATGAGCTGGTTGCCGGTCGGCGGCACGATGGATTTCATCGCCTGCGGGATGATGATGCGGCGCAACACACGGCCGCGCGTCATGCCGAAGGCTTCGGCCGTTTCCGCCTGGCCCTTGTCGACCGACAGCAGTCCGCCCCGGATGATCTCCGCCATGTAGGCGGCCTCGTTGAGCGCCAGGCCGAGCACCGCCGCCGTCAGCGGCGTGATAAGGTCATTGGTGTCCCAGCTGGCGATGCCGATGGAGATGCGCGGGAACAGCGTCGACATGTTGTACCAGAAGATGAGCTGGACCAGCAGCGGCGTGCCGCGGAAGAACCAGATGAACAGCGCCGAGAGCGACCAGGCCAGGCGGTCCTTCGACATGCGCGCGATCGCCAGGACAAGGCCGAGTGCGATGCCGATCGCCATGCCGACGACGGTGAGGCCGAGCGTCACCGTCAGGCCCTGCATCACCGTTGGATCGAAGAAATACTTGCCGACGACCGGCCATTCGAAATTCGGGTTGATGGCGACGATGTAGGCGAACCCGCCCGCCAGGACGAGCGTCACACCCCAGAGGACGACCCGGTCGAACGGGAAGGGCCGGTGAGCCCTGCGCACGTCGCGCTGTTCGTCCTCGGCAAGGCGCGGCAGCCGTGCCGCGAGGTGGGCGGTGTCGGTCATGATCCGGTCCTTACTGGCCCTGGTTGATACCGGGCTTGTCGATCATGTTGTTCTCCAGGCCCCACTTCTTCATGATCGCCGCATAGGTGCCATTGTCCATCAGGATCTTGAAGGAATCGCGCAGCACTTCGCCGAGCGGCGAACCTTTCGGCACGACGGCGCCCTGATAGATGTCCTTGAAGCCGTTCGGCTTGCCGACGGCGGCCAGTTCGAGCTGGCCATTCGCCTGCTGGACGAAATAGGTCAGCGGCGCCTGCGAGGAGAAGAAGGCGTCGGAGCGCTTGGAACGAACGGCGAGGATCGAGCTCGGCTGGTCGGTGAAGGACTGCACCTCCACGGCCGGCTTGCCGCCGTCGGTGCATTTCTGCGACTGCTCCTTGATGACCTTCTCGGCGGAGCCGCCGGACATCACGGCGATGCGCTTGCCGCAGGCGGTGTCGAGCGAGGTGATGCCGGCCGGATTGCCCTTCTGCACGGCGAAGACGACGTATTCGCGGACCCAGTCGACGAAATCGTTGGACTTCTGACGATCCGGATAGTCGCCGACCGGACCCATGGCGAACTGGTAACGACCCGAATCGATGCCGCTCAAAAGAGCCGGCAGGCCGGCCACCGACGCGTGGTCGATCTCGACGCCGAGAAGCTGGCCGATGGCGTCGGAAATATCCTTGGTCGCGCCGGACAGTTCCGTTCCGGTGACGATCTCGTAGGGCGGGAAGGAGCCGTTGTTGACGGTGGTCATCTTGCCGGCGTCGACGATCTCCTTCGGCAGGCGGGCGCGCAGTTCGTCGTTGACGCTCTGTTTCTGGATATCCTGCGCGAATGCGCCCTGCGCCAGCATCGCGGCGAACGACGCGATCAGAACGGTTCTCGGTTTCATGTTTTTCTCCTTCCCGGTGTTGAAACGGTTGCCGTCACGCCGAGGACGGGTGCGAATTCACGAAGGGGAAAAGCTCTTCGACCGATATCGGACGAGGCAATATCCCCTGCGCATGAAGCTCGGCGGCGAAATCCTCGATCATGCGGCGGTTCGGTTCGATGCCGCTGTCGTTCCAGGCCGGCGGCAGGTCGTGCGCTGCTTGCAGCAATTCCTCGATGATCCATGGCGAGGTCTCGGCATATTTGCGGCGCTTGGCGGTCCACAGCCGCTGACTTTCATCGACGAGGCGCGACAGCTCGCCCGGCAACCATGGATGCCGGCTGGCGATCTCGCTCTTCACCGCCACCAGGTGCATGCCGGGAACATAGCCCACGTCATCGAAATAGCGCCGTTCGGCGGTTCGGAAATCCCTGACGAGCTGACGGAACCCGGAACCCGGCGCGAAGAAGGCCGCCGGCATGAACGGCGTGAACACGGCGTCGAGCCCGCCCTCCGCCAAAAGCTCCATCATCGGCCGCTCGCCGGGTGCCGCCTCGATGCGGCCAGGGCGGCCGAAGCCGTCGAGCCGGTCGACGATCGGATGCTCGGCGGTCAGGCGGCCGGCGAACCAGCAGGCGTCCTCGACGTCGACGCCTTCCCGGCGCAGTGCGGCGCGGGTCCAGGTGTTGCCGGAGTCGCGCCAGCCGGTGACGCCGATGCGCTTGCCGGCGAGCTGGTCGAGCCGCTCCAGCGGGCTGGCCTCGGTGGTGATGATGCAGCGGTGCCGGAAGCCGCGCATGATGAAACACGGCACGCCGACGATGCCGTCGGCGCCTTCGACCATGGCCGAGACATAGCGGCTGAAGGACACTTCGGCCGCGTCATAGGCTGGATCGGTCGCAAGATCCGGAATCAGCGTGCCGACCCGGTCGACGGAGACGTCGAGCCGGTCGGATTTCACGTCGCCCAGGATCAGGGGGGTGAGATAGTCCCAGTCACGGGTGGCAAACCGAATGGAAACAGACACGGAAAAACTCACTGACGGAAATGGACAAATCTGCCGTTAAATGTTTAGCATAGACCGATCAAATGTTATTACGTTATTGAACATTAATTCGGAGGCGAGGTGGCCGATTTCGACGCGGAATGGTTCGCCGGACGGCTCGGCGACCGCACGACGCAGGGCATCGCGCGCGAAACGGCGGCACTGATCCGCAACGGCATGCTGCCGGTCGGCTCCAAGCTGCCGCCGGTGCGCGACATCGCCTATGCGTTGGGAGTGAGCCCGGCCACCGTCTCGACGGCCTGGAGCGACCTGAGACGCCACAAGATCATCGAAGGCCGGGGCCGCAACGGCGCCTGGGTCAGGACCGACCGGTTCACCGCGCGGCCCGAACGGCATATGAGCGGCGGAAACTACGGGCCGGGCATCCTTAACCTGGCGATCGCCGAGCCCGACGTGGCGCTGCTGCCGCCGCTCGGCGCGGCGCTCGCGCACGGCGCTCGGGCCGAGCGCCTCAACAGCTATGAGCGTGTGCGCATCCTACCAGAGCTGGAGATGGCTGTGCGACCGGATTGGCCTTATGAGCCGGGCGCCTTCCTTGCCACCAACGGCGGCTACAATGCGATCTATACGCTGCTCCATGCCCTGGTCCGGCCTGGCGTGCCGGTGGCGATCGAGGATCCCACGGCGCTGCGCCTGCTCGACATCCTGGAAGATCTCAACGTGCCGATCCTTCTGGTCGAGTGCGACAGGGAGGGGCCGCTGCCGCATTCGTTGGCGAAGGCGCTCGAGCAGCGGCCGGCCGTCTTCATCTTCCAGCCGCGCGTGCATTCCGTGACCGGAGCGCTGATGTCCGCAGGGCGGCTCGAGGCGCTGGGCGACGTCCTTGCCCCCGCCGACGTGCTGATCATCGAGGACGACGGCGTCGGCGACATCTGCGAGGCACCGCGTATCTCGCTCGGCCGGCGCTTTCCCGACCGGGTGATCCACGTGCTGTCCTTCTCCAAAACGCACGGTCCCGACCTGCGCCTCGCTGTCCTATCCAGCTCGGCGACGCTGGTCGAACAGATCCAGTCCTACCGCAGCTTCAGTTCCGGATGGACGAGCCGCATCCTGCAAGCGGCGACGGCATGGCTGCTCAACGACCCGGAGACGGCGACGATCGTGGCGCGGGCGCGGGAGGTCTATAAAAGGCGCCGCGAGGTTCTCGCCGAAGAACTGGACCGGCAAGGCGTCGCCGTCGAGGCCGGCCACGGCCTCAGCGTGCTGATTCCGGTCATGCAGGAAAACTACGCAATGGTCACGCTCGCCGCGCGCGGCATCGCCGTTCATGCCGGCGCCAAATTCTCGCTCGGCACGACGAATTCGATACGGGTGGCGACCAGCATCCTGCCGCAGGAGAAGGTTGCGCATGTCGCCAGATCGATCGCGCTCGCAGCGGACCCGGCGCGAACCGACAAGGGATGACGTCGGCGCCATGCACGAGCGGACGCCGTTCGGCCGGTCGCTGGCCTTCATTGTCCAGCCCAAGGTCCACAATGTGGAATGGACTGGGAACACTTCGCCCCGCATCTTGCCTCTTGCTGCCATTTCGGCTTGCCGTTCGGCCGCTTTGTGTGAAATAAAAATGCTTCTCGGGAGAGAGATGGTCCACCATGTGGACCTTTGGGAAAATTGACGAGACTGGCGTCGATGACGAGCCCGACGCCGCCGAACTGGGAGGAACAGATGGCTGGACTGACGCGCAGAGATTTTCTTGGAACCACCGCGATCACCGCAGCGGCGCTGACCATGCCGGCGATCCGGTCCGCGCGGGCCGCCGATTTCCGCTACAAATACGCCAACAATCTTCCCGTCGCGCATCCGCTCAACATCCGCGCCAAGGAGGCGGCGGACGCCATCGCCAAGGAAACGGACGGCCGCTTCGAGCTGCAGATATTCCCCAACAATCAGCTTGGCTCCGACACCGACGTGCTGAGCCAGTTGCGGTCGGGCGCCGTCGAGTTCTTCACCCTTTCGGGCCTGATCCTTTCGACGCTGGTGCCGGTCGCCTCGATCAACGGCATCGGTTTCGCCTTCCCCGATTACGACACCGTGTGGAAGGCGATGGACGGCGACCTCGGCGCCTATGTGCGCGGCGAGATCGGCAAGTCAGGTCTCGTTGCCATGGACAAGATCTGGGACAACGGCTTCCGCCAGACGACGTCGAGCAGCAAGCCGATCGTCACGCCCGAGGATCTGGCAGGCTTCAAGATCCGCGTTCCGGTGAGCCCGCTGTGGACTTCGATGTACGAGGCCTTCGGCGCGTCTCCCACCAGCATCAACTTCGCCGAGGTCTATACCTCGCTGCAGACCAAGGTGGTCGAGGGCCAGGAAAACCCGCTCGCCATCATCCAGACGGCGAAGCTCTACGAGGTGCAGAAGTTCTGCTCCATGACCAACCATATGTGGGACGGCTTCTGGTTCCTCGCCAACAAGGACATGTGGGAGGCGCTGCCGGAGGACATTCGCGCCGTCGTCACCAAGCACATCAATGCCGCCGCGATCGCCGAGCGGGCTGATACCGAAAAGCTCAACGCCTCGCTGGCCGACAAGCTGAAATCGGAAGGCATGGAACTCAACACGCCCGATCCCGCAGCCTTCCGCGACAAGCTGCGCTCGGCCGGCTTCTACGCCTCCTGGCGCGACAAATACGGTCAGGAGCCGTGGGACCTCTTGGAAAAAGCCGTCGGCAAGCTGGTGTGAAACGCCGGGCCTGACGGTGAAGAACGGCTATCGGATAGTCCTGCGCGACATCGAACGGAAAGGGCTGGGCAGGCGGCATCGACCTTCCGCCCGGCAGCCTGACCGGTGACGGATTCGGTGGGCCACGGCGAGGCGGACGTTTCGCTGCGCCCCTGGGCGGCGAAGGCGGACGCCTTCCTCGGTCATCTGGTGGAAATCCCCGCCGCGATCCTCGTTATCGCCGAGGTGGTGGTGCTGTTTGCCGGCGTCGTCTCGCGCTATGTCTTCGACCGGCCGCTGGTCTGGTCCGACGAACTCGCCTCGCTGTGTTTCCTGTGGCTCGGCCTGCTCGGTGCCTGCGTGGCGCTGCGCCGTGGCGAGCACATGCGCATGACCGCCCTGGTCACGGCGTTGCCGCCGCGCGGGCGTGCCTTCATCGAAGTGCTGGCGATCGCGGCCTCGGCCGCCTTCCTGCTTCTGATCCTGGCACCGGCCTACAAGTTCGCGCTCGGCGAAACCTTCATCACCACGCCGGCGCTCGGCATCTCGGCCGCCTGGCGCGCCTCGGCGCTGCCGGTGTGCGCCGCGCTGATGATCCTGATCGCGCTGGTGCGGCTGGCGCGGGTCGCCACGATGCGGCAGATCGTCGAGGCGGTGGCGCTGATGCTTCTGATCGGCGCGGCGCTCTATTTGCTGAAGCCGGTCTTCGCCGGGCTCGGCAACATCAATCTGGTTATCTTCTTCGTCGTGCTGCTGGCCGCCGCCATCTTCGCCGGCGTGCCCATCGCCTTCGCCTTCGGCCTCGGCACCTTCGCCTATCTGGCGCTGACGACACGCGTGCCGATGAGCATCGTGGTCAGCCGCATGGACGAAGGCATGTCGCACCTGATCCTGCTTGCCGTGCCCCTCTTCGTGCTGCTCGGCTACCTTATCGAGACCACCGGCATGGCGCGCGCCATGGTGGCGTTCCTGGCCGCTCTGGTCGGCCATGTGCGCGGCGGACTGTCCTATGTGCTGCTCGGCGCGATCTTCCTGGTGTCCGGCATCTCCGGCGCCAAGGCCGCCGACATGGCCGCGGTGGCGCCCGTATTGTTTCCCGAGATGAAGGCGCGCGGCGCCAAGCCCGGCGAACTGATCGCGCTTCTGTCGTCGTCGGGCGCCATGTCGGAGACGATCCCGCCGAGCCTTGTCCTGATCACCATAGGCTCCGTCACCGGGGTATCGATCGCGGCCCTTTTCACCGGCGGCCTGCTGCCGGCGCTGGTGCTGGCGTTGGCGCTGGCGGCCGTCGCCTGGTGGCGCTCGCGCGGCGAGGACCTTTCACATGTGCGCCGCGCCGGCCTCGGCGAGATCGGCCGCACCTTCGCCATCGCGCTGCCGGCGCTGATCCTGCCCTTCGTCATCCGTTTCGCCGTGGTGGAGGGCATCGCCACGGCGACCGAGGTGTCGACCATCGGCATCGTCTATTCGGTGCTGGCCGGCCTGCTGATCTATCGCCGCTTCGAATGGCACAGGCTGCGCGCCATGCTGGTCGGCACGGCCTCGCTGTCGGGCGCCATCCTGTTCATCATCGGCGCGGCGACGGCGATGGCCTGGGCACTCACCCAGTCCGGCTTCTCCGGCCAGCTCGCTTCCTTCATGTCGACGCTGCCTGGAGGAGCCGCGAGCTTCATGGCGATGTCAATCGTCGTCTTCGTCATCCTCGGCTCGGTTCTGGAAGGAATCCCGGCGATCGTGCTGTTCGGGCCGCTGCTGTTCCCGATCGCCCAGACGGTCGGCATCAACGAGGTGCACTATGCCATCGTCGTCATCCTGGCGATGGGCATCGGCCTGTTCGCGCCGCCCTTCGGCGTCGGCTACTACACCGCCTGCGCCATCGGCCGGGTCAATCCCGATGAGGGCATGCGGCCGATCATGGGCTATCTGCTGGCGCTGCTCATCGGCGTCATCGTGATCGCGGCGGTGCCGTGGTTCTCGATCGGGTTCCTGTAGAGCAGACTCCCGGCAGGGACGGATGCGGTCAGGCGCAGCGTGCCGTCAGGCCGCCGTCGACGACGATATGCGTCCCGTTGACATAGCGCGCCTCGTCGGAGGCCAGGAACAACGCGGCATAGGCGGTATCCCAGGCGTCGCCCATGCTGCCCGTCGGGCTCTGGGCGTTGCGTTTGGTGATCATCGTCTCGATGTCCGCGCCATAGGATGCGGCCAGCGGCTCGCGGATCATCGGCGTATCCATCAGGCCGGGCAGCACGCAGTTGGCGCGGATGCCGCGGCCGGCATATTGCAGGGCGATGTTCTGCGTCAGCGCCAGCACGGCGGCCTTGGAGGCCGTATAGGCGGCGTAGGGAAAGCCGATCCAGCGCAGGGCGGCCGCCGAGGAAATGTTGACGATGGCGCCCGCCCCCTGATCGACCATCACCGGCAGCACATGCTTGCAGGTGAGAAATACGCCGGTCTGGTTGATCGCGACGATGCGGTTCCACTCCTCCTCGCTGGTCTCGACCGGACCGCCGGTGGCGGCGATGCCGACATTGTTGTGCAGCACGTCGATGCGGCCATGAGCATCCAGGGTGGCGGCAACGGTCCGCTCCAGACTGGCGCTGTTGGTCACATCGGCCGTAAGCGCCAGGCAATCGCCGCCTTGTGCGAGGACTTCGCTTCGGGTCCGTTCCGCCGCCGCAAGGTCGCGGTCGGCGACGACGACGGCCGCACCTTCGCGCGCATAGAGCAGTGCCGCCGCCTTGCCGTTGTTCAGCCCTTCCGGCGGCGCCCCACCGCCGATGACCAGCACCACCTTGTCCTGCATGCGTCCGGGCATGGATGCGTTCCTTCGCTGATTGTTCACAATATGGACCGTTCAGCCCAGTTGCCGGAGCGACCATAGCGCAAAGCGTGCGCTTGCGCAGCCCGAACTGTAATGCGAATATGATTCAGGACGGAAGAGATGCATATCAATGGTCCATATTATGGTCAGGAGGATGGTTCCATAGCATGGACATGACGCGAGAGGTCACCGGCGCGCAGAGCGTGGACCGCGCGCTCGGGCTTCTGGCCATCGTGCGCCGCAATGCCGAGGCCGGCATCGGCCTCACCGAGCTTCTGGCCGAAAGCGGCCTGAACAAGCCGACGGCACGGCGCCTGCTGCTGGCGCTGATGCGGGCCCAGCTGGTGGAGCAGGATACGAAAAGCCGGCGCTATCATCTTGGCGAAGAGGCCTTCCTGATGGGTGCGCTGGCGGCCACGCGCCACAGCCTGCTCGAATTCACTGGCGAGAGCCTGCGGCGCATTTCCGACAAGAGCGAGGATTCCTCGTTCTTCTCGGTGCGCCGGCAGAACCATTCGGTGTGCCTGCAACGCGAGGAGGGCCGCTTTCCGATCCGCACCCATGTGCTGCAGGCGGGCGCCCACCATCCGCTCGGCATCGGCGCCGGCTCGATGGCGCTGCTGTCCGATCTGGCCGACGAGGAGATCGAGCATATCGTCGCCGAGAACGAGGTCGCCATCGCGGCCCGGTTCCCGAATTACACGCCGCAGGTGATCCACGAGCAGGTTGAGGCGACGCGCACGCGCGGCTGGTCGCTCAATCCGGGACTGGTGTTGCCCAATTCCTGGGCGATCGGCGTGGTGGTGCGCTATCCGGACGGCCGCACGGCGGGAGCGCTCAGCCTCTCGGCCATCGACAGCCGCATGGGTCCGGAGCGCCAGAAGACCCTCGCTGCGCTTCTGCAGGGAGAGGCGAGCCGCCTGACCTCGAAGCTGGAACGGCTCTTCGCGCGCAACCGGGACGGCCGCGCGGGAAAATCCACGGAGACCTAGAGTGAGCGAAGCGTCACCCGAAAACGAAGCCCTGCCGCGCTCGACGCGGGTTTCCAACCTGGCGCATCTTCTGACCCGGTCGGCGCGCCGGCTGGGCGACGAGACGGCGCTGGTCTGGGGTGAGCAGCGTTGGACATGGCGCGAACTGGACGCGCGCGTCGACGCCATGGCGGCGGCGCTGCGGGACCGCTTCGGCGTCGTCAAAGGCGACCGCATCTTGGTCCAGTCACAGAACTGCAACCAGATGCTGGAATCGATGTTCGCCTGTTTCCGGCTGGGGGCCGTCTGGGTGCCGACCAATTTCCGCCAGACGCCGGCCGAGGTCGCCTATCTCGCCGAGGCGAGCGGCGCCAAAGGCATGATCTGCAACGCTGCCTTTCCCGAGCACGCCGCCGCCTGCGCCGCGATTGCCGTGTCGCCTGCGTTCACGCTCGCCATCGGCGAAGCCGCATTCGGCGAGAGCTACGACGGGATCGTGGCCGAGTATCGAGGCGCCACTGTGTCCAATGAGGCTGTCGGACGCGACGATCCGTGCTGGTTCTTCTTCACCTCCGGCACCACAGGCCGGCCGAAGGCGGCGGTGCTGACGCACGGCCAGATGGGCTTCGTCGTCACCAACCACCTGTGCGATCTGATGCCGGGCACGACGCCTGCTGACGCCTCGCTGGTCGTCGCGCCGCTCTCGCACGGCGCCGGCGTGCATCTGCTGACTCAGGTGGCGGCGGGCGCCAAGACCGTTCTGACATCGTCGGAACGCTTCGACCCGACCGAAATCTGGACGCTGGTCGAGCGCTGGCGCATCTCCAACATGTTCACCGTGCCGACCATCCTCAAACGTCTGGTCGAGCATCCCGCCATCGACGGCGTCGACCACAGTTCGCTGCGCTACGTGATCTATGCCGGGGCGCCGATGTATCGAGAGGACCAGAAGCACGCTTTGGCGAAACTCGGGCCAGTCATCGTGCAGTATTTCGGCCTCGGCGAGGTCACCGGCAACATCACCGTGCTGCCGGCCGGCGAACACGAGTTTGAGGATCGGCCGGGGATGCGCCTCAACACCTGCGGCTTCGAGCGCACGGCGATGGAAATCTCCATCCAGGACGACGACGGCGCCGAGCTTCCCGCCAACACCAGCGGCGAGATCTGCGTGACCGGCCCGGCCGTCTTTGCCGGCTATTACGACAACCCGGAAGCCAATGCCAAGGCCTTCCGCAACGGCTGGTTCCGTACCGGCGATCTCGGCTATCTCGACGAACAGGGCTATCTCTACATCACCGGGCGAGCCTCCGACATGTACATCTCCGGCGGTTCCAACATCTATCCGCGCGAGATCGAGGAGAAGCTCCTCACCCATCCGCAGATCGGCGAGGTGGCGGTGCTCGGTGTGCCGGATCCGGCCTGGGGCGAAGCCGGAATCGCCGTCTGCGTGGCGGAGCACGGGGCAGCCGTCGGCGAAGCCGAACTGATCTCTTTCCTCGACGGGAAGATCGCCCGCTACAAGATGCCGAAGCGCTTCATCTTCATCGAGGAGATGCCGAAATCGGCCTATGGCAAGATCACCAAGAAGCTGGTTCGCGAGGCACTGGAAGCGCGTGGCCTGCTTGCAGGTCCGGAAGCCGGTCAAGCACCCGGCAAGGCGACCGCATGAGCGCGCGTCCGCCCATCGTTCATCCGGGTCCGGCGGCGCGAGAGCGACATGCGCTAGCCTGGGCGGCAACGGTGCCGCTGGATTTCACCCTGGCGCGGGGCGAGGCGGCGGAAGCAGGACTGGCCAGGGCGGTCGCCGCCGCCGGGTGCGACAGCGCCTGCATCGAGATCAGCGGCGGCCGCTTCGATCCGTTCCGCTATGTGCTGCCGGCGGCTTCGCCCGACGGCGATCATGCCGCCTGGTACTCGGCGACCGTCGTGCCGGAAGGCGGCGTGACGATCGACCGGGCGACGGCGGTCGTCGGCCGCCGCGACGGCGTCGGCTTCGTGCATTGCCACGGGCTGTGGCGTGATGCGGCAGGCCGGCCCGCCCTGGGACATATGCTGCCGCCCGAGAGTTTTGCCGCCGAGAACGTGCATGTGCGTGGCGTCGGGCTGAGCGGCGCGATGTTCGAATCCCGGCACGACCCGGAAACGAATTTCAGGCTGTTCGCCGCCGAAACGGCGCTTTCGGGCGAGACGCGCGAAGGTTCGGCGCTTGCCGTCACCCTGCGCCCGAACCAGGACATCTCCTGGGCGCTGGAGGCGATCTGCCGCGATGCCGGCATTGGCCGGGCATCGATCCTCGGCATCGGCAGCCTGAACGGGGCGCGGTTCGAGAGCGGACTGGAGATGGAGTCCTACGCCTCCGAGTTCTTCATCACCGGAGGCCGGCTAGAGGAAGCTCCGGACGGTGCGCGCGTGCGGCTCGACATCGCCGTGGTCGCCATGGACGGCGCCATCTTCAGCGGCAGGCTGGTGCGCGGCGAGAATCCGATCTGTGTGACCGCCGAACTGGTCGTGCTCCCCGAGCCCGCCGTCCCGCTCTCGCGCGCAGACTGATCGGCATTACACGGTCGACTTTCGCGGCGGCTTTCGCACGACGGCGTCGATGCCAATTCGTTGAAATAGGAATGGAAAATCGGCCGGGGCGATGGCCGGCGCCATTCCGGGAGATCAATCTGTCTCAGTTCCCCGGCCGCGGGCATCCAGATCGCATCTGCTCAGGTAGGCGCAGAACATATCTGCCATTGCGTCGGCATAGGTATTGATCTCGGTCTCCGTTCTGGGTGCTCCCGAGAACTCCTTTCCGACCGCGGTGATCGTGGTGACGACCAGATCGCCGATCAGGTCACGGGTGGCATCCGAAGCCGCCGGAAGCGCTTCGCGCATGAACCTCTCGATGATGCGATCACCTTCGGCATGGATTTCCCGCGCCTCGGGGGCGTCACGATAGAGCGGCGCTGCGTCGTCCAGCGCCACCCGCACGGCCGCCTCCTCGACCTCGGAGCGGATGAAGGTGTGAACGAGGCTTCGCAGCCGCTCGTGAGGCGGCTTCGTGACGTCGCCGAATCGTACCCCATTGCTCGGTCGTCCGGCGCCATTCGTCGCTTTGCAGCCGAAACAGGATGGCCGCCTTGTTCGGGAAATACTGGTAGAGCGATCCGACGCTGACACCCGCCCTCTCGGCCACCCTGGCAGAGGTGAAACGCCGTATGCCTTCCTGTTTCAAAACCTGAACAGCCGCCTCGAGAACCGCTGTGACCAGCTCGGTCGAGCGAGCCTGCCTGGGTTGTTTTCGTGAAGAAATCCGGGGTGTTGGCCGATTGGTCATCAGGCGTTCCGCCAATGCGAATACAAAATGCGACGAATTCGTCGTATTTCATCGTCCAGCACGAAGCAACGCTTTCCGGATCGGAGCCGAAGATGACCACACTGACCACCGCGCCGCTTGCGCCCCTCCTGGACCGCCTGTTCGCTGAGGCCGATGCAGCGACCAACCCCGCATTATCTGCGTTCTCCAGCGAAGAGCGCGACAGGCTGATGCACAGCAAGACGGATTATCTGCGCCTCTACGGGCTGATGAAGGATCTGTGGCTGCCGGTGTCGCGGGAGACCGGCGTACTCCTCTACATGCTGGCTCGCAGCACAGGCGCGCGCAGCATCGTCGAGTTCGGCACCTCGTTCGGCATTTCGGCCCTGCATCTGGCTGCGGCGCTGCGCGACAATGGCGGCGGGCGCCTGATCACCAGCGAGTGCGAACCTTCCAAGGTGATGCGGGCACGCGCGCATCTTGTCGAAGGCGGCCTGGACGATCTGGTGGAGGTCCGCGAGGGAGACGCCCTGAAAAGTAAGCGCTGTTCCGGCGGCACCTTTCGCGCGTGGTCGTGAGGAACGATGTTCGGAGCCTTTGAGGGCTTCGACATATGACGATTACAGAGCTTACGCTTAAATCCAGCGATCCCGAGCCCGCGCGC
>Ga0206119_100320_pt1 | contig 20069 bp, 18 predicted proteins | sample 3A50Ametagenome_FD_148608 | JGI IMG/M metagenome (GOLD analysis project Ga0206119, IMG submission 148608) | Enriched microbial communities from leaf-cutter ant dump, University of Wisconsin, Madison, United States - 3A50A | ecosystem: Environmental > Terrestrial > Nest > Insects nest > Nest dump...
CGGCATCGCGAGGGCGACGATGAAAATCGGCATGGCCAACCTCGCCTACAACATCACGCGCTATGCTTGGCACGAGAAAAAGGCGGCGGCTGCGTGACGCGGCGCCTGGCGGAGGCCATCACCGCCCCCGAGCGGTCCATCGTCATTGCATTGCAGAGCCATACTTCCGCTGAAGATCAGCCCTCAACTCGACCTTGACCGGTAATTCGAGGTCTCCAGGTCACGAACCGCGTTAGCGGCTCAGGACGTGTCGAACGGCCACGGCCGCGCGCGCTCCAGCCCTGCGGGAACAAGCACCGCCTCGACCGCCGCCGGTAACACCGCGACCCGGACGCTTCCGTCCCCGCAGAACCGATCGGCGAAGGCCGCCAGCATGACAGCAAGAGCACGAAAGCGCGCGGCAAGCAGCATCGCCGCCGCCGGATCGTCATCCGCACCGACCGGCTCCGGCATGGCGGCATCGCCTTGGACGAAGTCCCAGGCGGCCAGTTCCGCCGGCCGCAGGAACCCCATCACCGTGACCCGCACGGCAAGCGGCGCGAAGCAGGCGCGCTCGGCCAGCGTAGCGAGCGCCAGGAGCAACGCGACAATGCGCATCAACTCCTCCCTCACCCCTTCGCTGTCCGCACTCCAGTCCATCGCCTGCTCCTGTGGCGGGGGATTTTACGCGGGGTGGGAAGTGGGTGGATAAAGGGGGGCGAATTGTAATTCAGACAACGTAGGCCGAGTCTGACAGATTGACAAGTTAGGTCATTGCGAACGTCGTCATCGCGCGTGGCCCAGGCCGGGTCTCCAACTCAAAAGTCAAAGCAGGTGCCAACTCGCCAAGGTCACGAATAAGAAAATCCAGCAAATTATTGACAGCAACGGCTATAAAATAATATTTACTATAATATTCTGCAGGTTTATTAAATCCATAAATAAAATTATAATTTTCCGCATAAGACACGCGAACGTCTAGATCGCTGATACCAATATTATCTTCTCGACTCCAACTATATGGTTTATATAAAACTCTATTTCTCTCTTGAGAAAATCCTTCGAAATCGAACCTTCGTAGCTCAAGTACCCTCTCGTGAAAATCTTCAAGATCGAGGGTGAACGTGCGAATTAAGCGGGGAAAAATTTTCCAAAGAGAGCTGTGAGTTAGCCTCTCCTTTAATATAAGCAATCGATGGCCGTCAGATATAAGTTTCCCTTTTTTATATTCCCTAAAGAAAAGATCAGTGTAAACGCGCGAGTCTCGCGATAGGTCCCTAACCCCTAACAGATAGCAAAAAGCCTTTGCCGAAAAAAAACATGCATCATACATGGTCATCGACGACCATGTAGAGAAGCCTTCGCCATTGGACTTCGTACCACATCCAATGCAATAGAGGGATTTCGCTCGCATAAATAGCGCATCAGATAGAGCCTGCTCTCGCAACCCTACAACCAACGGAATCGTCGACTTATCTTCCGGTGAACCGGATGAATCAACAACTCTAGAAAGCGCATTTATATCCGAAGGCGTTAGATCGGGAGGTATATGTTCCAACCAAAGATCACGCAGTACCGACCACGTCCTATGAGGTAAGTCCTTTTCCGTCGCCATAGATTAGAGCTTTAGCCCGGTGCCACCTTCTTCATCGGCAGCCAGAGCTTCCTGCAAGCTTGCAATCATGTCATCACCAGCTTGACCTTCGGCTGCCGTACCAGTTCCATATTGCGTCCAATTATCGAAATTAAATCCTGCAATCTGCCTCAAGACCTTGGTAAAAGCAGACACGCTCGCTGCCTTATATCGAGACAAAGCATTACTGAAAACCAGTGGAAACGCTCGCCATACTCCACCGAATCCAACCGTTCGGAACAGAACAGAACTCTCACTTTTTGCCAAACTTGGAAAGGCCGTTTCTAAAGCCCTGTAATAGTTACTGATCACGCCAACTTGCTCCGTTTGTGTAAACGGACTAAGCGTACCGCCAGCCTTTTGAAGATGTGGGCGCAGGACACGTGCAAAGTTTGTTAGTGAAATCTCTCCCGCTCTCGCAGTTCGTGTAAAAATAATACGCTGAAAGAAAGGGGAAGATTCATCATTGTTAAGCGTACGTGCAATATCACTTATGCGCTCTTCAGTGAGTTCTTTTTCACTCTTCTTCTTTGGCAAATGCTTCAATAAATCAAGATAAAGCGAAGATGGAACATTTTTTGCTTCACGATTAATTGTTACGAAAAGCTCTACTTGGGATTCGAAATTTAGCCCCACAAATGCAGCAACCGGCAGCAAGATATCCGTTCCTTCCTTCGCCGCCTCATGGGCTCCAGCCAGTCGATGTTGCCCATCAATAACCCAGCCGGTTTCTCCGTCAGGAATTTCTAGCTCGCTAGTTTTCTGATCGAACTTCAATTTATCGAAGGAAACTATCACGGATCCTGGGATGGCACCTCCATTCTCAATGTAGCGGGACACAGCTCTAACACGGCCAGGCGACAAAACCCGCTGATAACCCTCATCTTTTGCTTCAACACGCTGATTTATAGTAACAACGTTCCAAAGCTGAGATGCGCTCAAAGCAAGTAGATAAAAGGTCAAATTTCCTTGCTGGACCATAACTCCACGAGTTTTTATCATGCAACACGCTTTCTTTGCGCCGCCGAAAAATGAGAGGGAATTTTAGCCACGGCTTCTGTTGCCTTGGGTGTATACAATGGCCGATCCAATGGGCGTATATTTGCTCGTCCGCTCGCAGCTGCATCCAACCGCGCTCGTGCGATTTCAACATATTTTTCGCCGATGTCACACCCTAGGAAATTTCGACCTTCAACTAAGGCAGCAACTCCAGCGGATCCCGACCCCATAAAAGGGTCAACAACCGTTGCCTCTCCGAAAGTCAGCGCACGTACAAGTCGCTGAACCAGCGCGACCGGAAACTGACACGGGTGCCCAGTTTTTTCTATGTGTCGAGCATTCACATTCGGAATTTCCCAAACGTCACCTGGATTTTTTCCCAGCGGGTTACCGCTCCATTGCCCCTTTTTAGGTCCTTTATAGTGGCGTTTGCCGGGGTATTTTTGAGGAACTCGAACTGCATCCAGATCAAAATAATAACTTACACCTTTAGTATACCATAAAATAGTTTCGTGCCTTCCAGAAAAACGACGCTGAGAGTGAGTCCCGTGACCAAAGGACCAAACGATACGATTTCGAAGAAACAAATCTGGCGATGAAAAGGAAGTGTAAACGAGAGCGTCGAGCGGAATCATTGCTCCGTCTCGTACATGGCTTCCAACTTGCCAGCAAAGACTACCGCCAGGCTTTAAAGCGCGAACAAGCTTCGGGAGCAACCGTCGATGATCGGCGATAAAATCCTCCACGCTGGTACTGCGGTCATACTCCTTGCCCATGAAGTATGGGGGCGACGAAACAAAAAGATCGACCGACCCTTCGTCTAGGTCGTCGAGAAAATCAAATGCATCCATCTGTTCGATGCGAAAGGTCATTAGTTAATTCTTTCACATTCGATAAAGAAGATCTAGCCCCTTTGAAACGAGTCGGACGGGATATCCCCTACCGCGTCAGCCGCTTATGCGTCATCCGGTGCGGGGTCAGCGCTTCCGGCCCCATGCGGCGCACCTTGTCCTTCTCGTAGTCCTCGAAATTGCCCTCGAACCATTCCACATGGGCGTCGCCCTCGAAGGCGAGCATGTGGGTGGCGAGGCGGTCGAGGAACATGCGGTCGTGGCTGATGATGACGGCGCAGCCGGCATAGGCTTCCAGCGCGTCCTCCAGCGCGGCCAGCGTCTCGGTGTCGAGGTCGTTGGTCGGTTCGTCGAGCAAAAGCACGTTGCCGCCGTTCTTCAGCATCTTGGCAAGGTGCACGCGGTTGCGCTGGCCGCCGGAGAGCGAGCCGACCTTCTGCTGCTGATCGCCGCCGCGGAAGTTGAAGGACGAGCAGTAGGCGCGTGAGTTGACCTCGTGCTTGCCGAGCTTGATGACCTCGGCGCCGCCGGAGATTTCCTCCCACACGGTCTTGTTCGGGTCGAGCGCGTCGCGGCTCTGGTCGACATAGCCGAGCCGCACCGTCTCGCCCTTGCGGATCGAGCCGTCGTCCGGCGTTTCCTGGCCGGTGAACATCTTGAACAGCGTCGTCTTGCCGGCGCCGTTCGGGCCGATGACGCCGACGATGCCGCCCGGCGGCAGCTTGAACGACAGGTCCTCGATCAGCACCTCGTCGGCAAAACCCTTCTTGAGGTTTTCGACCTCGATGACGACGTTGCCCAGCCGCTCGCTGGTCGGGATGACGATCTGCGTGTCGGTCGGCTTGCGGTTGTTGGCTTGCTCCAAGAGGTCTTCGTAGGCGCTGATGCGCGCCTTCGACTTGGTCTGGCGCGCCTTGGGCGAGGAGGCGATCCACTCGCGCTCGCGCCAGATCGCCTTCTGGCGGGCGTCGTCCTCGCGGCCTTCCTGGATCAGGCGTTTTGCTTTCGCGTCGAGATATTTGGTGTAGTTGCCCTCGTAGGGGATGCCGCGGCCGCGGTCGAGTTCGAGGATCCAGCCCGTCACGTTGTCGAGGAAGTAGCGGTCGTGGGTGATGATCAGCACCGCGCCGGGATAGTCGCGCAGGTGCTTTTCCAGCCATTGCGTCGTCTCGGCGTCGAGATGGTTGGTCGGCTCGTCGAGCAGCAGCAGGTCGGGCTGTTCGAGCAGCAGCCGGCACAGCGCCACACGGCGGCGCTCGCCGCCCGACAGGGTGGTGACGTCGGCGTCCTTGGGCGGGCAGGCCAGCGCGTCCATCGCCATCTCGACCTGCTGCTCGAGATCCCAAAGGTTGAGCCGGTCCATCTCGTCCTGGAGCTGCGCGCCCTCTTCCGCCGTCTCGTCGGAATAGTTGGCCATCAGCTCGTTGTAGCGGTCGATGATGGCCGTCTTCTTCTTGACGCCGTCCATGACGTTCTCGAACACGGTCTTGTCGGGGTCGAGATGCGGCTCCTGCGCCAGGTAGCCGACGGTCGCGCCCTCGGCCAGCCACGCCTCGCCCTGGTACTCCTTGTCCATCCCCGCCATGATCTTGAGGATGGTCGACTTGCCGGCGCCGTTGGGGCCGAGGATGCCGATCTTGGCGTCGGGGTAGAAGGACAGATGGACGTTGTCGAGCACCTTCTTGGCGCCGTAGGCCTTGGAGAGGCCGGACATGTGATAGATGAACTGGCGAGCCACGCGCGCTTTCCTCAAGTGTCGGATGAATGGATTTGCCGTTCGGAACGGGGTTGGCCGCTATGTAGGCGATCATGGTGCGAACGGCAATCCGCTTTCGGGACGAAGGCGCCGGTCGCACTTGTCATGCGCGACCCCGGATTGTCCTTGACGGTTCCCGCAACCGCGCCCCACAGTCCGCAAAACTCAGGGGAGGCTCATGCCGTTCGACCGCCGGACCACGCTGGCTTCGCCGACCGGCGCGACGCTCAATCTTTACGTGCGCATGCCCGAAGGCACGCCGCGCGCCGTCGTGCAGATCAATCACGGGCTGGCCGAACATGCGGGCCGCTACGCCCGTTTCGCCGACGCGCTGGCGGCGCACGGCTTCGCCGTCTACGCCCACGACCATCGCGGCCACGGCCTGACCAGGGCGCCCGACGCGCCGCTCGGGCGCTTCGGCACGCCGCAGGGCATGGACAAGGTGCTGGCCGACGTCGAGGCGGTACACGACCTGATCGCGCAGGAGCGCCCCGGCCTGCCCGTCATTCTGTTCGGCCATTCCATGGGCGGACTGATCGGGCTGAATTTCGTGCTGCGGCATTCGGCCCGCCTCCATGCGGCCGCGATCTGGAACGCCAATTTCTCCGCCGGGCTGGCCGGCCGCGCAGCGCGCGCCGTGCTGGCATGGGAGCGCTTCCGTCTCGGCTCGGACGTGCCCTCGCGCCTGTTGCCGCGCCTCACCTTCCGCGCCTGGGGCAGGGCGATCCCCGATCACCGCACGCCGTTCGACTGGCTGTCGCGCGATGCGGCGGAGGTGGAAAAATACATCGCCGACCCGCTGTGCGGCTGGGACGCCTCTGTGTCGATGTGGCGCGACGTCTTCGGCTTCATCTTCGCAGGCGCCGACGACACGAACTTCGCCGCCGTCCGCCGCGACCTGCCGGTGCTCCTCGTCTGCGGCGACGCCGATCCTTCCACGGACTACGGAAGGTCCGTGGCGCACCTCGCCGAACGGATGCGGCGCATGGGCTTTTCGAATCTGGTTTCAACGATTTACGCCGAAACCCGGCACGAAAGCCTGAACGAGTTGAATCGGGATGTCATCACGGACGATTTCATCGCCTGGGCCGAAGGCACGCTGCGATAGCAAGGCTTGGCACAGCGCAAGGCCGGTGACAGGCTCGTCCGGGCTTGATAGAGCCTCGCAACCGACGAACCGCCGAGCACATCATGGCCGAACCACCGCTCAAGGGCATCCGCGTCATCGAGCTTGCCCGCATCCTTGCTGGCCCCTGGGCCGGGCAGATGCTGGCCGATCTCGGCGCCGACGTCATCAAGGTGGAGAACCCGCAGGGCGGCGACGATACCCGCAAATGGGGGCCTCCCTTCGTAGAAGGGCACGACGGGGAAAACCTGTCGGCCGCCTATTACCACGCCTGCAATCGCGGCAAGCGCTCCGTCGCGCTCGATTTCTCGACGCCCGAGGGCGCTCAGACCGTGCGACGGCTCATCGCCACAGCCGACGTGCTGATCGAGAACTTCAAGCTCGGCGGCCTGAAGAAATACGGGCTGGACTATGAGAGCCTCAAGGCGATCAATCCCCGCCTCGTCTACTGCTCCATCACCGGCTTCGGTCAGACCGGGCCTTACGCCGCCCGCGCCGGCTACGACTTCATCGTGCAGGGCATGTCGGGCCTGATGTCGATCACCGGCCCTGCCGGCGGCGAACCGCAGAAGGTCGGCGTCGCCGTCACCGACATTTTTACCGGCCTCTATTCCGTCATCGCCATCCAGGCGGCGCTTCGGCACGCCGAGGCGACCGGGCAAGGTCAGCATATCGACATGGCGCTGCTCGACGCGCAGATTTCCGTGCTCGCCAACCAGAACCTCAACTATCTCGTCTCCGGCGTCTCACCGGTGCAGATGGGCAATGCGCATCCCAACATCGCGCCCTACGAGGTATTGCCGGTAAAGGACGGGCATTTCATCCTCGCCGTCGGCAATGACGGCCAGTTCGCGAAGTTCTGCGCCGTGGTGGAACTGGCGGGGCTCGCCGCCGATCCGGACTTCGCCACCAACGCAGCCCGCGTCGCCAACCGCGAAGCGTTGCGCGAGCACATGGCGATCGCCCTTGCCGCCTTCACCCGCGATGATCTCTTGCAGAAGCTGGAAGCGGCCGGCGTCCCGGCAAGCCCCATCAACACCATCGGCCAGGCATTCGCCGACCCGCAGACGGTCGCGCGCGGCATGCGGCTCGACCTGGACGACGGCCACGGCAATCGGCTGCCGTCAGTGCGTTCGCCCATGCTGATGAGCGAAACGCCGCTCGCCTATGATCGCCCCTCGCCGCGGCTGGGCGAACATACGGAAGAGGTTCTGGCGGAGTTGGGGAAGCGAATATGACGTTTGACATGGAAGGCCGGGCCACGCGTGGATGTCGCATACCTTCGCGCCCCCCTCTGTCCTGCCGGACATCTCCCCCACACGGGGGGAGATCGGCCGTCGCTTCGGCTTTCGCCAATCGCCAGCATTGCAGAATGGGCGTGGAGGCTGAAGCTGCCAATCTCCCCCCGTGTGGGGGAGATGTCCGGCAGGACAGAGGGGGGCGTGACAGAGCGCCCACGCCTCCATTTACATCCAGAACTCCAGGGTATCTTTTATGACACGAACCGGCGGCCAACTCATCGTCGAGGCACTCGAGGCCAACAAGGTCGAGCGCATCTTCTGCGTGCCGGGCGAAAGCTATCTCGCCGTGCTCGACGCGCTGCACGATTCCACCATCAAGACCATCGTCTGCCGCCAGGAAGGCGGCGCGGCGATGATGGCCGACTGCGAGGGCCGGCTGACCGGCCGCCCCGGCATCTGCTTCGTCACGCGCGGTCCCGGCGCCACCAATGCCTCGGCCGGCATCCACATCGCCATGCAGGATTCCATTCCGATGATCCTGTTCATCGGCCAGATCGCCGCGCATGCTAAGTATCGCGAAGCGTTCCAGGAAGTAGACTATCACGCCTTCTTCAGCGACATCGCCAAATGGGTGGTGGAAATCGAGGACGCCGCCCGCATCCTCGAACTGGTCACCCGTGCCTTCGCAGTCGCCACCTCCGGACGCCCCGGCCCGGTGATCGTCTCGCTGCCGGAAGACATGCTGACCGACGAAGTCGAGGCACCTTCCGCCCTGCCCTTCACCCCGGTCAAGACACGGCCGGGCGAGGTGGAGCTGGATCAGCTCGAAGCCCTGCTCAATGCGGCGAAGAAGCCGTTCGCCATCCTCGGCGGCACGCGCTGGTCCCCGCAGGCGGTTCAGCAGATGGAACGCATAGCTGAAAGCTGGGCGCTACCGGTCGGATGCTCCTTCCGCCGCCAGATGCTGTTCGATCATTGCCACGAAAACTACGCCGGCGACGTCGGCATCGGCCTCAACCCGAAGCTGGCGGCGCGCGTCAGGGAGGCCGACCTCATCCTGCTGGTCGGCGGCCGCTTCGGCGAGATGCCGTCCTCCGACTACACGCTGATGAAGAGCCCCTACCCCGACCAGAAGCTGGTCCACGTCCACGCCGACGCCAACGAACTCGGCCGCGTCTACCGCCCGACGCTGGCGATCAACGCCTCGCCCGCCGCCTTCGTCGAGGCGTTCGCCAAGCGCAAGGGACCGGCGGCGCCCGGCTGGGCCGGCGAGACCGAGCAGGCGCATGCCGACTACCTCGCCTGGTCGACGCCGCCGAAGAGCGGCCCCGGCGCGGTGCATATGGGTCCGATCGTGGAGTATCTCGAAGGCGCGCTGCCGCAGGATGCCGTCATCTGCAACGGCGCCGGCAACTTCGCCACCTGGATGCACCGCTTTCACCGCTACCGCCGCTACGGCACGCAGGCCGCCCCTACCTCCGGCTCGATGGGCTACGGCCTGCCGGCCGGCGTCGGCGCCAAAAGCGTCTTCCCGGACCGCGAGGTGATCGTGTGGGCCGGCGACGGCGATTTCCTCATGCACGGCCAGGAATTCGCGACGGCCGTGCAGCACGGCCTGCCGATCATCGTCGTCATTCTGAACAACGGCATCTACGGCACCATCCGCATGCACCAGGAGCGCGAATATCCCGGCCGCGTCTCCGGCACCATGCTGCGCAACCCGGACTTCGCCGCCTACGCCCGCGCCTTCGGCGGCCACGGCGAGACGGTGGAAAAGACCGAGGACTTCGCCCCGGCCTTCGAGCGGGCGCGGGCCAGCGGCAAGCCGGCGATCATCGAGGTGAAGCTGGACCCCGAGGCGATCACGCCGACGCGGACGCTGACGCAGATAAGGGACCGCAGCTAACGCCGCTGTCGCCTGCTCCCCTGATTATCGACAAAGGCATCCGTTACGCCGCGTATCCCGGACAGCCCTCCAGAGCGAAGCGACGGCGGGCTGTCCGGGATCCATTCCGCGACCTTGCGGACGTTCCGGAATGGATCCCGGCTTTCGCCTCGCGACCTCCGGCCGCTCGGCAGCGGCCGGAGGTCGCGGTCTTCTCACTTTCCTACTGGATCGCCTTGTCGGTGATCGCGGTGGTGTAGGCGCCGGACGGCTCCTTGGTGATGATCTTCTGGTCGAGCAGCGCCTTGGCCGTGCGCTCGTAGGCGGCGGGGATGAGCTTGCCGTCGGCGTTGTCGATCAGCTTGGCCACGCCTTCCATCATGAACGTCTGGTGCGCCTCGTCCTGCCCGCCATTGTCGACGACGATCTGAGCCGCCTCGTCGGTATGCTCGGTGGCGTATTTCCAGCCCTTCATCGACGCGCGCACGAACCGCACCATCTTATCCTCGAAGGCGGGGTCCTTGAGCTTGTCCTCCAGCGCGTAGAGTCCGTCCTCAAGCAGGTCGTTGCCCATCTCGGTATAGTTGAAGACGATCAGGTCCTCGGGCTTGTAGCCGGCGTCGAGAACCTGGCCATACTCGTTGTAGGTCATGACCGAGATGCAATCGGCCTGGTGCTGGATCAGCGGTTGCACGTCGAAGCTCTGCTTGAGCACCGTCACGCCGTCCGGCCCGCCGTCGGTCGAGTAACCGAGCTTGTTCATCCAGGCGTAGAACGGATATTCGTTGCCGAAGAACCAGACGCCGAGCGTATGGCCCGGAAAATCCTTCTCGGTCTTGATCGGACCGTCCTTCGGGCAGACCAGTTCCATGCCGGCCTTCTTGTAGGGCTGGGCGATATTGACGAGCATGACGCCCTTGTCGCGCGCCGCCAGCGCGCCGCCCATCCAGTCGACGATCACGTCGGCGCCGCCGCCGGCGATCACCTGTTCGGGCGCGATGTCGGGACCGCCCGGCTTGATGTCGACGTCGAGCCCTTCCTCCTCATAAAAGCCCTTGTCCTTGGCGACATAATAGCCGGCGAACTGCGCCTGCGTGACCCATTTGAGCTGCAACGTCACCTTGTCGGCCGCGAGCGCCTGGAAGGCGGCCAGCGACATCGCTCCCGCGAGCATCGGAACAATCAGTTTTTTCATGTCTTTACCCTCTGGTGTTGATTCTTTGCCTTGACGACTTTCACCTTCCCCGCATGGACGGATGCCAGAACGTGGCGGCTCTCTCCAGCAGCGCGACCACGCCATAAAAGACCGAACCCGCAAGGGCCGCAACAGCGATTTCGGCCCACACCATGTCGATGTTCATGCGCCCCACCTCGGTCGAGATGCGAAAGCCCATGCCGACCACCGGCGTGCCGAAGAACTCGGCGACGATGGCACCGATCAGCGCCAGCGTCGAATTGATCTTGAGCGCATTGAAGATGAAGGGTGCGGCCGCCGGCAGCCTGAGCTTGAAAAGCGTCTGCCAGTATCCGGAGGCATAGGTGCGCATCAGGTCGCGCTCCATATGGCCTGACGCCGCCAGCCCGGCCACCGTGTTCACCAGCATGGGAAAGAAGGTCATGATGATGACCACCGCCGCCTTGGAATGCCAGTCGAAGCCGAACCACATCACCATGATCGGCGCGACGCCGATGATCGGCAGCGCCGAGACCATGTTGCCGATCGGGATCAGTCCGCGCCGCAGGAAGAGGAAGCGGTCCGCCAGGATCGCGACCGCGAAGCCCAGCCCGCAGCCGACGACGTAACCGACCAGCACCGCCTTGAAGATCGTCTGGTTGACGTCGGCCCACAGCGTCGGCAGCGAACTGGCGATGCGCGCGCCGACGGCGCTGGGCGGCGGCAACAGGATGAAGGGAATGCCGGCGCCGCGCGTGATCGCCTCCCAAAAGATCAGGAGCCACGCGCCGAAGATCGCCGGAATGACGAGCCTCAACGCCCGCGACGGCCACGGCGAGGCCGGCCGCATGCCCGACAGCACCGCCACGCAGCGCCAGCCGAGCAGCCAGGCCGACACCAGCACGAGATAGTAGGGCGCGAGCGCCGTGCCCTCGAAACCCGCCAGTCCGTGGATGAGCAGCCAGGCGGCGAGATGCGCGGCGACGAACAGAAGGAGAGCTTCCGCGACGGCCGGCAGCCGCAGCATCGACACCAGCGCCGCCCCGCCGAGCAGGCAATACATCATCCACTTGACGCCGAGATAAGGATAGGCGGCCGTCGCCGCCGGATTGGCGAGCGCGTCGGCCTCCGGCTGCGTCATCGCGCCGAGCAGCACCGCCGCGATCATCAGCACGACGACGACCAGAGCCTGCCAGGAAGGCCGGAAGCGGTTCATGCCGGGCCTCCTCCGACAAGTCGCCGCGAAGCACCCCCACCCCTAACCCCTCCCCGCAAGGGGGAGGGGGACTTTGCGGCGGTGCCACAACGCGTAGGTGCTGGCAATTTTGAGCGAAACGGCAGTGTCGGCGTCCCCCTCCCCCTTGCGGGGAGGGGACAGGGGTGGGGGTGCTGGGCTGCCGAAAACGCCACAGTCGAGTCCCCTCTCCCTTGAGCGGGTCCACGGGACGAGCGAGACCCACGGCTCGCCCCGACAAGGTCAAGAGTGGGAGTAATCAAGTGCCAACACCTCATGCCGGCCTCCCGCCCATGGCGCGCTCGACGATGCGGCCGGCGATGCCGACCAGCGCCACCAGAAGCGCCGCCACAACCGAGCCGGCGACCAGCGCCGCCCAGATGTCGATAGTCTGGCTGTAATAGGCGCCGGCAAGCAGCTTGGCGCCGATGCCGGCGACGGCACCCGTGGGCAGTTCGCCGACGATGGCGCCGACCAGGCTGGCGGCCACCGCCACCTTCATGGAAGCGAACAGGTAGGACACGGACGCCGGCACCCTCAGCTTCCAGAAGGTCTGCCAGCGGCTGGCGTTGTAGGTGTGCATCAGGTCGAGATGCATGGTCTCGGGCGAGCGAAGCCCCTTCACCATGCCGACCGTTACGGGGAAGAACGACAGATAGGTCGAGATCAGCGCCTTGGGGATCAGGCCGGTGATGCCGATCGAGGCCAGCACCACGATGACCATCGGCGCGATGGCGAGGATCGGAATGGTCTGCGAGGCGATGATCCAGGGCATGAGGCTGCGGTCGAGCGTTGTCACATGCACGATGCCGACCGCGATCAGGATGCCCAACGCCGTGCCGAAGGCGAAGCCGAGCATGGTCGAGGACAGCGTCACCCAGGAATTGTAGACGAGGCTGCGCGCGCTGGTGACTTTCACCTGGAACGTGTTCTTGAAGAAGTTCGCGGCGACCTGGTGCGGCGCCGGCAGCGTCGGCTTCTTCTGCGACAGCGTCTCCGCGATGAACGCGGTGGTCGTCGGGTTCACCTTGCCGCGCTGGTCGAGCTCGCGCTGGAACGGCGCATTCATCGCGACGGCGCCGACATACCACACCACCACGATCAGGGCGAGGATGGTGGAGACCGGAACGATCTTGGAGCGGAAGGAGTCCATATCAGGCCGACGCTCTTTTTCCTCGCCCCCACGCAGTGGGGGAGAGGTGCCGAGCGCAGCGAGGCGGAGAGGGGGAATTCTCTAGCGTCGCGCCAGAAACCCCCTCTCCGGTTTGCTTCGCAAACCACCTCTCCCCCACTGCGTGGGGGCGAGGAAACAGGTGTCTGGTCCGCTCAATCCTCATAGCTGTGCCCTGCCCTCAGGCCCTCGCGCACTCTATGGGCGATTTCCAGGAATTCCGGCGTCTCGCGGATGTCGAGCGGCCGTTCCCTGGGCAGCGTCGATTCGATCACGTCGGTGACACGGCCCGGACGCGGCGACATCACCACGATGCGGGTGGAGAGATAGACGGCCTCGGGAATGGAGTGCGTGACGAAGCAGATGGTCTTGTCCGTGCGCCGCCACAGATCGAGCAGTTGCGCGTTGAGGTGGTCGCGCACAATCTCGTCCAGTGCCCCGAACGGCTCGTCCATCAGCAGAAGGTCGGCGTCGAAGGCCAGAGCGCGGGCGATCGAGGCGCGCTGCTGCATGCCGCCGGAAAGCTGCCAGGGATATTTCTTCTCGAAGCCGGACAGGTTGACGAGGTCCAGCGTGCGCCGGACGCGCTCCGCCTGTTCGACCTTCGGCAGGCCGATAACCTCCAGCGGCAGCGCCACATTCTTCTCGATGGTGCGCCACGGGAACAGCGCCGCCGCCTGGAACACATAGCCGTAGGCACGGGCCTCGCGCGCCCGCTCGGCCGTCATGCCGTTGATCGAGATGTCGCCGGAGGTCGGCTTTTCCAGATCGGCGATGACGCGCAGCAGCGTGGTCTTGCCGCAGCCGGACGGGCCGATGAAGGAGACGAACTCGCCCTTGCCGATAGTGAGATCGACGTCCGACAGCGCCTGCACAGGGCCGTCGCTGGTCTGAAAGGTGAGGCCGAGCTGGCTTGCCGAAACGACGGCTGGCTGCGCTGTCATGGGTGGCGTCAGCTCCGCTTCACTTGCTTGCTCTCACTTGCACCGGGCGACCTCGCCCATCACGAAACCGGTATCGTCGCTGACCACCAGCTTCCCGTTCTTCTTGCCCGGCGTCACTATGAAGGTGACGGGCGTCGGGTTCTCCTCGCCTTCCGCCTCGCAGTCGGCGGTCAGCGTCAGCGATCCGTCCCTGTTCGCCACCCTGCCGGTAAAGGCGCACGCGCCGGCCGCCGTCACCAGCGAATCCGCCGTCAACAGCAGCATCTTCTCGGCGTAGACCTCCTGCCCGTCCTTGTTGACGCAACCGTATTTGTCGCCCCAGGGGCCGGAGAGATCGATATCCCCGGCCAGCGCCGGGGCAACGAGCAGGACGGTGGCGATGAGTGCCGGTAAAGCGCGCCGCAAGATCACACTCCCGTCGCCGGAATGCCGGTGCGCTCCACCTTGCGCGGCGCGGTGATTTCCTTCCAGGTCGACAGCGCCCGGTTGACCGCCTGATGAGGCTCGCGCGCGACGAAGGCGCCGTGCCCCGGCTTCGTCTCGACCTTGCCGTCGTCGATCGCCAGTTCGCCGCGCGTGAAGACGAAGCGCGGCAGGCCCGTCACCTCGACGCCCTCGAAGACGTTGTAGTCGATGACCGACTGCTGGCCGCTGGCGGAGATTTTCTTTGTCTTCTTCGGGTCCCACACCACGATGTCGGCGTCCGCGCCTTCCACCACCGCACCCTTCCTCGGATACATGTTGAGGATCTTGGCGATGTTGGTGGAGGTGACGGCGACGAACTCCTCCTTGGTCAGCCGGCCGGTGTTGACGCCGCGCGTCCACAGCACCGGCAGCCGGTCCTCCAGCCCGCCGGTACCGTTCGGGATTTTGGTGAAATCGCCGACGCCGTATCGTTTCTGTTCGGTGGTGAAGGCGCAATGATCGGTCGCCACAACCTGCAACGAGCCCGACGACAGGCCGGCCCACAGCGAATCCTGGTGCTGCCTGTTGCGGAAGGGCGGGCTCATGACGCGCCGCGCCGCATGATCCCAGTCCTTGTCGAAATACTCGCTCTCGTCCAGCGTCAGGTGCTGGATCAGCGGTTCGCCGTAGACACGGATGCCCTTCTGCCGGGCGCGGCGGATCGCCTCGTGGCTCTGTTCGCAGGAGACGTGCACGACGTAGAGCGGCACGCCGGCCATGTCGGCGATCATGATGGCGCGGTTGGTGGCCTCGCCCTCCACTTCCGGCGGGCGCGAATAGGCGTGCCCCTCCGGCCCATTGTTGCCGTCGGCCAGCAGCTTCTGGGAAAGCGCGGCCACCACGTCGCCGTTCTCGGCATGCACCAGCGGCAGCGCGCCGAGGGCGGCGCAGCGCTGGAACGAGGCGTACATCTCGTCGTCGTCCACCATCAGCGCGCCCTTGTAGGCCATGAAGTGCTTGAAGGAGGGAATGCCCTTATCGACGACTTGCGCCATCTCCTCGAACACCTGCTTGCCCCACCAGGTGATCGCCATGTGGAAGGAGTAGTCGCAGGCAGCCTTGGAGGTCTTATTGTCCCACATCTTGAGCGCGTCGAGCAGCGACTGCTGCGGCGCCGGCAGGCAGAAATCCACCACCATCGTCGTGCCGCCGGCCAGCGCCGCGCGCGTGCCGCTCTCGAAATCGTCGGACGAATAGGTGCCCATGAACGGCATTTCGAGATGGGTGTGCGGGTCGATGCCGCCCGGCATGACGTAGCAGCCGGTGGCGTCGAACGTCTCGTCGCCGGACAGGTTCTGCCCGATCTGCACGATCCTGCCGCCGTCGATCTTCACATCCGCCTTGTAGCTGCGATCGGCGGTGACGACGGTGCCGTTCTTGATGACTTTGGACATGGATCTACGCCTCCAAATCCCCCTCCCCCTTGAGGGGAGGGGTTAGGGGTGGGGGTTGCCCGGGCTCGTTCATAAGCCCGAGGGCAGCGAGAATTTCCTGAACACAACCGTCGAAAGATTCCGACAGGTCGCCTGTGTTGAATCTCAGAACCCGGTAGCCGATGCTTTTAAGCCAAGCATCGCGCCTAACGTCCCGCACCAGTCCTTCGGCGGTGAAATGATGCTCGCCATCGACTTCGATAACAAGTTTCTGCTCGTGGATGGCGAAGTCCACGACATAGGGACCGATCGGCGCCTGCTTGCGAACATGAACGCCATACCAGCGGCGGAACTCCTTCAACTCGGACCATAGCTTCCGTTCGCCGTCGGTCATGCATCGTCGCAAGCGGCGGGCGCGGCTTATAGCGACCGGCGGGACGATGGTTGGCACAAATACCCCCACCCCTAGCCCCTCCCCTCAAGGGGGAGGGGGAGTTGCCGCGCGCCAAGTCCCCCTCCCCCTTGTGGGGGTCCGAAGGACGGGCGAGACGCGTGGCTCGCCCCGGTAAGGTTAGGGGTGGGGGTATTCCCTGAAATCCTCACTCCACGATCTCCGCCGTCTCCACCACCGCGTGGAACAGCACGTCCGCCCCGGCAGCGGCCCACTCCCTGGAGATATCCTCCGCCTCGTTGTGCGACAGCCCGCCGACGCAGGGACACATGACCATCGTCGCCGGCGCGACCCTGGCCGCCCAGCAGGCGTCGTGGCCGGCGCCGGAGATGATGTCCATGTGACTGTAGCCCAGCTTTTCGGCAGCCGAGCGCACGCGGCCGACCAGCACGGGATCGAAGGTGACGGGATCGAAATGGCCGACCGCCTCCACCGAGCAGCCGACGCCGAGCGCCTCGCAGATCTTCGCCGCCTCTTTCTCGATCGCCGCGCGCATGCGGTCCAGCTTGGCCTGGTCGGGCGTGCGGATGTCCACGGTGAACACCACCTGCCCCGGCAGCACGTTGCGCGAATTGGGCGAGAACTTCATCTGGCCGACGCCGCCGACGGCGCCCGGCTGTTCGCTCATCGCAACGCCCTGCACCATCTCCAGGATACGCGCCATGGCGAGCCCGGCATTGACGCGCATGTTCACCGGGGTCGAGCCCGTGTGCGCCTCCTTGCCGGTCAGCGTGAATTCCAGCCACCACAGGCCCTGGCAATGGGTGACGACGCCGATCTGCCTGTTCTCGGCCTCGAGGATCGGCCCCTGCTCGATATGGTATTCGAAATAGGCGTGCATCCTGCGGGCGCCGACTTCCTCCTCGCCGACCCAGCCGATGCGCTTCAGCTCGTCGCCGAACGTCTTGCCCTCCATGTCTTGGCGGCCATAGGCGTAGTCGAGCGTATGGACGCCGGCGAACACACCCGACGCCAGCATGGCCGGCGCAAAGCGTGCGCCCTCCTCGTTGGTCCAGTTGACGATGGTGATCGGATGCTTCGTCCTGATGCCGAGATCGTCCAGCGTGCGCACGACCTCCAGCCCGGACAGCACGCCGAGCACGCCGTCGTACTTGCCGCCGGTCGGCTGGGTGTCGAGATGCGAGCCGACATAGACCGGCAGCGCGTCCGGATCGGTGCCGGCGCGCGTCATGAACATGGTGCCCATCCGGTCGACGCCCATGGAAAGGCCCGACGCATCGCACCAGCGCTTGAAGAGTTCGCGGCCTTCCCTGTCGGAATCGGTCAGCGTCTGGCGGTTGTTGCCGCCGGCGACGCCGGGGCCGATCTTCGCCATCTCCATCAGCGAATCCCACAAACGGTCTGGATTGATTCGCAGATTCTCGCCCGGCGCGGCCATTCGGTGTCCTCTCATTTCAATCGCATGGACGGCGGTTCCCGACGCCGCCCATGCGCAGTGTCAAACGATCAGTCGATCATCCTCAGCACTTCGCGGATATGATCGAACAGTTCGTCGATCTGGCCCTTGGTGATGATGAGCGGCGGCGACAGCGCGATGATGTCGCCGGTGGTGCGGATCAGAAGCCCGCGCTCGAACGCCTTGATGAAGGCCGAGAAGGCGCGCTTCGTCGGAGCGCCGGCGATCGGCTCCAGCTCGATGGCGCCGATCAGGCCGATGTTGCGGATGTCGATGACATGCGGCTCGCCCTTCAGCGAATGCAGCGCGTCGGCCCAATAGTCTTCCAGCTCGGCGCCGCGCGTCAGCAGCCCCTCTTCCTTGTAGGTGTCGAGCGTGCCGAGGGCCGCCGCGCAGGCGATCGGATTGCCCGAATAGGTATAGCCGTGGAAGAACTCGATCATGTGCTCGGGGCCGTTCATGAAGGCGTCGTGGATTTCCTTCTTCACGAACACCGCGCCCATCGGGATGACGCCGTTGGAGACGCCCTTTGCGGTCGTCATGATGTCGGGCGTGACGCCGAAATAATCGGCCGCGAACGGCGTGCCGAGACGGCCGAACCCGGTGATGACCTCGTCGAAGATCAACAGGATGCCGTGTTTGTCACAGATCGCGCGCAGCTTCTGCAAATAGCCCTTCGGCGGCAGGATGACGCCTGTGGAGCCCGCGACCGGCTCGACGATGACCGCGGCGATGGTCGAGGCGTCGTGCAGCGTCACGATCCGCTCAAGCTCGTCCGCCAGTTCCGCGCCATGCTCCGGCACGCCGCGCGAAAAGGCGTTCTTGCCCGGCAGGTGCGTATGCGGCATGTGGTCCACGCCGGTCAGCAGCGTGCCGAACATTTTTCTGTTGGAAACGATGCCGCCGACCGAGATGCCGCCGAAATTGACGCCGTGATAGCCGCGCTCGCGCCCGATCAGGCGGAAGCGCGAGCCGTCGCCCTTGGCCCGGTGATAGGCAATCGCCATCTTGAGCGCCGTTTCCACCGATTCCGAGCCGGAATTGGTGAAGAAGACATGATCCATGCCCTTCGGCGCCACATCGACCAGCCGGTTGGCCAGTTCGAAGACGATCGGATGCCCCATCTGGAAAGCGGGCGCATAATCCAGTTCACCGGCCTGCTCGCGGATCGCCTCGGTGATCTTCGGACGGCAGTGGCCGGCATTGACGCACCACAGGCCCGCCGTGCCGTCCAGTATCTTGCGGCCGTCGCTCGCCGTGTAGTGCATGTCCTTGGCCGACACCAGCATGCGCGGCGCCTGCTTGAACTGCCTGTTCGCCGTGAACGGCATCCAGAATGCGCTGAGATCGTTCGGCGTGACCTTGAGCCGGTTCGACATGACCAAGCTTCCCCTTTCCGGTTCCCTGTTTCGGTACGGCCAACGCTTGGTCTCGGGCGCGTTTTCGTGCTACGAAATTTTGACCAGATGGACAAACGTTAGCACCGCCATGGTGACGGTCAAGGGGATACCTAGCGCATATGCCGGAACCGAAGCGCGCTCCACACCCCTGCAAACTTCTGGTCCAGACAATTGGTCCAGATAAGGCCGCCGCGCCACTGGACCGCTCATGACGGACGGCATCGTGGAAGCTCCTGCCCCGCGGCGCCGCACCCGCATCCAGCGGGAAAAGCGCGACCTTATCCTGGAAGCCGCCCTCGAGGTGTTTTCGGCCAACGGCTTCCGCGGCTCGACCATCGACCAGATCGCCGAGGCGGCCGGCATGTCGAAGCCCAACCTGCTCTACTATTTCCGCCGCAAGGAAGACATTCACGAAACGCTGATGCAGCGGCTGCTCGACACCTGGCTGGCGCCGCTGCGCGAGCTTGACGACGTCGGCGACCCGCTGACCGAGCTCAGCGCCTACATCCGCCGCAAGCTGGAGATGGCGCGCGACTTTCCGCGCGAGAGCCGGCTGTTCGCCAACGAGATATTGCAGGGCGCGCCGCGCATCATGCCGCTGATCGAGGGCGAGTTGAAGACGCTGGTCGACGAGAAGGCTGCCGTCGTCAAAGGCTGGATGCGGGCGGGAAAAATCGTCCGCACCGACCCCTATCACCTGATCTTCTCGATATGGGCGACCACCCAGCACTACGCCGATTTCGACGTGCAGGTGCGCGCCGTGCTCGGCCCCGACCGCGGCGGCGACGGCCGCTTCGAGGATGCCGCGCGTTTCCTGGAGCGGCTGTTTCTGGAAGGATTGAAGCCGAAGGACTGAGCAGTTGGCCAATCTATCGTAAGCGCTGTTCCGGCGGCACCTTTCGCGCGTGGTCGTGAGGAACGATGTTCGGAGCCTTTGAGGGCTTCGACATATGACGATTACAGAGCTTAC
>Ga0206119_100322_pt1 | contig 19876 bp, 18 predicted proteins | sample 3A50Ametagenome_FD_148608 | JGI IMG/M metagenome (GOLD analysis project Ga0206119, IMG submission 148608) | Enriched microbial communities from leaf-cutter ant dump, University of Wisconsin, Madison, United States - 3A50A | ecosystem: Environmental > Terrestrial > Nest > Insects nest > Nest dump...
TGACGATCTTGGTGACGTTCGCCACCATGCCCGACGGCAGCACCACGACGGAATCGCCCGGCTTCACCGAGCCGCCGGCGACCGTGCCCTGGTAGCCGCGGAAACTCTCGCCGGGGCGCGAGACGCGCTGCACCGGCAGGCGGAAGCCGACCGTCTGGCCGGCGCGGGTGGTCGCCTTCTCCAGCGTTTCCACCAGCGTCGGGCCGTCGTACCAGGGCATGGCCTTGGCACCGTCATAGACGACGTTCTCGCCCTTCAGCGCCGACATCGGGATGGCGGTGATCTGCTTGACGCCGAGGGTGAGGGCGAATTCGCGGAACTCGTGGGCGATCTGGTCGAACCGGGCGCGGTCGTAGCCCGTGAGGTCGATCTTGTTGACGGCGAGCACGAACTGGCGGATGCCCATCAGCGTGGCGATGGTGGCATGGCGGCGCGTCTGCTCCAGGATGCCGGCGCGCGCGTCGACCAGCAGCACGGCAAGGTCCGCCGTGGAGGCGCCGGTCGCCATGTTGCGGGTATATTGCTCGTGGCCGGGCGTGTCGGCGACGATGAAGGAGCGCCGGTCCGTCGAGAAATAGCGGTAGGCGACGTCGATGGTGATGCCCTGTTCGCGCTCGGCCTGCAGGCCGTCGAGGAGAAGGGCGAAGTCCGGCAGGCCGAGGTCGTTCTGCTTGCCGCTGTCGCGGTGGAGCGTTGCGGCCTGGTCTTCCTTGACGGCCTTGGTGTCCCAGAGCAGGCGGCCGATCAGCGTCGACTTGCCGTCGTCCACCGAGCCGCAGGTGATGAGGCGAAGGGGGCGGGAATCGCGGATCGCGCGTGCCTGTTCGACGGCGGCCTGTTCGACCGGCAGGGCGGTCGCGGTTGCGGAAACGGTCATCTCAGAAATACCCTTCGCGTTTCTTCTTTTCCATGGAGCCGGACTGGTCGCGGTCGATGGCGCGGCCCTGGCGTTCGGAGACGGTCGCCGTCTCCAGCTCGGCGATGATGTCGTCGAGCGTCGTCGCATTGGAGCGGATGGCGCCGGTCAGCGGGAAGCAGCCGAGCGTGCGGAAGCGGATGACGCCTTCCTGCTTCACCTCGCCGGGCAGCAGCTCGAGGCGCGGGTCCTCGGCCATGATCATCATGCCGTCGCGTTCCACATAGGGGCGCTTCCTGGCAAAGTAGAGCGGCACGATCGGGATGTCCTCGGCCTGGATGTAGCGCCAGATGTCCACCTCGGTCCAGTTGGAGAGCGGGAAGGCGCGCACGCTCTCGCCCTGGCGGATCATGCCGTTGTAGAGGTTCCACAGTTCCGGGCGCTGGTTGCGCGGGTCCCAGCGGTGGTCGGGCGTGCGGAAGGAGTAGATGCGCTCCTTGGCGCGGGAAGCCTCCTCGTCGCGGCGCGCGCCGCCGAAGGCCGCGTCGTATTTGCCGGCGTCGAGCGCCTGACGCAGCGCCTCGGTCTTCATGATGTCGGTGTAGCGGGAGGACCCGTGCGTGAAGGGGGTGACGTTTTCCGCCGCCCCGCGCGGGTTGACGTGCTCGATGAGGTCGAGATCGTATTCCTTCACGATAGCGTCGCGGAAGGCGATCATCTCGGCGAACTTCCAGCCCGTGTTGACGTGCAGCAGCGGGAAGGGCACGCGGCCCGGATAGAAGGCCTTGCGCGCAAGATGCAGCAGGACCGAGGAGTCCTTGCCGACGGAATAGAGCATCACGGGCCGCTCGAATTCGGCCGCGACCTCGCGGAAGATATGGATCGCCTCGTTTTCCAGCGCCTTCAGATGCGGATCGAGCGGGGCTTTCTGCGTCGCGTTGGGCTTGGCTTCCGCCTCGTTGCGGATATCGGACATGGGATTTCTACTCCGGATGGGGCGCCTTGGGAGGGGCAGGGTGTCGGTCAGGCCGCGCTCGGGGCGGGAAGGGGGGAGGCGGCGGCCTCGGGAACGTGCAGGCCGCATTCGCGCTTCTCGTCGTTCTCCCACCACCAGCGGCCGGCGCGCTCGGGCTCGCCCGGCTTGATGGCGCGCGTGCAGGGCTCGCAGCCGATGGAGGGATAGCCGCGCGCATGCATCGGGTTCACCGGAACGGCATTGTCGGCGACGTAAGCCTTGATGCGCTCGATGTCCCAGTCGGCGAGCGGGTTGACCTTGATGAGGTTGCGCTCGGCGTCGTATTCGGCAAAGGGCGTCTCGGCGCGGTTGCCGGACTGGCCGCGGCGAAGGCCGGTGATCCAGAAGGAGGCGCCTTCCAGCGCGCGGGCAAGCGGCTTCAGCTTGCGCACGCTGCAACAGGCATGGCGCGCCTCGACGCTCTCGTAGAAGCCGTTGAGGCCGTATTTTGCCGCATAGGCGTCGATATCGTCCTGAACGGGGTGGTAGCGCATGATGGCGATGCCGTACTGGCCTTCCGTCTCGTCGATGAGGTCGACGGTCTCCTTGAAGAGCCGGCCGGTCTCCAGCGTCACGACGTCGACGGGCAGGCGCTCGGTGCCGATGGCGGCGGTGATGACCTGGTCCTCGATGCCGAGGCTGGTGGTGAAGACGGCGCGCCCGCCAAGCCCGGCCACGAGCGCGAGGCGCCCGGCAAGATCGAGGCCGGCGAGTTTGTCGTTCAGGGCCTCGGCGGTCCCGTTTCCGGTAAGAACAGTCATTCCGTTTCCAAGCCTTTGCGAGAAGTGCCCGGATTATCGCAGCCCGCGCCCCCGCGAGACAGCAAAACGGATTTCCAAAGCCTCGGGCCGGAGAGCAAATATCTCTCCATCTCGGCCCCCCGGCAGAAATCCTGCCGCGAAAGAAGGCTTTGAAATTACTCTATAAAAATAGTAGAAAATAGGGTGCCTACAGGCCGGCGGCCTTGCGCAACGCCTCGTTCATGCGGCCCTGCCAGCCCTTTCCGCTTGCCCGGAAACGGGCGATGACGTCTTCGTCGAGCCGGAGGGTGACCTGCTTTTTCGGATGTGCCAGCGACGGGCGGCCACGCGATTTGCGGTGTTCCTCCATGGCCTTGAAGAATTCCGGCGGAAGGACTTCTTTCGCCGGGCGCAGGCTCGCAAGTTCCTCGTCGGTCATTTCGGGAAAGTCGACGGCGTCCCAATCTTCTTTTGTATATCCCTCACCGGGCTGGAATGGCGTCAGCTTTGTGGTCTTGGCCATGGGAGCCTCCTTCTTTCCCTGTCGCTCGCCGGGCGGAAGCTGATGATCGAAACGGCTTCCCGGCCGAGAGTCATGAAGATCACGGTGGCCGTGCCGTCCCGGAAATAGCCGAGAGCCTTCAGGCGCCGCCGACCGGAAGCATCCGGCCTGGCATCCTCGACGACGGCATTCGCCCAGTCGAATTCGCCGATATCCGCGAAATCGAGGCGATGCTTTTGCAGGTTGGCCTGCCGCTTCGGTTCGTCCCAGACGATCTTCATGATTTAATGTAGTTACATTATTTCCGGCGTCAACCTATCGATCGCTCACCATCGCCCGCGGGTTGACCCATGGCTCCTGGTTGGAGCGGGGGAGCGGCTGCCTGCCGAGGATATGGTCCGCCGCCTTCTCGCCGGTCATGATCGAGGGGGCGTTGAGGTTGCCGTAGGTGACGTGCGGGAAGATCGACGAATCCGCGACGCGCAGGGCCTCGACGCCGATCACGCGGGTTTCGGGATCGACCACGGCCATCGGGTCGCTTGCCGCGCCCATGCGGCAGGTGCCGCAGGGGTGGTAGGCGCTTTCCAGATGTTCGCGCAGGAAGGCGTCGATCTCATCGTCGCTCTGCACTTTCTCGCCGGGCTGGATTTCCGGGCCGCGGAACTCGTCGAAGGCTTTCTGCCCGAAGATCTCGCGGGTGAGGCGCACGCAATGGCGGAACTTCACCCAGTCTTCCTCATGGCTCATGTAGTTGAAGCGGATCACCGGATCGGCCATCGGATCGGCCGAGCGGAGCGTCACGTTGCCGCGCGACTTCGACAGGTTGTAGCCGACATGCACCTGGAAGCCGTGGCTCTTCGCTGCCGCCTTGCCGTCGTAGGAGATGGCGACGGGCAGGAAATGGTACTGGATATCCGGCTGCTTCAAGCCGGCAGCCGAGCGCAGGAACGCGCAGGCCTCGAACTGGTTGGAGGCGCCGAGCCCGCCCTTGGAGAGCAGCCACTGCGCGCCCGCGACCCCCTGCCAGAACCACGGCAGCCAGGAATAGAGCGAGACCGGCTTGGTGGAAATCTGCTGGAAGTAAAATTCCATATGGTCCTGCAGGTTCGCGCCGACGCCCGGCCGGTCGACCTTCACCTCGATGCCCATATCCTGCAAATGCTGGCCCGGGCCGATGCCGGAGAGCATCAGCAGCTTCGGCGAGTTGAAGGAGGAGGCCGAGACGATCACCTCGCGGTTCGCCCTCACCACCTCGACGACGCCGTTCCGCTCGATCTCGACGCCGACCGCCCGGCCGTTCTCGATGACGATTTTCCGCGCGAAGCAGCGGACGAGGGAGACGTTCGGCCGCTTCATGGCGGGGCGCAGATACGCGTTCGCCGCCGACCAGCGCCGGCCGTCGTGGATCGTCTGCTCCATCAGGCCGAAGCCCTCCTGCTTGGAGCCGTTATAGTCGTCCGTCAGCTCGAAACCGGCCTGGCTGCCCGCCTGGATGAAGGCGTGGAAGAGCGGGTTCGTCACGGGGCCGCGCTGGACGTGCAGCGGCCCGTCCGTGCCGCGCCAGCCGGCTTCCCCGCCATGCGAGGTCTCCATGCGCTTGTAGTAGGGCAGCACGTCCGCATAGGCCCAGCCCTGCGCGCCGAGCTCTTCCCAGCGGTTGAAGTCCTCCGCGTGGCCGCGCACATAGACGAGGCCGTTGATGGAGGAGGAGCCGCCGATCACCTTGCCGCGCGGGGCGGTGATGCGCCGGTTGTTGAGGTTCGGCTCGGGCTCGGAGAGATAACCCCAGTTGTAGCGCTTCATGCTCATCGGCCAGGCGAGCGCCGCCGGCATCTGGATGAACGGCCCGATATCCGACCCGCCATATTCCAGCACCATGACGGTATGCTTGCCGTCTTCCGAAAGCCGGTAGGCGATGGCCGAGCCGGCCGAACCGGAGCCGACGATGATGTAGTCTGCGTTCTGCATGACCGTTTCTTTCCCTGGGTGGGGTTTGCCCCTCATCCGCCTGCCGGCACCTTCTCCCCGCAGGCGGGGAGAAGGGGGCGTGGCAAGCATTCATTCCAACCTGAACCGTCCTCATGGGCCGAAAACGACGCCTCCTGCCTCCTTCTCCCTGCTTGCGGGGAGAAGGTCGCGGCAGCGGGATGAGGGGCAGCTCCGATCATCTCAATACGGCGCCTCGACCTTGCCCATCGACACGTAGACCGTCTTCAGCTCCGAATAGTGCTCCAGCGCGGCGAGCGAGTTCTCCCGCCCGAAGCCGGATTGCTTGGAGCCGCCGAAGGGGATTTCCACGGGGGCGAGGTTGTAGGTGTTGATCCACAGCGTGCCGGCCTCCAGCCGGTCGGCGACGCGGTGCGCGCGGGTGAGGTCGGACGTGAAGACGCCGCCGGAAAGGCCGAATTCCGTGGCGTTGCCGCGTTCGATCACCTCGTCCTCATGGTCGAAGTCGAGCACGCACATGACCGGCCCGAAGATCTCTTCGCGCGCGATGGTCATGCCGTCCGTGACGTCGGCAAAGACGGTCGGCTGGATGTAATAGCCTTCGCCCGAGACGGCGTTCGGAATGCCGCCGCCCGTCAGCAGCGTCGCGCCCTCCGCCTTGCCCTTCTCGATATAGTCGAGGACCTTGTCGCGCTGGGCTTTCGAGACCATCGGCCCGAGCTGTGTCGCCTCGTCCATCGGGTCGCCGATCAGGATTTTTTCCGTCCGCTCCTTGAGACGCGACAGGAATTTCTCCCTGATGCCCTTCTGCACGAAGACGCGCGTGCCGTTGGAGCAGACCTGCCCCGTCGAATAGAAGTTGCCGAGCATCGCCCCGCCGATGGCGCTTTCAAGGTCGGCGTCGTCGAAGACGATGAGCGGCGACTTGCCGCCGAGCTCCATGGTGACATGCTTGAGGTCGGAGGCGGCCGCCCCCGCCACCTTCTTGCCCGTCGGCACGGAGCCGGTGAGCGAGACCTTGGCGACGTCGGGATGGTTGACGAGCAGCGGCCCGGTCGTCCGATCCCCCTGGATGACGTTGTAGAGCCCCTTCGGCAGTCCGGCCTCATGCAGGATTTCGGCGATCTTCAGCGCGCCGAGCGGGGTGTTTTCCGAGGGCTTGAACACCATGGCATTGCCGCAGACGAGCGCCGGTGCGCCCTTCCAGCACGCTATCTGCTGGGGATAGTTCCACGCGCCGATGCCGACGCACACGCCGAGCGGCACGCGCTTGGTAAAGGCGAAGTCTGCCCCGAGCGGGATATAATCGCCGTTGAGCCCCGCCGCCGCGATACCGCCGAAGAACTCGAAGGCGTCCGCCCCCGATGTCGGGTCGGCGACGATGGTTTCCTGGATCGGTTTTCCCGTGTCGAGCGTCTCCAGCTCGGAAAGTTCCCGGTTCCTCTCGCGCATGATCTCGGCGGCGCGTTTCAGGATGCGGCCCCGCGCGGTGGGGCTCATCGCCGCCCATTCCTTCTGCGCGCGCCTGGCGGAGGCGACGGCCTTCTCCACGATGGCGGGCGTTGCGGCATGAAGGCGCGCGATCACCTCGCCGGTGGCGGGATAGACGCTGTCGAACGGCGTGCCGGCGGTGTCCTCGACATAGTCGCCGTCGATGAAGTGCGAGGCTTTCGGTTGGGCTCTCATCTCATTCTCCCCGCGGATAGCGTTTGGATTCCTCGAGATTGTCGAGGTTCATGTGGTTGCGCATGTAGCGTTCGGAGGCCTTTTGCAGCGGCTGGTGGTCCCAGGGATAATAGGCGCCGTTCCTCAGCGCCTCGTAGACCACCCAGCGGCGCGCCTGGCTCTCGCGCACGGCCGCGTCGAAGGCCGCCATGTCCCAGCGCGCCTCGCGCATCTGCCGGAAGGCGTCGAGCGTCGCCTTGACGACGGGGCTTTCAGAGGTCGCAAGGTTGACGAGTTCCAGCGGATCGGCTTCGAGGTCGTAGAGCTGCTCCGGGTCGAGCTCGCAATGGACATATTTCCACTTGCCCTCGCGGATGCCGACGAGCGGCGCATAGGAGGCTTCCGCGGCATATTCCATCAGCACCGGCGTCGTGCGCTCCTGCCCGTTGATGACCGGCACGAGGCTTTCCCCGTCCGTCCAGGGCATTACCTCGCCCATGGAAATGCCGGCGAGGTCGCACAGCGTCGGCGTCACGTCGAGGTTGGAGGTGGGGGCAAGATGCAGGCCGGGGGTGACGCCGGGGCCGGCGATCATCAGCGGCACGCGGGCCGAGCCCTCGAAGAAGTTCATCTTGAACCACAGGCCCCGCTCGCCGAGCATGTCGCCATGGTCCGAGCAGAAGAAGATGAGCGTGTCGTCCAGCATGCGCGTGCGCGTCAGCGTGTCGACGAGCTCGCCCACCTTCTCGTCGAGATAGGAGATGTTGGCGAAATAGGCCTGGCGCGAGCGGCGCACGTTTTCCTCGGTGATGGCGAAGGCGGCATAGTCGCAGGAATGCAGGATCCGGGCGGAGTGCGGGTCCTGCTCCTCCAGCATGCCGACTTCGGGCATCAGGTGCGCGCAGTCCTCGTAGAGGTCCCAGAATTTCTTGCGCGCCACATAGGGGTCGTGCGGATGGGTGAAGGAGACGGTGACGCACCAGGGGCGGCGGGCCGCGTCGTCGTTCTCACGGGAAAGCTGGTAGAGCTTCTGGTTCGCGAGGAAGGCGACCTCGTCGTCATATTCCATCTGGTTGGTGATCTCGGCGACGCCTGCACCCGTCACCGAGCCCATGTTGTGATACCACCAGTCGATGCGCTCGCCGGGCTTCCTGTAATCCGGCGTCCAGCCGAAATCGGCCGGGTAGATGTCCGTCGTCAGCCGTTCCTCGAAGCCGTGCAACTGGTCCGGCCCGACGAAATGCATCTTGCCAGACAGCGCCGTGTAATAGCCGGCGCGGCGCAGGTGATGTGCGAAGGTCGGGATGGAGGAGACGTATTCGGCCGCGTTGTCATAGACCTGCGTGCGGCTCGGCAACTGCCCGGCCATGAAGGAGGCGCGGGCGGGGGCGCAGAGCGGCGAGGAGGTATAATTGTTGCGGAACCGCGCCGAGCGCGCCGCCAGCGCCTTCATGTGCGGCGCATGCAGGAAGTCCGCCGGCCCGTCCGGGAAGAACGTCCCGTTGAGCTGGTCGACCATGATGATCAGGATGTTCGGCTTTTCGGCGGTCACGGGAAATCCTCGAAATGGCGGTGTCGGTGTGTGGGGCAAGTCCCTCTCTGCCTGCCGGCATCTCCCTCACAAGGGGGGAGAAAGCTGGCGGCTTGCTCTTTGCCCGATTTTTACGCCGAGGGTGCGGCAGATTAAGTCCCTCCCCCTTGTGGGGAGGGGTTGGGGAGGGGGCTTCATGCCCGGCAGGGCAGAGGGGGTGTCGTCGCAGGAAAAGATCATCCCACCTCCACCCCGCACGCCCGAAGCTGCGCGTCCACATAGCTCTCCGTCAGCGCGATGGAGGATTCAATGCTGACCGGCGCCGAGCGCAGGCCCTGCCGCAGGTAGAGCCCGTCGATCATCGCCGCCGCGCCGTCCGCGATGGCGGAGGCCTTCTCCGCCGGGCAGAGCCGCTTGAGGTTCGACAGGAGATTGGAATTGAGCCGCCGCGCATAGACGACGAGCAGGCGCCGCACCGCCTCCGAGCGCTGCGCCTCCGTATAGAAGGCGAGCCACGCCGCCACCGTCTCCGGCGCGAACTGGTGCGCCTGGAAATTGACGCGGATGAGCGCCGAAAGTTTTTCGCGCGGGGTTGCAGCTTCGTTCAGCGCCGCCACCGCGTCCTCGCGCAGCGTGCGCAGGAGGCTGCGGATCGTCTCGATGACGAGCTGTTCCTTGGAGCCGAAATAGTGGTGCGCCAGGGCAGGGGAGACGCCGGCATGGCGGGCGATCTCCGACATGGTCACGGTCAGCGAGCCGTGGTCGCCGACCGCCCTCAGCGTCGCATCCACCAGCGCCTTGCGGCGCACCGGCTCCATTCCAACCTTCGGCATGTGGTTCCCCTGATTTTGGGCAAGCGTATTTTTAATTGAGCGATCAATCAATAAAAATCTTCGGTGCGGAAACGTGCCGAAACGGACTGTCGCGTCCGGCCCGTGTTTCGTGCTAGCCTGCCCTTGTTTCCGTTCGTCTTTTCGAGGTGAATCATGGTCCTCTCCCCTGGAATGAACCCCCTCTCGGAAGTCCGCGCCAAATGGGGCTGGTTCGTCGCCCTCGGCGTCGTCCTGCTTCTGTTCGGCGGCATCGCCGCGGCCAACCTGTTTTTGGCGACGGTCGCCTCGGTCTATTATGTCGGCATGCTGATGATCGTCGGCGGCGCCGTCCATCTCGCCCATGCCTTCCAGGTCAAGGCCTGGCGGGAAACGATCGCCTGGGCGCTGAGCGCGCTGCTCTACCTCGCCGCCGGCGTGCTCGCCTTCCTCAACCCGGTGCTGACGTCGGCGGTGCTGACGCTGCTGATGGCCTGCGCGCTGCTGGTCGCCGGCGTCTTCCGCATCTTCGCCGCCTGGCGCGTGCGACCCGAAAGCGGCTGGGGATGGCTCATGGCGGGCGGCATCGTCACGGCGCTCGCCGGCGTCGTCTTCATCCTCGGCTGGCCGGTCAACAGCCTCTGGCTGCTCGGCCTCTTCCTCGCCTTCGACCTCGCCATGCAGGGCTGGTCCCTCATCGCCTTCGGCCTTGCGCTGAAGAGGTAGGCGTTCCGGGCCGTCTGCCCCTCACCCTAACCCTCTCCCCGCAGGCGGGGAGAGGGGACGTGCCCGACGAATGGGTCTTGGTTGGGGAAGACACCACGGCATCCCCCCTTCGCCCCGCTTGCGGGGAGAAGGTGCCGGCAGGCGGATGAGGGGCAAACCCCACGCGCCGCTCCGCCCTTTACCTCCCGCCGCCGCCGGCCCATCATGGGGCAGGAGGAATTCGCATGGACGTTTCCATTATCGGCTGGGCGCATACGCGCTTCGGCAGGCTGGAGGGCGAGACGGTCGAGAGCCTGATCGTCACCGTCGCGCGCGAGGCCGTCGCCCATGCGGGCCTTGCCGCCGCCGATATCGACGAGATCGTGCTCGGCCATTTCAACGCCGGCTTCTCGCCGCAGGATTTCACGGCAAGCCTCGTGCTCCAGGCCGACGACGCGCTGCGCTTCAAGCCGGCGACGCGCGTGGAGAACGCCTGCGCCACGGGTTCCGCCGCCGTCCACCAGGGCATCCGCGCCATCCGCGCCGGGGCGGCCCGCCATGTGCTGGTCGTCGGCGTCGAGCAGATGACGACAACGCCGCCGGCCGGGATCGGCGCCAATCTCCTGAAGGCCTCCTACCTGCCGGAGGACGGCGACACGCCCGCCGGTTTTGCCGGCGTCTTCGGCCGGATCGCCGCCGCCTATTTCCAGCGCCACGGCGACCAGTCCGACGCGCTCGCCGCCATCGCCGCCAAGAACCACCGGAACGGCGTCGCCAATCCTTACGCCCAGATGCAGAAGGATCTCGGCTTTACTTTCTGCCGCACCGAGAGCGAGAAGAACCCCTTCGTCGCCGGCCCCCTGAAGCGCACGGATTGCTCGCTCGTCTCCGACGGCGCCGCCGCCCTCGTGCTCGCCTCCACGGATGCCGCCGCAAGCGCCCCGCGCGCCATCGGCTTTCGCGCCGCCGCCCATGTGCAGGATTTCCTGCCCATGTCGAAGCGCGACATCCTGCGCTTCGAGGGCTGCACGGAAGCATGGCGGCAGGCTTTGGCCGAGGCGGGCGCAACGCTCGGCGACCTCTCCTTCGTCGAGACGCACGACTGCTTCACCATCGCCGAGCTCATCGAATACGAGGCGATGGGCCTTGCAAAGCCCGGCGAGGGCGGCCGGCTGGCGCTCTCCGGCGAGACGGCGAAGGGCGGCCGCCTGCCGGTCAATCCCTCCGGCGGCCTCAAGGCCAAGGGCCATCCGATCGGCGCGACGGGCGTCTCCATGCATGTGCTGTCGGCCATGCAGCTTGCCGGCGAGGCGGGCGGCATCCAGGTCCCCGGCGCCACCCTCGGCGCCCTCTTCAACATGGGCGGCGCCGCCGTCGCCAACTACGTCTCCATCCTCGAACGGCGGCACTGAGCCCACCCGTTTGACAGCCGGCCGGGCTGCGCCTAGATATTTCCTCGTGGGATGGGGATGGTGCTCCCCGAGAACTGCCGTTCATCGGCTGATAGCGCCTGCCAGGCCGGCCAGCGATGGCCGTCGACGGCGGGAGCGTGCCTTGCGACCGCCCGTGGGCGGTTTTTCGTTGCCCGGATATCTTGATCGCAGACCTTTGAGGCAACGGACATGAACTATCTGATCGTCTTTCTCGGTGCCGGCGTCGGCGGTGCGGCGCGCCACGGGGTGAACGTGCTTTCCGCCCGGCTCGTCGGCACGGGCTTTCCCACCGGCACCCTCGTCGTCAACGCGCTCGGCTGCCTGCTGATGGGGCTGATCGCCGGCACCTTCGCCTTCCGCGGGCACCTGCCGCAGGAAATGCGGCTGTTCCTGACGACCGGCATTCTCGGCGGCTTCACCACCTTCTCCACCTTCTCGCTCGACGCGGCGCTGCTGTGGGAGCGCGGCGAGACGGGTCTGGCGGCGCTCTATGTCGGCGCATCGCTTCTCCTGTCGCTGGCGGGCGTTGCGGCCGGCCTCGCGCTGACGCGCACGGTGCTTTCCGGCGGCGCGGTATGAGCGGGCTTTCGGGCGCATGGCAGGCCTGGGCGCTCGGCTCGGCCGCCTTCGCCGCGCTGACGGCGATCTTCGCCAAGGTCGGCGTCGCCGGGGTCAATCCGGATTTCGCGACCTTCGTGCGCACGCTCGTCATCCTCGCCGCCATCGCCCTCATGCTGACGCTTGCCGGCGGCTGGCAGGCGCCCGGCGCCGTTCCGGCGAGAAGCTGGATCTTCCTCGTTCTCTCGGGCCTTGCGACGGGCGCCTCGTGGCTGTGCTATTTCCGCGCCCTGCAACTCGGCAAGGCGTCCGAGGTCGCGCCCGTCGACAAGCTGAGCGTCGTGCTCGTCGCGCTCTTCGCCGCCCTTTTCCTCGGCGAGCAGCTTTCCCCAGCTCATTGGGCCGCCGTGGGGATGATCAGCGCCGGCGCGCTGCTGCTGGCGCTGCCGATATAAAGGAATTTTTGCCCAACTGCCTGTCGCAGTTGCGCTTTCACTAAATTGTCATACTAAAGAAACGGTTTGTTCAGGACTGGTGCGGAGACTTCCCTTCACCATTCACGCTCCGGAGCATCCGCATGTCCGCCGCCGAATTGCTCGCCCTTCGCCGCTTCGGCGATGGCGAGATCGTCACGCTCGCAAAGCTCGTGATCGAAACGGCCTTCCAGCCGATCGTCGAGGCCGCGACCGGCGCGGTGTTCGGCTACGAGTCGCTGATGCGCGGCTTCGACCGCCTCGGCTTCCGCTCCCCGCTGGATCTCCTCGACCGGGCGCACGAGGCCGGCCAGCTCCTTGCGCTGGAGCACATGATCAACAGCCGTGCCATCGCCGCCTTCGCGGCGCTGCCGGATTTCCGCTCGCGCACGCTCTTCGTCAACCTCGATTCCCGCCTCGTGCCGCAAGGCGCCGATCTCGTCGAGCGCCTCGTCGGACACCTGACGCGCGCCGGCATTCCGGCCTCCTCCATCTGCTTCGAGATATCCGAGCGCTTCGACAACGATACGCTGCCGGAGTTCTCCGCGCTGGTGCGCAAGCTCCGCCTTGCCGGCTTCAAGCTCGCCATCGACGATTTCGGCGTCGGCCATAACGGGCTCAAGCTGCTCTGCGACCATCCGGTGGATTATCTGAAGATCGACCGCCACTTCGTCTCGGGCATGGAAGCCGATGCCCGCAAGCGCCACCTCGTGCGCAACACGGTCAACGCCGCCCATGTGCTCGGCACGCGGGTGATCGCCGAGGGCGTGGAGACCGAGGCGGAGTTCGTCGCCTGCCGCGAGGCGGGCTGCGACCTCGTGCAGGGCTGGTTCGTCTCGCGCCCCGTCACGGATTTTTCCGCGCTTGGCCCGGTCTATGCGCAGGTCGCCCGCGCCGGCGGCACGCGCCGCGCCTCCAGCACGCTCGACAGCATCCTCATCCGCCGCGAGATCGAGCAGGTCGCGGTGCTGCGCGAGAGCGAGAGTCTCGAAACGGTGTTCGAGTTCTTCCGGCGCGATCCCAGGCGCACCTTCTTCCCCGTGCTCAACGCCAATGACGAGCCGCGCGGCATCCTGCAGGAATACCACGTCAAGGAACTGAGCTATCACCCCTTCGGCCGCGACCTCATCAAGAACAGGCTCTACCAGAAGGGCCTGGCGCATTTCGTGACCGCCGCGCCGATCGCCGATCTCGACACGCCCGCTGAGCAGCTTCTCGACATCTTCACCGGCATGGGCGGCAACGAATGCGTGATCCTGACGGAGAACCTGCGCTATGCCGGCATCCTGTCGGCCTCCTCGCTCATCAAGATCATCAACGAGAAGCGGCTGAAGACGGCGGAGGACCAGAACCCGCTGACCGGCCTTCCCGGCAACCGGGCGATCCGCGACTACCTGCAGGACGAGGCGCACGACGGCGACCAGACGCGGTGCCTTTGCTATTTCGACTTCGACAATTTCAAGCCGTTCAACGATCGCTACGGCTTCCACAAGGGCGACCTTGCGCTCTCGCTCTTCGCCTCGCTGCTCAGGCGCGATTTCGTCGGCGAGGACGTGTTCGTCGGCCATGTCGGGGGCGACGATTTCTTCGCCGGCGTCAGCGGCCGCCCGGCCGGCGAGGTGCGGGACGTGCTGGAGCGGCTGCTTGCGGATTTTTCCCGCGAGGTGCGCGCGCTCTATTCGCCGGAGGACCGGCTGGCGGGCGAGATCCGCGGCCGCGACCGCGCCGGCCGGGAGACCCGCTTTCCCCTGATGCGCTGCTCGGCCGTGGTGCTGGTCGTGCCGGAAGGCGAGGTGATCGGCGAGGCCGCGCAGATCAGCACCCGCATCGCCGCCCTGAAGACCGAGGCGAAGGAAAGCGACGGCGGGCTGGTGCTGTCTTCGGCCGTGGTATGAAGACCCCTCCCTAAATCCCTCCCCACAAGGGGGAGGGACTTAATTTGCGGCACGTCCGGCGTCCAAAAATTGGGGAAAAGAGCGCCGCCAGCCTTTCTCCCCCCTTGTGGGGGAGATGCCGGCAGGCAGAGAGGGTCTCCAAGCCGTTTCAAATGACCGCCGCTTTCCGCTAGAATTGCCCTCCATCGAGAAAGCGCCGGGGAGGCGGAACCATGTCACTTCCATCGACCATGTCCTATATCGGGCTTGCCGAGCACGGCGGGCCGGAAAACCTGACGGTGATGGAGGGGCCGGTCCCCAAGCCGCGCCCCGGCGAGATTCTCGTGCGCGTCGAGGCGGCGGGCATCAACCGGCCGGATATCCTCCAGCGCAAGGGCGATTATCCGCCGCCGCCGGATGCAAGCCCCATCCTCGGCCTGGAGGTGGCGGGCAAGATCGCCGCGCTCGGCGAGGGCGTCACCGGCTGGAAGGTCGGCGACAGGGTCTCAGCGCTGGCGAACGGGGGCGGCTATGCGCATTACTGCACGGTGCCGGCCGGCCAGGCGCTGCCTTTTCCAAAAGGCTATGACGCGGTGAAGGCCGCGGCCCTGCCGGAGACCTTCTTCACCGTCTGGGCGAACCTCTTCATGATGGCGGGCCTGAGGCCCGGCGAAAGCGTGCTCGTCCACGGCGGCACGAGCGGCATCGGCACGACGGCGATCCAGCTTGCCGTCGCCTTCGGCTGCCGCGTCTTCGCCACGGCCGGAACAGCGGAGAAGTGCAGGGCCTGCCTTTCGCTGGGCGCCGCCCGGGCGATCAACTACCGCGAGGAGGATTTCGCCGCCGTCATCGCGGAGGAGACCGGCAAGGTCGGCGTCGACGTCGTGCTCGACATGATCGGCGCGGCCTATTTCGAGCGTAACCTGAAGTCGCTCGCCCGCGACGGGCGGCTCGCGATCATCGCCTTCCTCGGCGGCGTGGTCGCCGACAAGGTGAACCTCGCGCCGATCATGCTGCGGCGGCTCAACGTGATGGGCTCGACCATGCGCCCGCGCACGGCGGCGGAAAAGGAGGAGATCCGCGACGAGCTTCTGGCGCGGGTCTGGCCGCTCCTGGAGGAGGGGCGCATCGCCCCGGTGGTCGATGCGGTCCTTCCCTTCGACGAGGTCGGCGCCGGCCATCGCATGATGGAGCGCGGCGACCATATCGGCAAGATCGTGCTGACCTTCGAGTGAGCCGTCAGCCCGCCGCCCGTTCGCGCGGCAGGCCGGTGGCAAGGAAGATCGCCAGCGCCGCCGGCAGGGCGAGCAGCGCATAGAGCCAGCGCGCGGCGACGAGCGCGCCATCGACGCCGCCGGGCTCCACCAGCCCCGCCGAGTTGACGATGATGCCGGCGAGCGCCGCCCCGAAGGCAGCGCCCAGCGACTGCATGGTGGTGATCGCGGCCGAGGCCTTGTCCGTCTCCCCGGCGGGGGCGAGATGCAGCACATGGGTGACGAGATGCGCCCAGCCCATGCCGATGCCGAAGCCCATGAGGAAGATGAGGAGCGTGGCGAGCGCCAGCACGGCGATGCTGCCCGCCGGATTGTGCCGCGCGAGCGCGAGGACGAGGAGGGCGGTCGCCAGCGCCTCGATGGCCGCGCCGACGACGATCACCCGGTTGGCGCGCCCGTCCCTCAGGCCGGCGGTGAGGAAGGCCGCGGCCGTCCAGCCGAGCGCGGGCAGCGCCACGAGATAGCCCGAGACGAGCGGCGTCACCCCATGCAGCACCTGCAGGAAATAGGGGATGTAGACATCCGAGCAGATCGTCACCAGCAGCATCAGCATGAGGAGATAGACACGGGCGAGCGGCGAGGAAAGGCGGATCGTGCCGGCCGGCAGCAGCCGCGCCTTCGCGCCCCGCTCGATGGCGATGGCCGCAAGGACGCCGGCGACGGCTGCGGCGGAGAGCAGGGCGCGCAGGGCCGGCGCTTCCGCGGAGCTGGCGAAGGATAGCATGACGACGGCGGAAACGAGAAGGACGATCTGCGGGAAGGGCGTCTTCGTCGTCACCCGCTCGCCGTCGCCCTTCGGCAGCAGCTTCGGCGCGGCGGCGGCCATCAGCGCGGAGAGCGGCACGAGCAGCGCGAAGGCCTCGCGCCAGGCGCTGCCGGCGGCGAAGATGCCGCCGATCGTCGGGCCGAGGAAGGTGGCGATGCCCCAGGCGGCGGCATAGAGCGTGGAGGCCGTGCTCCACAGCGGCTCGGGATAGACGAAGCGCACGAAGGCATAGCCGAGCGCGACGAGGAAGCCCGCGCCCAGTCCCTGCACCGACCGGCCGATGAGCACCGTTTCCATGCTCGGCGAAAGCGCGCAGACGAGGCTGCCGAGGCCGAAGAGCAGCGCCCCGAAGACATAGCAGCGGTTGAGCGTGACGCTCTCCGGCCGCACGGCGACGAAGGTGGAGCCGAGCACGGAGGCCGCGACATAGGCCGTCGTCGCCCAGGCGAACAGCGAGAGCCCGCCGATATCGCGCACGATGGAGGGCATCAGCGTGGCGGTGATATAGGTCTCCACCGCATGCAGCATGATCCCGCCGCCCAGCATCAGCGTGCCGAACAGATAGGCGCGGGAGAACAGACTGGAAAGCCGCGGCGCGGCTTCCTTCGGGGCGGTATCGTCCGACATGGAAAGGCCTTTTGCAAAAGAGCTTCCGGAGAGGTGCCACGGCGCAACCACGAGTTCAAGCCGCGACTTTTCACTGGTGGGGGACGAGGGGAGGGTATCCTTGCGAGCGGGAAAGGTATCCGGGGGGCACTCGGCAACGGCACGCACGTCGATACCTTTCCTCCTGCCTCTCCTCCGTCATGCTCGGGCTTGACCCGAGCATCCACGCTACAAGCGAGGGTCGTCCGTGGGACTGGATCCTCGGGTCAAGCCCGAGGATGACGGAAGTGGAGAGGGGAGCGCCGGCATGCTACAACGGCACGTAGCACCAGCAGGCAATGCCACCCGCCCGCAACGGCCCGCCCGCCTTACGGCGCCCACTCGCCCGCGACCTGCCGGGTCGCCACGTTGAAGCGGTTCCACACGTTGATCGTGGCGATCTCCACGACGAGGGCGGCGAGCGCCGTTTCGTCGTAGTGGCAGGCGGCCTCGTTCCAGATCGTATCCGGCACCGGCTCCTCCCGGTCGGCGATGCGGGTCAGCGCCTCGGTGAGGGCGAGGGCGGCGCGCTCGGCATCCGTATAGAACGGCGCTTCCCGCCAGGCGGCGACCGAGAGGATGCGCCGGTCCGTCTCGCCGGCCTTCTTCATCATGCGCGGGTGGAGGTCGACGCAGAAGCTGCAGCCGTTGATCTGGCTGGCGCGCAGGTGGACGAGCTGGGCGGTCTTTTCCGGCAGGCCGGTTTCCTGCGCGGCCTTCTGGAGGGCGCCCATGGCGGTCATGACGGCGGGCAGGACGGTGACGATATTGGTCATGCGGGATTGCATTTTCTGGCTCCTTGCAATGATTTGCGCTTCGACGGCGGCAAGCCGTCACATCGGCGCGGCTTGGTTCGTCATGGCCATGACGCCACCAGCAGAGGGAGTGTGACCGATGGGCGAGAAATTTTCTGGGGCAGGCCGTTTCGAGGCGGAGCGGGGGCGGCTTCATGCCGTGGCCTATCGCATGCTGAGCTCGCACGCCGAGGCCGAGGATGCCGTGCAGGAGGCCTGGCTGCGGCTGGAGCGTGCCGGCGAAAGCGGCATCGACAATCCCGCCGGCTGGCTCACCACGGTGGTCGGCCGCATCTGCCTCGACATGCTGCGCGCGCGCCTTCGCCGCCGCGAGGACCCGATCGACGGCGAGGCGGGCGAGGTGCAGCATGCCGATCCCGCCGCCGGCGCGGACGAGCAGACGGCGCTCGCCGATTCCGTCGGCCTTGCGCTCCTCGTCGTGTTGGAGCGGCTGACGCCGGCCGAGCGCCTCGCCTTCGTGCTGCACGACATGTTCGACGTGCCCTTCGAGGAGATCGGCCGCATCGTCGAGCGCTCGCCCGTCGCCGCCCGCCAGCTTGCAAGCCGCGCCCGCCGCCGCGTGCAGGGCCTGCCGGATGCGCCGTCCGCCGATTACGAGCGGCGCAAGGGTGTGGTCGCCGCCTTCCTCGCCGCCTCGCGCGACGGCGATTTCTCCGGCCTTCTCGCCGTGCTCGATCCCGATGTCGTCTTCCATGCGGATGCCGATGCGGCCCGGCTCGCCTCGCTTGCCGACCTGCGCGGCGCCGAGGCCGTGGCGACCTTCTTCGACGGCAAGGCGACCGCCGCCCGGCTCGCTCTTGTCGATGGCGACCTCGGCCTTGCCGTCGTCCTCGGCGGGGCGCTTCGGGTCGTCGTGCGCGTCACGGTGGAGGACGAGCGGATCGTCGCCATCGAATCGATCGCCGATCCGGCGCGCCTTGCCGCCTTCGAGGTGGAATATCTGTGAAACCGAGTGGGCAGGGGCGCGGATTTCGGCTAAGACCGCGCCCGATCACACGTTCGAGGAGGATGAGCATGGCCAACCCGGTTCTTGTCGAGGTCACGCGCGGCAATCTGGTGGAAAGCCGCCATCGCGGCATGGTCGTGGCGGTGGACGGCGACGGCAAGGTCGTCTTCTCGCAAGGCGATATCGATGCGGCCGTCTTCCCGCGCTCGGCCTGCAAGGCCATGCAGGGCCTGCCGCTGATCGAAAGCGGCGCGGCCGACGCCTACGGCTTCGGCGCGAAGGAACTGGCGCTCGCCTGCTCCTCGCATAGCGGCGAGCCGGAGCATGTGCGCCTTGCCGCAGGCATGCTCGCCGCCGCCGGCCTCGACGAGAGCGTTCTGGAATGCGGCGCGCACTGGTCCTTCGACCAGCCGGTGCTGATCAACCAGGTGCGCAGCCTCGACCGGCCGAGCGCCCTTCACAACAATTGCTCGGGAAAGCACGCCGGCTTCGTCTGCGCCGCCTGCCACGGCGGCACGGCGCTGAAGGGATATGTGCGCTACGAGCATCCCGTGCAGGCGGAAATCCGCGGCGTCATGGAGGACCTGACCGGCGCGGCGCTCGGCACCGACAATTGCGGCACCGACGGCTGCTCCATCCCCACCTATGCCGTGCCGCTGAAGAGCCTTGCGCACGGTTTCGCGAAGATGGCGACCGGTACAAGCCTTGCGCCCGGGCGCGCCAGGGCCTCCCGCCGGCTGATAGAGGCCTGCATGGCCGAGCCCTTCTTCGTCGCCGGAACAAAACGCGCCTGCACGCGGCTGATGAAGATGGCGCCCGGCCGTATCTTCGCCAAGACGGGCGCGGAGGGCGTCTTCTGCGCGGCGATCCCGGAAAAGGGCATCGCCATCGCCCTAAAATGCGAGGACGGCACGACGCGCGCGGCCGAAAGCATGGTCGCCGCCACGCTCGCCCGCTTCTTCGCCAATGAGCCCGCCATTCACGGCGCGCTGATGGCCATGGCGAACCATTCCATGTCCAACTGGAACGGCATCCATGTCGGCGATGTCCGCGTGACGGACGCCTTCGCCGCCTGACGGCCGATTTTTTCGCGGGGGCTTGTCGGGACGGGGCGGGCGGCTACGTCCTTGTGGCAGGACGGGACGATCCGCCGCCGGCGGCGCCCCGCTTCGCAACCGAAAACCAGGAGGCCTTTCATGCGCATGATCTTCGTCAACCTTCCCGTCAAGGACCTGCCCGCCACCCGCCGCTTCTTCGGCGCGCTCGGCTATTCCTTCAACGAGCAGTTCAGCGACGACACCGCCGTCTGCATGGTGGTGGAC
>Ga0206119_100325_pt1 | contig 19708 bp, 17 predicted proteins | sample 3A50Ametagenome_FD_148608 | JGI IMG/M metagenome (GOLD analysis project Ga0206119, IMG submission 148608) | Enriched microbial communities from leaf-cutter ant dump, University of Wisconsin, Madison, United States - 3A50A | ecosystem: Environmental > Terrestrial > Nest > Insects nest > Nest dump...
ATAATGCTACGTAAAATTATTCACCTGATATACTAATTGGAACGCTTCGGCGTATTTCACTCCCGCCTGTCCACCGCGATAAGCCGCCAAGCCCGTAATCGCTTCGTCACTACGCGGGTGCGGATACGGACGCATCACCCCTTCATAGGCCCCCAATGCTTCGATTTTCTTTGCCACACCGCGTTCCCCCACTTCGATGAACGTATTGGGTTGAAATGTCTGTCCATCTACCGGAAACGCCCAATCGGTAGAACTGGGAACTTCCATAAAGTACAAACCTTTCACCGGCTTAACGGGTTTACGCTGGGAAAGCCTCACCGCTGCTTGACACGCCTTAGATACGTGGTAATGGTCGTTATTCAGGTCATACGGATGATGGGTAAAAACGTAATCCGGTTGCAATTCTTCGATGTGCTTTTCGATGAATTGTACCAATTCGAGGTGTGGAACCGTATTAAATTTAATGTTCGGAAACGGACCCAATATCGGAGGCTCTGCACCAATCAATTGTTGCGCATTATTAGTATGCGCCGTCAACGCGTCAATATCCGGACGGTGCCGCCGCGCATCAACATTCCCCGATAGGATTACATTATAAACAGTATGGTTATTTTGGCTCAGGATATAGCTCGTTGCACCAAACCCGAGCACCTCATCATCTGGGTGAGCCGTAACGGTAAGATAGATCATGCTTCTTCGGTTTTAAACGATTGTATTGTTTTTTTCATTCCTTCTTTGGCATCAATCGGTAAACTCCCTCCCATTGCCTTGATTAGTTTAGCATTACTGACCACGTAATTTTCAGTTAATTTCTTCAATCTTTCAGAATCTAGTGGAAGATGTAAAAAATCTCCGATTTTGGCCACAAAGTTAATCAACGATTTTGGGGTTTTCCAAAGCCTGTTCTTATATCCATTCACTTCATAAATCATCGACATAATTTCGTTCGTCGATAGTGGCAGATCATCCGCCACATTGTACACCCCATTGGGGTAGTCATTTTTCAGAAAACTGTCGATGACAAAACACAAATTTTCGACTGAAACGAAGGACCGTTTGTTTTCAAATGTAGCCAACGGGTACGGAATACCTCGCTTACCTATCTGGTAAATCAGATTGAGATTACCCTTATTACCCGGGCCGTGAATCATACACGGTCGGAGAATATAAAGTCGCTTACCGCTTGGAAGAGCCTTGCTTAAAAGATATTCTTCCGCTTTCAACTTAGATTGCCCGTATGGTGTTTGTGGATTTGGCACGGCCTCTTCATCTAACACATCTGTCACCGTATCCGCAGCTGCTTTTACGCTACTTATGTAGATAAACGTGCGAGCATCACTTTCTAAAAAAGAGTTGAAAAGTCGTACAGTCAAATCGGTATTCACCTCAAAATATTCAGACGCATCACTTACGTTCTTTGTGTCATGGGCTTTTCCTGCTAAATGGATAATACCATTATACTTCATCGGCATCCGCTCACACCAATCCCCCCTGAGTGATAGCGGGACGACAGAGACGTCTCTATTCTCTAGATAAGGGATAAGATTTTTGCCGAGAAACCCCGAAGGACCACTAAGTACAATTTTCACAGATATTCAATTATTGATTTAGCCATTTCTCGATTAACGGTATCTCTTTTGAATTCTTCTATGAATTCCGTTCTTTCTTCAAGCTTATACTCATAGTTCTTTAGTTGATCCACCATATCATCCACATCACAAGGGAAAAAGAGTATATGATTTTTCACATTCTTACTAATGAACTGATTCGCATAACCCGAGACCCCTGCAATGATTGGTTTATTATACGCCGCCAATTCAAAAATTTTTGATGGAAGGACCTTTTGAAATGCCTCGTAATCATTTAAATGAAGAAATAGGAAATCGGATTCGCAATAGACTTGTAATAATTCATCACGTTTAATTGGTCTCCTGACTTCCACATTGTCGACATTTAACTTTTGCAATTCTTCCAGTAATTTCTTCTTTGCTCCACCATCACCGATTAAAATGAATTTATAACTCGGACCAAGTTGCATAGCCGCTTGAGGAACAATCTTATGTAAGCCTTGACTTTCACCAAAATTACCGGCATAAGTAATGATTCGATTAGAGTGGGCACTGGATTCTGGACATTTGACATTTAAAAACATGTCATCTATCCCATTTGGAAATTCAGAATATCTAGGTTTCTTATAACACTCGTAATACGGCTTAAATCCGCCTGATATTAGATTAATATGGGTTGCATAATTAAATACTCGCCTTTCGATTTGATTTAGTAGTGGCAAAACTATTGATTTGACGGCAATACTTTTTAGCACGTCTTTCATAGTGTCCTTAAAGATATCTCGAATATCTAGATATAGAGGTATTTGTCTTTTCTTAGCGATGGTATAACCAAGATAACCAGTAAACAGTCTAGAAGATGAAGCAACTACTAAATCATATTTTTTCCTTCGGATTATTTTTCTAGCTTCGATAAAATACTTCTTAAAGGATATGATTTGATCTCGCATCCCACTTCGATGTTTCGGAATAGCAATTCTATATATTTGATAATTTCCACGATTTTCATGCTCGGGGGCATCAACAGAAAATGTACTATATCTATTAGGAAGAGTGGTAACTACGTCAATTTCAGCTTTTCCATCTAATTGACTGGCAAGTTCTTTTACCAACGGGGAATTACGAAATGATCCTGCACAAAGATCGGGTTCAAAATAAAAAGTTAGGTATAAAATACGCTTCATGTCATTCAGTTTTCCATTAAGATATTAGTCGTCAATTTATTTATAAATGACACAATCAGTTTGTTTCCTATTTTGTAAGAGTTATAACCGTTTGACATTTCATAAGGTTCCATTTGGATTTTTAAGCTATGCTCAAATGAAATAGTTATCCCATTAGATAATTCAACGTGACTATTGTCAGTTTTTTTTGTGCGAATGCTAGGATGGATATGCAAATGAAATTCCTTTGTAAACTTGTCATTCCCACATAATTCGTCAATAATCTTGATAGCATTCCGTTCGAATTCGAATGTACGTCTATGTATTATATTTAGTTTGCGATAGCCATCATGTTGTGCCGAGAAACAATATTCTCCATCTACCAGTATCTCGGTCTTGGCTCGCTCTGCAACTCGAAAGCCCCCCCAAACATTAGATTGATTTTGTTGATTCACGACCACAGTGTTGTGCGCAGCGGTACTGCGTTCACGTGTTCGGATTTCGCCAATTTGATAAGTTGAAGTACCTTGTTCCACAAATAGTGGCGTTGCTTTATAATACACGATAAAGCTTAGTGCATCTGCATGGGCATGACCCGGCTGATAACTTGGGCCCAATTGTGCAAAATCTATCCTGCACTCATATTCCCCCAAATCGATGCGCCGGTATCCAGATTCCCCTAATGATATGTTATTCGTAGGGATCTCTAGGTGGCGAGCATAGGATATCAGCCAGGGACTAGGATAGGCTACTTCTTTGGTACTATCATTAAAATGAGGTATATCACCATTTTTGAAGGTAATATTCTTCAACCACACTCTCATCATGCTAGCCTTCCATTTTAACCAGTCTTCAAACTCTTGTTCTTTTCCTTCCCATTTTGAATACCAATCAATTAATTCGAGTATCCTAAAAAAAATAATTTGATGATACATCGGGCTGAGTTCAAAGTGCGCTCCATCTGATAGTACCTGTTCTGTGAGTTCAACCTCAAGTGTTTTCAGGGCTATTTTCAACCATGTATCATTACCAAAAAATGCGCCACCCATCATCAATGCAAATGCATTCTCCAGCAAATGGTTACCCAGCAGGTGATATTCAAGGCGGGTGGTCAGAAAACTAAGATCAGCATATAGATATTGTAGTACTTCAGAATCTTGATATTGGCTCTGTGATATCCACCTTATTACATTTATTGCCCTGAGTGAAGCCGGATAAGGTTCCAAAGGTAATCGACCATCTGTGAGCCAAGCATATTGGGACTTTACTATCTCCGCTTTCCTTTCATTAGAGATACTTGACTGCAGCATATAATTACCGTATTGTAGATTATAATTCCACAGTTTCCCATGTTTTTGAAAATTCCAGTCAATCTCTTTGTCAAAAGAAACTGAAATATTAAGGAATTTAAAGCAAGCTTTGCCATCCCAGCAAGTTTCAATGGTTGGGGTTATCGTAAAACACGGAATATAACTTAGTGCTACGTCCTTTTTTGCCCTATATTGTTGCAATGTCTTAGGAGCAAAAACCCTATATTTAATTTGGTGAAGTATTTGGGTAACTCTTAGATACTTGACCGTATTGTAAACCGTTTTCAGCTTACTATACAACATTAAACAGCGTATAAATCAAGAATATGGTTTACAATACGTTCTGCGGTCTTGCCATCCCACAATGGGATATCGGATCCCGATTTCCATTGTCCTCCAAAAAGCTGACCCATTGCCGGCTGGATAGCCTTGGAGTCAGTACCAAGCAATTCATTAGTACCCATGGTTATCGTTTCGGGCCGCTCTGTATTGTCTCTAAGCGTCATGCAAGGAACACGCATAATACTTGCCTCTTCGGTAATTCCGCCTGAGTCAGTAACCACTGCCTTAGCTCGCTCTACCAAATAATTAAACTCTAAATAGCTAAGTGGTTCAATCATATGAAGCCTAGGGTTAGAAATCCCCAAGTTCTCTAGCATTTTGGCTGTTCGTGGATGCACTGGAAAAATCAATGGTACATCGTGCGAATGCGCAACAATTTCATCCATCAATGACCGTAACTTAGAGCCTTCATCCACATTTGCTGGACGATGCAATGTCATTACAATGTATCCCTTCTCCTTAAGCTGCAAATCGTCCCAGATTGCTGGCTTTTGGAATCGCGGACGTTGCTTCAATAACGTATCAATCATGGTATTCCCCACGAAGAATATCCGTTCCTGTTCTATCCCAGATTTTATCAGACTTTCATTCGCTGTTTCAGAAGTTGTAAAGAAATAGTTAGTGATACTATCTGTAACCAATCGATTAATTTCTTCAGGCATCGTCCAATCTCCTGAACGAATACCAGCTTCAACGTGAGCGACTTTTGTATTCAGCTTTTGAGCTGTTATGGCACAGGCCATCGTAGAAGTTACATCGCCCACAACTAATACTAAATCGGTCGGGTGGTCTAACAACTCCTTCTCAAACCGAATCATAATAGCAGCCGTTTGCTCGGCTTGAGAGCCACCACCTGCTTCCAAATTGGCGTGAGGTTCTGGAATAGCCAGCTGTTCAAAAAAATCCCCAGACATCTTCTTATCATAATGTTGCCCAGTATGAATTAAACGAAAATCTATATCACGACCGCTAGCCTTTGCCTGTTGGACAGCATGGACAATAGGGGCGATTTTCATAAAGTTTGGCCGTGCTCCGGCAATGATTGTAATAAGCATATTGCTAGTTTTTATTTTTTAAAACATAATTAAGGGCCTCTTCAAAGGAACTAACCATATTTTCCATCTTTCTTTTCGAATTATAATAGTTAAAAGCGTTTTCCCCTAGCTGACGCCCCAACTCTGAATTGGCATCCAAAGTTCGGAAAATTTCAATCAAGTCATCTTCAGACGAAACTAAGTAACCATTGTAGCCATTTACGATATTTAAATGTTCTCCTCCAGATATACAATCCGTAAACGAGACAAAAGGCACCCCATAACTAAAACTCTCTAAAACAGACAGCCCCGCCTGCTTCGGTGACACACAAGCCACTGAACTACTAAAATATTCTAGTTTTTGTCTATTATCCTCAAGTTTACCTACAAATTTAACTAGGGACTTATATTGACTACCCTCAATAATTTCAATCAATTGCTGTTTCATTTCTCCTTCCCCAATAATCCTTAACATACGAATCCGTAAAGGCTTATATTCCTCTACAAATCTAAGAAACGACCGAACAAGTATGTCCAACCCCTTTCTCCTATTTAACGCTCCAATAAAAAGGATACCATCTTTTGATTCAGAAGACAAGTTTGCGCTTGATGGATTATCAACTGTATTATTAGCAATAAAGGTTTTTAGTCGTACCTGAGATGAAAAAAGATGAAGCGCGTAAGGAGAATACAAAATTTGAGCAGACGCGCATTTCGCTAATAAATTTCTTATTTCCGAAATGAATGTTCTATTTGGGTTTAACCCCCTAGAAGATGATACACCAATCCCCCAGTGGATTAATTTAAAAGTTCTAAAAGGGTTCAACGACAAAAGCCAAAGATTTATTAGCCGCATATTTTGCATACATACAATTATATCGAATGATTTAAATGATGGCAATTTACGGAAATCAATCCCTCTATATTTTACAATTTCGACTCTTGTTTGCGTTGTACCTTCAATATTATTTAAGATTTCTCCCGAATGAAAAATTGTAATTTCGAACCCTGCAGAAGCCAGCTGTTGAAAGAAAGCCCTCCTATAATGCATCAACGGGTGATCAAGAATAAACCCTACTTTAGCGTTATTCCTTATGGATTTAGTCATTTAATAATCTTTTCTATAAATATCATGTATCAATCATCATAGAGGGGAGCATTGCATATCTTTTACATAATCATGTACCTCAAAATAAATCAGGTAACTTTCCATCTTCATAAATAAAAGTGTAAATATTATCTTGATTAATACAATACGTAGTTTCATTTAATACAACTCCTGAATGGGGAACTTCCCATTATTTATTCTCTCTTATTTTTCTCCATGATGCTCCAACCCTTGAATTTAACATAGAGCGACGATTCACACCCGCACTCCGACTTGCTTTACCAGTAACTTCTGACACGTTTGAAACCCTTTTATTTCTATCTAATTTTAAGTTTCGAACAGCCTCGTCATCGTCAGACTGGTATTCTTGCGCAGAACTATTATTCAATACTATCTGATTATCTATGATAGAAACATTTCTAGGCATCAAAGTCCTGCCCCCATTCGTAGACCTAAATCTACCAATAGAAAAAGCTGCTGTTCTAGGATTTACAATAACATTACCTTTTATATTTACATTCTCCTGTTGAAAATACCCCGAGGAAGAGGTTCGTTCATTATTCCTGAAATTACTCGCTGGTAATTGGATAGCAATCTCACCATTTTGAATAACATTATCTTTAATTATATGACCGTAACCAAAAACCCTAATCCCTTGGCTCGTATTTTCAAAATAATTATCATATATCTCATTGCTATTTCCAAAACGAAGCGTAATTCCCGACTTATTATTTAGAAACGAATTATTATAGATATAATTTTCACTCGTTTTAACACTTATGATCTCACTTCCATCGCCTATAATATCCTCAAAGTAATTATCATAGATGTGAGTATGGAGTTTCAGCTTAGCATCTTCTATACCTTGACCTAATTGGATTGCTTCAAGTCCATTGTTTTGTCCCGGATATATTTCACTAACTTTTACAATATGGGAAAAGTGGTTATTATGCATAAAATTATTAGTACACTGGACGGGATTCTCAGGGCTCGCAGTTATCGTGATTCCCATAGATCTATTCCCTTCTAATGTATTATGATGTATATTATTATAAGATGCTTCTGTTTCTAATCGAATAATTGACCCAATAGCGTTGTTCCCGCATTCTTCAAAATAATTATTAGAAACTTCAACATGTCGAGTTTTATGCAACACAATTACATCCTTGGACTTAATTCTCTGAAAATGGAACCCATTCAACGCTAAATTTTGTGTCCCCCAAACCCTAATCGACGATTCACCAGTAAAAATGACCCCTCCATCAGTTTGCGGCTTGATCAACACTTTATAGCTATTGTTCTTCGTCAAAGACAAGTTTATATCTTTATATGTTCCATTTTTCACCAGTAGCACTGTGCCATCGCCTGCCTTTGCTAATTCTGCGGCTAATCTATTTGGCTCAACAATAACACTATCCCTCCGCAACATACCATCCAAAACACTTACCGGATGGGCTACTTTTTGACCAAGTAACATAACTCCACATCCTGCCGTCAATGAAATAAAGAAAGTTAATCCCACAATATGGAGACTTCTTTTTGCATTTGCCCCAAAATCATTAATGCTCTTGCCCAAGATCATACACATAATTTATTTTGCTATTTACTTTTTTCTACAAGACACAAACTACTTTTACCATATCTAAAGTCATATATATGTATTGAACGTTTTATACTTCTGAACTTTAAGTACAGTAAGTGCAGCAATTAACAAGAATAAGACACGAAAAGATTCCCGAAATTCAAAATAATGAAAAACTTTCAAGTTTGTTATCAATAATATAACAATCAATACCACAAGCATCTGAGACAAATATCGATTGAGTTTAAAGCTTTTAATCGCTACAAAAAGAAGATAAAAAAGAGGCATAAACATAATGATAGTCCCAACTATACCAACCCCATATATAGTTCTGATATATCCAATGTCAGAATCAATATAAGGCAAGTCATCGTCTCTTCCGAAATTCCCATCCCCAAAATACAGATGAACTTTATCTTTGGGAAGAAAATACATGTCTTGGACTTTATTACTAGATGATGTCCCTATTTCTCCAGTTTCGATATAGTTAATGTACAATTCAAAAGCCCTCCTAGCAAACCTACTATATTCGGACTGCATCAGATAATTATATCCGATAGGGACTATTATTAAAAAGAGCCCTATTGCAAAAGACACCTTTAAAAATAATGACCGACTTATTGTCGATCTTGAAATAGCTATAAATAGTTTATAAAATAGTAGTCCAACAATAAATAAAAATAACAAAACTAAACCTGTTCTCGCAGACAATAAAATCGAAAGTAGTAGTATCAAGAAAGATATTATATGCTTAAAAAAAGAGTATAAGGAAAATTCCCGTCTTATATCAACAAAATAGTATATACCAAATATAAGACCAACAGCCTGAATAACAGACAAAGCATCCCCCCCACCAGTTGTCAAACCTGGGGATCTTACCATGGACTCAACAAACACCTCCCCTTTGACACCTAATGGAACTATTGAATATAAAATGTTCCTAAAAAGAGGCACAAAAAAAGCTAAAATCATTATAACTGCGTGCACAAATGCAGATACATATATTGCCCTAATAATAAAAACTACATTATCAGTATGTATTTTTTTTGAAAAAAAATCAACAACTGGATAAACAGCAAAGAGTGATAATGAACCCGTAAGATATGTAAACAAGATAGACTTGTCAATATTGTGATTATATAACCCGACAACAAACGCCCAAATTCCACCAACCCAATATAGTAACATAAATGTTAAGTATATTTTTGAAACAACTCCTCGTCTAAGAATTGTAAAAATAAAGACTACAGAACAAACAAAAGTAAAAAGGTACGGGAAATGGATAGTAATGCCTCTAATACTCAAAAACGGAGCATATATTAATAGGAATATCGCTACTAAATAAAGGAATCGATATAACTTAGCCTTGCTAATCATCTTTTTAAATCATAACAAAGGAAGTAATCTCTTTGCAAAAACAGACCAATTGTTCTGTTCTAGAAAGGATTTAAATTCGTATTGATCCAAATCAAGCAAGCGTTCTAATATCATCTCTATATTAGAGAATTCCATATCTATAACTTGTCCTATTTTATAATGCCGAATCAATGCAGGTAAAAAATCATTATCCAAGGCTAAAACTGGCTTAGATAATGAACACGCTTCATATACAGAAAAAGGCACCGAATAATCATCGTAGCCCCGAAAGTAACAGTCTATATTATTTACTATAAACAAATTAGAAAATGTTGTATACTCTTCGAAAACTAAAATATTAGAGTGATTTTTATAATCTACCAATAGGTCTTGACTTCTTTTACTACTATCCCAAGCCCCTGCAACTACAGCTACTATATCATACCCTACGTCTCTTGACCGCTGCATAAACTCTATCAGATACTCAAAATGCAAGTATTTGGGATTATTAGGAGTCCCAGCACACAACACCGATATAGACCGTCGACCCTTTTCAAATGCCTCTCGCTTTTTCTCCTTTATAAACCACTCACTTTGATTATCCCCACTACCTTGATTACGGATATCTATTTCTCCGAATGAAATACTGTCAATTTTCTTTTTATATTTTGGAAAAATGCGACTCGCTTTTTCCTTAAGTAGAGCATCCGTCACAAATATCCTCTCACAGAAACGAGAGACCAATTTACGTCTAAAATTCGATATAGTTGGATAACTTCGATTGGTTTCTTTATCAACATTATGACATATCCAAAACAATTTTACTTGTAGTAAACGACAAGCTGTTATAAGAAAAATTTCTGAACCCGTCCTTATTATTGTTTTAAAAAAAGAGGGATAATCGTTTAAATACCGGATAACATAACCATTCGGTTTTTTTTTGTGAATAACGGTCTTAAGAAGAAATAAAGGTCCCCGAATTGGCGAACCCTTCTGTGCTATCACATCAAGTCCAAAGCTAGCTGCCCCCTCCCTCCATTTCTTTGATTTGACATCATCTTTCTGAACAATTAACGTTTTCATATATAGGTATTATCCATTCCTTTCAAAATCCTCAATTAAGCGAAAAGCCCTATGACTCCAAGTATAATTACTCTCAAAATCCGACCGAGCCATTTCTCCTAATTTCTGTGCCAACTGAGTATCTGTAGATAATAATTGAATTGCGTTGACCCACTCATTAATATCGTCTGGATTACATATAAGAGAATTTTCTAGATTTTTAGCAATTTCCTTTAACACCTCAATATCTGAGCAAATAATTGGCTTACCCATTGCCATATATTCAAACAATTTTAATGGCGACGTCCAACGACCAATGTCCTTTCCCGCGTTACTTTTTACAACACGCTGATTGGGCAACAAAACAATGTCAAAATCGGCTATATAATTTTTTATACTAGCGTGGTCAACATATCCGTAGAAAGTAATATTTTCGTATTTTTCCAAATAATTCCACATTAAAACGTCTTCCTCTCTACCACCAACAATATGAAAATGAGCAAATGGACATCGAGGCAAAAGTTCAGCAATTATTTCCATTCCCTTCCCCGCATACAAGTGTCCTGTATATCCAATATTTATCTTATCAGGCTTTCTAACTTTTAGCCGTGTTATTTCTGAGGCGTTAACTTTATCCGCCCCGTCAGGTAAAACTAGAATATTATTAGTTGTTTCCGGGTAATTTTCCTCATAATAACGCTGCAGTGATTTAGTAATTAACACAGTTTTTTGAAAAGATTTCTTTTTCACCATCCACTTATATAAGCGATTATTAATCATACTAGAAGCATCAATCGGAGCATGAATCTCAAAATAGATTTTCTGTCCAAATAATGCCCCAAAATAGCAAGCTTTTAAATCACGCCCTAAAATGAACTTTGGACTAATAATCAGAGAGCTAAAAGCCATATACAAACCATTCCATAATCCTGAAAAAAGAGGGATACGGCTTCTCAGAGACTTGATCTTGAACTTATACTTTATATCATAGTATGCTAATATATCCTCTCGACTATAAGCCTTATCGACAAAAGCAAATAGTGTCACATCACAACCTCTCTGCACCAAAGCACTACACATTTTCATAATATGAATACTATTGGCAGTTTTTGAAGGTACCGTTGCCGAAGAGAAATAGATCAACTTCATGATTCAACTATATTATCTGCACAAAGATTAGCAGCCAACCCAATTAATAATAAAAAATTTGTTCCATGATCCACCTTTAAACGGTTATGCTCAACATTCATCTTTTTTATATCAATCCAAGGACATATATCATTTTTTTCAAGAAAGTCCGATGCCGTTGCCAAAACTTCCTGATAATCCTTCCGCTTTCTGAACATCTCGTTAAAGTCTAGATAATTCAGCATTATATTCGATTTGACACCTAACTGAGGAAAATGACGATATATTTTCGACAAAAACCGATGCTTAAACTTATTCAAATGGTATTTCTGAGAGCCTGCTGCAGATGCACCATAATAGTACTTTGACGGCATTTTAAACAATAACGGGAATTTGTACCTCAGCATAGCCAAGTAAAGTTGTTGATTGTTCCTAAGTTTTCTTGGTGCATTTATCCAATATGATACCCAGGCTTTTGTTGCAAAAGGGGCAATCACATCGTTAAATTCTTGCCTGATATGATGATCTTCCCAACTACTCCATCGTTTTACTGGTAAAACAATTGGCGCAATACAATTGGCCTGACGAACCGTTAAATCAAAAAAATCATCCCAATGAAGAGTGGTTTTGACTTTTTCTTGTTCAAGTGGCCCCAGCTCAACTTTATAATTTGGGGGCAATAAGATATTTTTTTGGGGTTTTTGTTGTCTTTGAATAAATGCCGTTTTTGTAGCGTCAAAATTCCTATAATTATCAAATAAGTGACTTCCAGCTAAAGGGTCTCCCAAAAACCCTACCCAAACAGAGGTGTTCTGAAATGTCTTCCGCGCGATCGAGTTAAAATATGCATCCGGAACATATGTCCACGGGGAACGCTTTACTGACAATAAAAGATCATCCCAATCAAATTTGACCGTATTTAAGTCCAATGCGAAATGCTCAATTCCTAATTGCATGGATATGTGCTTTCCAATGTCGAAATCCAATTGTCCTTTTGTACCAAAACTAATTGTTTGAATCTCTTTCCTGTCCACTCGATCGAGTGCCGCTCCCAATATCGCACGACTATCCCAGCCACCACTTAAAGGAATAAGATGATTACTGAAATTCGTCTCTTGAAAAAGCTTATCAAACACTTCATCAAACAAAAACACTAAAGATTCGACATCATATTCATTGTCAGCACACGACGAACTACATTTGTCAAGCCACTCAAAGTCTCTTTGGATATTCAGATAACCACTATATAAATATGAAATATACGAGTTGGTGTTCATTCTATTTATCGAAGATTAACTTAAAACAATGAATTAAATTCTGACTGCGATTCGCAACATAAATTACCCCTTGGACCGTGGCGTAGCAAATGCCATGTAATTCACCTAACTCATGTGATTTAAAAACTATTTGTCCCGTGTTAGGATCAATAATTTGGAAATTGTAACCTCCACAAACCCCGATGTAACGATCCTCAATTAAAGTTATAGCAAAAGGCAGGAATTTGCCTTGACCACTATCCTCTCCAGATAAACACCTAAGATACTTTAAATCACGATCAAAGACCCAAATTTTTTCATTTCTTTCATCACAAACGTAGAGTAGTTTATTCCTATCATCCCATGTTACATTCCCCAACCTTCCAAACTCCATGTCAGGAAAAGGAAATTTTATGTTCTCTATCTTTTTAAACGGCTTGTCTTTGCTAAAGACAGTTATACATCGGAAGTTTTTTTGGCTTAGTACCAACTTTTCGCCCATTAAACATATCCCATTAGGTTTATTGATGCTATGATCATTGATTAAATATGCACGACCTAAGTATTTTTTTAAATAAAGTTTTGTGAAATATCCTACCCCAGCTATCCTTTTTAAAATGCTGTATTCGACTTGTACTCGTTCGTTGTCCGTTTTGAAATGCGTTCGAAGATAAGAGCCTTTTCGTCTCAAAATTCTAATCACAGTCGCTAAATAAATTTTTATAAAATTTACTATACCAATAGACGCATTCTTCATCGATGAGCTAAATAGTCCGAATTCATCGTGATATACAAGGTCTTTATCGAGAATAACTACACGATGGTTATGCCAATCCATCACATAAGTGTTTTCATTTTTGTCGACAAATGCACCAACAGGTTCCAAAAATCGATATTTGCTATAGCCTCGCTTACCTACCTCAGTATATTCATTTAACTTCTCATCAAAAACACAAATCCTATCGTTACCCCCGTCGCAAACAATCACCTTTCCGCTTTCGCTGATTTGAACACTATTTGGCATCAGAAAATTAACATCACCAAACCCGCGAATATCCTTGATAAAGCAAATTTTAATTGGCATTGTTACCTTTAATTACTGATTGCATAAGTGCGAATAGTTTATTAATCATTCCAGTTTGCGAAAAGTTCACATCAACAAACTTCATAAGCCTATTTGAGTATTTTTCTTTTAAGTTGGGTTCTCGGTATAGTAGTAACAACTGTTCTTTCATTAACGCGAAATCGCAGTGAGAAACATATCCTAAACTTTCCGTCTGGATGAAATTTCCCGGGTCAAACTCATACGAAATAGTTGGCACCCCCTGTGCCCACGCTTGGATAAAATTATTTCCAAAGCCCTCCGGCATACATGTGTGAACCAAACACAATGCGTCCCTCAGCAAAGAGTTAACCTCTTTAGGTTGCAACGGACCAAGAAAATGAAAGTTTTCTATCGCCTTGCTCTCCTTTATTATTTTCAAATACTTCCGGGATTGTATATTACCGACCATCACAAACTCAAGATCTACAATCGACCTCATTTCGTGCGCTAGTCTAATAAATAGTTCAGGCCTTTTCTTCTCTTTTAGATTAGCCACCCAAATACAATAGGGGCGTTTATTAAACCTATAAGTCCCAATCTCCGTATCAATCGAATTTAATATTAACTCCTGCTTTTTAACGGGCAAACGATTTATGTAAGCACTATTGTTTGCGGTTACAGCATCAATAAATTTAAACGCCCTATGATTGGAAATTGAGTTATAAAATAAATTGCCAACATTGTAAATAGCTTTAAAAATATTTTTATTTCTTAACAGAATTTTTACTCTACTCATTTGAGGAAACCGCCTAGTATCACTTATTGCTGATATAGCGAAAATAACTGGAATTTTTTTATTGTTAAATAGTCTCACACATTGATATAACAATATCTTGTTATACCTCCAATAAATAACATCTGGTGCCTCATTGTCCAATAAGGATGTCAAAAGCTCCTTGTTTTCTAAATCAACAGGTATTATAGTATAACTATATTTGTTATATTCTGCTTTACGTTTTGGCCCCACCACAAAATACGTAACATCACAACCTCTCTGCACAAGCCCGTCAGCTATCAAATCGCATTGCAATTCGCTCCCGCCGAGAACGTCTGAAAGATGTTGGTTTATAATTATAACTTTCATAATCCAATTTATTATACTTCTTGTAAAAGTGCCATTTCCCTAAAACGAGGCGAGCTTTTTATGAGTTCATTAAATGTTCCTACCTCAACTACCGCACCCTTATCTACCAACACAATTTTATCCGCATCCTTAATTGTCGATAATCTATGGGCAACCACTAGAATTGTATACCTACCCTTTAAGAGAGCTAAGTTTTGCTGGATAATAAACTCATTTTCAGAGTCTAAAGCAGAGGTCGCTTCGTCCATTATAAGAATTTCAATATCATTTTTATAAAGTTCTCGGGCAATTGACAGCCTCTGTTTTTGACCACCACTAACTAAAACACCACTATGACCTAAAGATGAATCCTCACGTTTATGCAAATTCTTGACAAAAGTATCAATGGATGCTGAATTTAAGGCTTTCCAAAACCTTTCTTTGTTCTCTGGGGTATCCTCGGCCCAAAAAGTTATATTATTGAATACAGTGTCATTAAATATCACGGGCTCCTGTGTTATATAACCTATTTTATTTTGTAAAGTCGAAACGTCAATTTCTTTATACGGAATATCGTCCAAGTAGATTTCTCCCCCCATCGGTGTCAATAGCCCTGAAATTAAATTGACCAGCGTCGTCTTACCACTACCGCTCTCACCGACAAATGCTACCGTCTCATTTTTATTTATTTTCAGGGAAATATTTGTTAAGACCGGAGAATTACTATAACTGAATCCAACATTGTGAAGGTTTATGGAATTATTTAAGGAATCAACTTTATGTTTACCATGTTTTTCTTGTTCAATTGACAACTCTAACATAAAAGATTGCATGTTTTCTAGTGCGCCAGAAACATTCAAATACTGATTCCAATAATTTTGCATGGATACCAAGGAGGTTAGGGATCGGTAAAAAAACAATAAACTAAGGACAATCACTCCCATATCTGCTGAGAAAAAGCTTACCTGAAACATGATTACAGCCACAATAACAATAATTACTATAGGTTCACGTGCGGCCGCTAATAAACTGTTAAAGAAGCCTATTCTTATTTCACTTTTTACAATATCATCAATAGCAAGTCTTAACTTTTGTGAATACTTACGAATTTGGTTTGTAGCCTTCAAATATTTAAAGAAAGCAACTTTCTGAATTAACAAGCCTTGAAACACATGCCCTCCTCTAGTAATTTTCCTGCTTGTTTCTTTTGTCTTTATATATACTTGCTTATAAAGCAAATTGGAAAGACCCCCGCCAATTACAACCAACAAAGCAAATTGTGCGTTTGTTATAATAGCAAAAACTATATATACAAATACAAGTACACCAGATTGTATCGCCATAAAATAATTACGATATGCTTGTGATACTTTTTCAACTTCACCAGTTAAAGTATTTTGTATTCTACCGTTATCACTTAGGACAAAGGCCTCATATTTGTAGTTTGCAAACTTGTTTACATTCTCATACCTTAATTTTCGAACAAAATATTGTCTCGTCGTAACGTTATAAAACTGCTCGAAAAACTTCATAATGCCCTTGAGTAAGAAAAAAACCGTGATAATCACAAGCACTGAATATATATTCAAACTTATTCCTAACGCTTCAATCCCATCAATCAAAAACGTTAGTCCCCCAAGACCACCGCTGTTATCAGTAGGTTTTCCGTCCACCATTTCCAACAGAGGAAAAAACATGGTCAATCCAAACCCATCCAACACACCTACTAAAAGACTTAACAAAAAAGATACAAACACCTTATATCCTAGATGTTTATAAAAATAACTAAGATGTTTAAAATTATTTTTAATAAACTGTTTTATCTTCTTCATCATATTAGTCATTAGTGTTACCGGTGCGTTGATACCACTGAAACCAAGCTATAAATGTAGAGATACCTTGTGTTAATGAAGTGTCCGGCTTATAACCTGTTAGTGCCTCTAACTTTTGAGTATCAGAGTAAGTTTGAGGAACATCTCCTGGTTGCATGGGATACATATCTAGCTTTGCCTTAGTCCCCATTGCCCCCTCGATTGTCCTGATAAAATCTAATAATTGTACTGGTCTAGAATTCCCTATATTAAAAAGCCGGTAATAAGGTTGTTTTTCATTTCTTGTCGGGACATTTTCAGCCACCCGCGCTACCCCTTCCACGATATCATCAATATATGTAAAGTCCCTCAACATATTCCCGTTATTAAAAACTTTAATTGCTTTTCCTTTCGCTATTGAGTCCGCAAACAACATGGGTGCCATATCTGGTCTTCCCCATGGTCCATACACTGTAAAAAAACGTAATCCCGTTGTTGGTAGTTGATACAGATGACTATACGTATGTGCCATTAGTTCATTACTTTTTTTTGTTGCAGCGTATACACTTACAGGATAATCGACCTGGTCGTCCTCAGTAAAAGGGGTTTTGGCGTTCATGCCGTATACTGATGAACTGGAAGCGTATACCAAATGCCTAATATTATGATGACGACAACATTCCAGAATATTCATAAACCCAACAATATTAGATTGAATATAAGCATGTGGGTTTTCTAATGAATATCTGACTCCCGGCTGAGCTGCCAAATGAATCACATAGTCGAACTTTTCATTAGAAAATAATTCATTTAATATATTAATTTCAGTAAGGTTAGCCTTTTGAAAACTATAATTTGTATTGACCTGGCTCTGAATTATTTTATTGTCTGTAATTTCACTCTTTGTAATTCCACATTCATATAATCGTCCGTACTTTAAGTTTACATCATAATAGTCATTTATACTATCCACACCAACAACGACATGCTCCCGTTGTATCAATGCCTTGACTGTATGAAAACCAATAAAACCTGCAGCACCTGTAACTAATATCTTCATAAACGTCTTCCTTAATTCTATTCACCAATAGCGTAATAAACAAACCCTAGCTCATACAAATTACTGTCTTTTAACAGCTTTCTTCCGTCAAAGACGAAAGCGGGTTTCATCATGTTGTCCTTGATCCGACCCCAGTCGTACGTTTTAAACTCGTCCCATTCCGTCAAGACGGCGATGGCATGGGCGCGGTTGGCCACATCATACGGATCATTCACGACCGTTACCAACCGGCGGTTTTCAGACGGTGAGCGGGTGCCTAGGTAATCGAGATCTGCATACACCTGCTCAGCCGAAACTTTCGGATCGTACACCACGACTTGAGCTTCTTCATTCAGCAGGGCGTCGGCCACGTAGATAGCTGCCGATTCACGGGTGTCATTGGTGTCTTTTTTGAATGCCCATCCCAGAAAAGCAATCTTCTTCCCTGAAAGGGTGTTGTACATCGTTTGGACAATGTTATCAGCAAACCGTTGTTTCTGGTGGTCGTTCATCGTAATCACCTGCTCCCAATAATGGGCCACTTCTTCCAGCCCGTAGCTGCGGGCAATATAGACGAGATTGAGGATGTCTTTCTGAAAACAGGATCCGCCGAAACCGACCGACGCCTTCAGGAATTTTGGGCCGATGCGGCTGTCTGTACCGATGGCACGTGCCACTTCATCGACATTCGCACCGGTACGCTCGCACAGTTCCGAAATGGCATTGATCGAAGATACCCGTTGTGCGAGGAATGCGTTCGCCGTTAGTTTTGACAACTCGGACGACCACAGGTTCGTCGTCAAGACATGCTCCCGGGGCACCCACGAGCCATAGATGCCCACCAACGCCTGTACGGCTTCCTCATTTTCCCCACCGATCAGTACCCGGTCCGGATGATGCAAATCCTGAATCGCCGTCCCTTCAGCCAAAAATTCCGGATTGGAAAGGATGTGGAAGTTAACCCCATTGCCGGTATTGTGGAGGATACTCTTCAGTGCCTCAGCCGTACGAACGGGTAACGTCGACTTCTCGACAATGATCTTATCGGACGTCGAAGCCGCAGCAATTTGACGGGCACAAAGCTCGATATATTTCAGGTCGGCCGCCATCCCCTTACCCTTACCATACGTCTTTGTCGGTGTGTTGACAGAAATAAACACCATATCCGCAGAAGCGATCGCCGCATCTACCTCGGTTGAGAAAAACAGATTCCGGCCACGGGCTTCGCCCACCACTTCTGCCAAGCCGGGCTCGTAAACGGGCAGTTTGGAAAGATCTGCGTCATTCCATGCGGCAATACGGGCCTCATTCATGTCGACAATTGTCACCGTAATATCCGGACACTTCTGCGCGATGACCGACATGGTGGGACCACCGACATAACCCGCACCGATACAGCAAATATTTTTTATTTCCATCTCTTTCGTCTAGGTCCTTTATCCGAAAATTGGCAATTACAATTATAACCTGCCATCTACCAAATTTCGATTAAGACAAGCCTTCGTGTCGAAAATTACTCCGTTATTACGTTTCACCTTGTTATAATCGAAATTCAAAAACTCATTATGTGCTACCGCTACCACAATAGCATCATAGACCGCATCGCCATCCACCTCGTTAAGAATATCTAACCCATATTCATGCTTCACCTCATCTGAGTCAGCCCATGGATCATAAATATCTACACTAAGGCCAAACTGTACCAATTCATGATATATGTCTACCACACGCGTATTCCGTATGTCCGGACAGTTTTCTTTAAAGGTTACCCCCATAATGAG
>Ga0206119_100333_pt1 | contig 19062 bp, 21 predicted proteins | sample 3A50Ametagenome_FD_148608 | JGI IMG/M metagenome (GOLD analysis project Ga0206119, IMG submission 148608) | Enriched microbial communities from leaf-cutter ant dump, University of Wisconsin, Madison, United States - 3A50A | ecosystem: Environmental > Terrestrial > Nest > Insects nest > Nest dump...
GCCAGGCGCTGGAAAGCGGCAAGCACGTCTTTGCCGAAAAGCCCTATAGCTACGATCCGGCCCTCGCCGCGCGCGACGCCGCCTTCGCCGCCGAAAAGGGGCTGGTGCTGCAGGTGGGCTATATGAAGATGTATGAGCCCGCCATCGCCGAGGCCCGCCGCCGCATGGAGGCGATCGGTCCCCTGCGTCTCGTGCGCATGACCGTGCTGCACCCCTCCGACGAGCGCCAGACCGACGATCTGGGCATCAAGCGCTTCTCCGACGTGGCCCCGGACCAGATCGAGGCCGCACGCGCCCAGAACCAGGCCGAGGTAGCCTCCGCCATCGCCGCCGAAGCCGGCATCGATCCGGTGCTGTTCCGCAATGTGCTGCATGGCTCGGTCTGCCACCAGACCGCCGTGCTTCGCGCCCTCTTCCCCCAAGGCGAGGTCGAGGTCATCTCCGGCCATCAGGATGCGCCGGGCGCCCAGCGGTCCGAGCCGCCCAAGCTGCAATTGCTCGGCCGCATCGCCGGCGGGCCCGACTGGGTCATTTCCTGGAACTGGCTCACCCATTTCCCCGACTATGAGGAATGGGTGGAGATCTATGGCGACCATGGAAGCCTGCGCATCGATCTGCCCCCGCCCTACAAGAAGGCGCAACTGGCCAGCCTCACCGCCCGCACCGTCGGCGCCGACGGCCAGACGCTGGTGGAGCATTGGGAGCCCAAGGGCGCCAATGCCTTCACCCAGGAGCTCATGGCCTTCGCCAGTTCCATCAACACCGGCGCCCCCGTGCTGTCCGACGCCGGCGGGGCGGGGCGCGACGCCGCCGTGCTCCTGCGGCTCGCGGCCGTTCTTGGATCCTAGGAGAGGCTGATGGCTTCCGTTGAAATTCGCGGCCTGCGCAAGAGCTATGGCTCCACCGATGTCATCAAGAACGTCTCCATCGAGGTGGAGGATGGCCAGTTCGTCGTGCTGGTCGGCCCTTCGGGCTGCGGCAAGTCCACCCTGCTGCGCATGATTGCCGGCCTCGAAACCATTTCGGGCGGCGAGGTATGCATCGGCGGCAATGTGGTCAATGCCGTGCCGCCCAAGGAGCGCGACATCGCCATGGTGTTCCAGAATTATGCGCTCTATCCGCATATGACCGTGGCCGAGAACATGGGCTTCTCGCTCAAGCTCAAGAAAGTGCCCAAGGCCGAAATCCGCGCCAAGGTCGAACGCGCCGCCGACATATTGGGGCTCACTCCCCTTCTGGAGCGCCGCCCCAAGCAGCTTTCGGGCGGCCAGCGCCAGCGCGTCGCCATGGGCCGCGCCATCGTGCGCGATCCGCAGGTGTTCCTGTTCGACGAGCCTTTGTCCAATCTCGACGCCAAGCTGCGTGTGCAGATGCGCACCGAGATCAAGGCGCTACATCAGCGCCTGGGCACCACCACCATCTACGTCACCCACGACCAGATCGAAGCCCTGACCATGGCCGACAAGATCGTGCTGCTCAATGATGGCAATGTCGAGCAGATGGGCCCGCCGCTCGAGCTCTACGATCGCCCGGCCAACCGGTTCGTCGCCAGTTTCATCGGCTCGCCGGCGATGAATTTTTTCTCGGGCACCATCGAGGATGGCAAGTTCCGCACCCGGTCCGGCGTGCTGCTGCCTTTGGCCGCCATGCCCGATGCGGCGCCCGGCCAGCCGCTCACCTATGGCGTGCGCCCCGAGCATTTCCGGCTCGATCCTGAAGGCGTGTCGGTGGATGTGGCGGTCATCGAGCCGGCCGGCTCGGAAACCCAGCTTTTCGGCAAGCTGGGCGAGGACGACGTGGTCGGCGTCTTCCGCGAGCGGCTCTCCGCCCGCCCGGGCGAGCGCATCGCCATGTCGCCCATCCCCGAGGCCGTCCATATCTTCGACGGGCAGACGGGCCAGCGCCTCTAGCAGGATCGGGCAGGATGCAGCAGCGTGATTTCATGGTGCCGGGCCGGTCGGTGGCCATTGCCGAAAAGGCCATGGCCGCCACTTCCCATCCGCAGGCGACGCTGGTGGCGCTCGACATGCTGCGCGCCGGCGGCAATGCGGTGGATGCGGCGCTGGCCGCCGTGGCGCTGCAATGCGTCATCGATCCGCACATGACCGGCATTGGTGGCGATTGCTTCGCCCTCTACGCGCCCGCCGGCGCCGACCCGGTCTGTATCAATGGCTCGGGCCGTACCCCGGCCGCCGCGCGGCTCGAAACCCTGCTGCAAGCCGGGCATGCAAGTGTTCCCGACATGTCCGCCCATGCCATCACCATTCCCGGCGCGGTCGATGCCTGGTGCCGCCTCAGCATGGCCCATGGCCGGCTCGATCTCGAAACCGTCCTCGCCCCGGCCATTGCCGCCGCCGAAAACGGGTTCACGGTCACCCCGCGTGTCGCGCTCGACTGGCAGGTCTATTGCCATCGCCTGGCCGCCCATCCGCCCGCCGCCGCGCAATTCCTGCCTAAGGGCCGGCCGCTCGACATCGGCGATTCCCTTGCCAATCCGGCCCTGGCCGGCACCCTGCGCCGCATCGGCCGCGAAGGGCGCGATGCCTTCTACACCGGCGCGGTTGCCGCCGACATGGTCGCCACCCTCCAGGCCGTTGGCGGCGCCCATGAGCTGGCCGATTTCGCCGGTCATGCCAGCCTCGAAAGCGCACCGATCAGCGCCCGCTACCGCGATTGCGAACTGCTCGAATGTCCGCCCAACGGGCAGGGGCTGACGGCGCTGGTCCTGGCCCGCCTGCTCGACGGCTTCGACCTCTCCGATCCGCAGTTGAGCCAGGCCGACCGCATCCATCTCCTGGCCGAGGCCACCAAGGCCGCCTACCGCCTGCGCGACCACTATATCGCCGATCCCGCCGCCATGCCGCTCGGCGTCGACGAGCTGCTTTCCGAGAGCGCCATGGCCCTGCTGCGCCAGCGCATCGCGCTGGATCGGGCCAGCCCGGTGGAAAGCTATGATTTCCCCATCCACCGCGACACCGTCTATGTCAGCGTGGTCGATGCCGATGGCAATGCCATCTCCCTCATCAATTCGGTGTTCAACGCCTTCGGCAGCGGCATCTATGCCGCCCGGAGCGGCGTGCTGTTCAACAATCGCGGCTCCGGCTTTTCCCTGGTGCCGGGCCATCCCAATGCCTACGGCCCTGCCAAGCGGCCGCTTCACACCATCATCCCGGCCATCGTCCGCCGGAATGGGCAGGTGGTGATGAGCTATGGCGTCATGGGCGGCCAGTACCAGGCGGTGGGCCATATCCACATCCTTTCCCAGATCCTGGATCGCGGCATGGATGTGCAGCAGGCCAGCGACCAGCCGCGCAGCTTCTTCACCGAGGGCGCCATCACGCTCGAACCCACCATTGGCGACGATGTGCGCCTCGATCTCGAACGACGCGGCCACAGGACGCGCTGGGCCACCGAGCCGCTCGGAGGCTGCCAGGCCATCTGGATCGACCGGGAAAGGGGCCTGCTCTGGGGCGCCTCGGACCACCGCAAGGATGGCATCGCCCTGGGTTTTTGACCGAGGACGGGGGGAACTCCCCTCGAAGCGATTGCATGCGCCCTGTCCTGGACCTACTATATGTAGCGTTTGAGGTGCTCCCGATTCGCAAGGATTGGGAGCTAAGAGGGAATTCGGTGACAGCGGCGCCTTCGGGCGCCGAGCCATGCCGAAGCTGCCCCCGCAACTGTGAACGGTGAGTTTTGTCCGACTATGCCACTGGGCCGCGAGGCTTCGGGAAGGCCGGACAAGTGCGACGACCCGTGAGCCAGGAGACCTGCCTCGAACCAGACGTCCACCGGCGGGGTGCCCGGTCAGGCGAACGAGCGACCATGCCTTGCCGCGCGTTTTCCTCATCATGCCTCGCCTCCAAAGCCTATTCGAGGAAAGACCGATGAGCATCACCGTTTACAGCAAGCCCGCCTGCGTCCAGTGCACCGCCACCACCAGGGCGCTCGACCGCAAGGGGCTCGATTACACCATCGTCGATATTTCCGAAGACGCCGACGCCTATGCGCGCGTGGAGCAGATGGGCTATCGCCAGGTGCCGGTGGTGGTTGCCGGCGACACCCATTGGGCCGGCTTCCGTCCCGACATGATCGGCGCCCTGGCCTGATCCGCGAAATGGGCGGGCTCGTCTATTATTCCAGCACCTCGGAGAACACCCTGCGCTTTGTCGAAAAGCTCGGGGTCGGGGGGATGCGCCTGCCGGTCGATGCCGCCAGCGCGCCGCCGCTCGCTGATGCCCCCTATGTGCTGGTGCTGCCCACCTATGGCGGCGGCAATGGCAAGGGGGCCGTGCCCAGGCCGGTGATCCGCTTTCTCAACATCGAGGCCAATCGCGGCCTCATCCGTGGCGTCATCGCCGCGGGCAACACCAATTTCGGCGCCTTCTACGCCATTGCCGGCGACATCGTCAGCCAGAAATGCGCCGTGCCTCTGCTCTATCGCTTCGAGCTTTTGGGCACCGACGACGATGTCGCCACTGTCAGACAGGGACTTGAACGGTTTTGGACACGCTCACACTAGACCGCCCGGCAAAGCCGGTGGAAAAGCTGCAGGATCAGGCGCTGGATTTCCACGCGCTCAATGCCATGCTCAATCTTTACGACGATGCGGGGCGCATCCAGTTCGACAAGGACCGCCAGGCCGCGCACCAGTATTTCCTCCAGCACGTGAACCAGAACACGGTGTTCTTCCACAATCTGCGGGAGAAGCTGACCTATCTGGTGGAAGAGGGCTATTACGAGCAGGACGTGCTCGACCAGTATAGCTTCAACTTCGTGCGCGATCTTTACGATCACGCCTATGACAAGAAGTTCCGCTTCCCCACCTTCCTGGGGGCGTTCAAATATTACACCTCCTATACGCTCAAGACCTTCGACGGAAAGCGCTATCTCGAGCGCTATGAGGACCGCGTGTGCATGGTGGCCATGGCGCTGGCGCGGGGCGACGAGACCCTGGCGCGCAGCCTAGTCGATGAGATCATGTCCGGCCGCTTCCAGCCGGCGACGCCGACCTTTTTGAACGCCGGCAAGAAGCAGCGCGGCGAGCTCGTCTCCTGCTTCCTGCTGCGCGTCGAGGACAATATGGAGAGCATCGGCCGCGCCATCAATTCGGCCCTGCAACTGTCCAAGCGCGGTGGCGGGGTGGCGCTGAGCCTCACCAATATCCGCGAGATGGGCGCCCCCATCAAGCAGATCGAGAACCAGTCCTCGGGCGTGCTGCCGGTGATGAAGCTGCTCGAAGACAGCTTCTCCTATGCCAACCAGCTCGGCGCGCGACAGGGCGCCGGGGCGGTGTACCTGCACGCCCATCACCCCGACATCATGCGCTTCCTCGACACCAAGCGCGAAAATGCCGACGAGAAGGTGCGCATCAAGACCCTGTCGCTGGGCGTGGTCATTCCCGACATCACCTTCGAGCTCGCCCGCGACAACGAGGATATGTACCTCTTCTCGCCCTATGACGTAGAGCGCGTCTATGGCGTGCCGATGACCGAGATTTCGATCACCGAGAAATACCGCGAAATGGTCGAGGACAAGCGCATCCGCAAGAAGAAGATCAAGGCGCGCGAATTCTTCCAGGTCATCGCCGAGATCCAGTTCGAGAGCGGCTATCCCTACATCATGTTCGAGGACACGGTGAACCGCGCCAACCCCATCGCCGGGCGCATCACCATGAGCAATCTCTGCTCGGAAATCCTCCAGGTGAGCGATGCCAGCCTCTACGAGGAGGATTTGAGCTACCAGCATCTGGGCAAGGACATTTCCTGCAATCTGGGCTCGCTCAACATCGCTGCGGCGATGGATTCGCCCGATTTCGGCAGCACCATCGAAACCTCGATCCGCGCCCTGACCGCCGTGTCGGACATGAGCAACATCGCCTCGGTGCCCTCGGTCGCCAAGGGCAATGCCGAAAGCCACGCCATCGGCCTGGGGCAGATGAATCTGCATGGCTATCTTGCCCGCGAGCGGATTTTCTACGGCTCGGAAGAAGGCGTCGATTTCACCAATATCTACTTCTACACCGTGACCTATCACGCCATCCGGGCCAGCAATCTCATCGCTGCCGAGCGCGGCGAGACCTTCAAGGGCTTCGAGAATTCGAAATATGCCTCGGGCGAATATTTCGACAAATACACCGACCGGGAATGGACGCCCGCCACCGCGCGCGTGGCCGAGCTGTTCGAAAAGGCCGGTATCGCCATCCCGACGCAAAAGGATTGGGCCGAGCTCAAGAAGAAGGTGATGAAGAGCGGGCTCTACAACCAGAATTTGCAGGCCGTGCCGCCCACCGGCTCCATCTCCTACATCAACCACTCCACCTCATCGATCCATCCGATCGTCTCCAAGATCGAGATCCGCAAGGAGGGCAAGATCGGCCGCGTCTATTACCCGGCGGCGTTCATGACCAATGACAATCTCGAATATTACCAGGACGCCTACGAGATCGGCCCGGAAAAGATCATCGACACCTATGCGGCGGCCACCCAGCATGTCGACCAGGGCCTGTCGCTGACGCTGTTCTTCCGCGATACGGCCACTACCCGCGACATCAACCGCGCCCAGATCTATGCGTGGAAGAAGGGCATCAAGACCATCTACTACATCCGCCTGCGCCAGCTCGCCCTCGAGGGCACCGAAGTGCAGGGCTGCGTTTCCTGCGCGCTGTGAGGACAGAAAAATGAACGTTCACGTAAAGCCCCTCAGCCGCGTTCGCGCCATCAACTGGAACCGCATCGAGGACGACAAGGACCTCGAGGTGTGGAACCGGCTGACCAGCAATTTCTGGCTGCCCGAAAAGGTGCCGCTTTCCAACGACATCCCCTCCTGGGCGACGCTGACGCCGGAGGAGCAGAAGCTCACCATCCGCGTCTTCACGGGGCTGACCTTGCTCGATACCATCCAGAACGGGGTCGGCGCGGTGCGGCTGATGGCCGATGCGGCGACCCCGCATGAGGAAGCGGTGCTCTCCAACGTCTCCTTCATGGAGGCGGTGCACGCCCGCTCCTATTCCTCCATCTTCTCCACCCTGTGCCTGACGCCGGACGTGGACGATGCCTATCGCTGGAGCGAGGAGAACACCTTCCTTCAGCAGAAGGCGGCGCTCATCATGGCGCAATATGACAGCGGGGATTCTCTGAAGAAGAAGATCGCCTCGGTCTTCCTTGAGAGTTTCCTGTTCTATTCCGGCTTCTATCTGCCCATGTACTGGTCGAGCCGGGCCAAGCTCACCAACACCGCCGACCTCATCCGCCTCATCATCCGCGACGAGGCCGTGCATGGCTATTATATCGGCTACAAGTTCCAGCGCGAAATCGAGCGCCTGCCGGAAGACAAGCGCCAGGAGATCAAGGATTTTGCCTTCGATTTCCTGCTCGAGCTCTACGACAACGAGGCGCGCTATACCGAGGAGCTCTATGACGGGGTGGGGCTGTCGGAGGACGTCAAGAAATTCCTCCATTACAACGCCAACAAGGCGCTGATGAATCTGGGCTATGAGGCCCTGTTCCCGCCCGAAGCCTGCAAGGTCAACGCCGCCATCCTCTCGGCCCTGTCGCCCAATGCCGACGAGAACCATGACTTCTTCTCGGGCTCGGGATCGAGCTACGTCATCGGCAAGGCCATCGCCACCGAGGATGAAGACTGGGATTTCTGAGACGGCGCCTGTTCGCGGTACATTTGCCGGCTTTGCCGCTCCATCGTCATTGCCCGGCTATCCTCGGGCTCGACCCGGGGACCGGGCAATCCATGTCGCCACGCCTGCGCGCGGGGCAGCGACATGGCTCAAGCAAGCCATTCCGCCCACGCGGAGAAGGATATAAAGAAATCTTTATATCTTGATTGACTTCTCTCCTGCCCTTGGGCATGGTGCCTTCGTCCATGGTCCCCGCGAGGGGATAACAGGGAATCCGGTGCGGGCCTCGGGCTCAAGTCCGGGGCTGCCCCCGCAACTGTCGGCGGAGACGGGTCCCCAGCAATCCACTGGCCGCAAGGCCGGGAAGGAAGGGGCCCGGTTCGATCCGCGAGCCAGGAGACCTACCATGGAATTGAGTTTCACTTCGCGCTGATCGGGCGGATCGGCAAGAGGACCAGACCCATGACGAGCCTTCGTCACCGTTTCCGAATGCGTCGCTGATCTCGGGCCAGGCCCGAGCCATCCCCTTATCAGCCACTTTCGCCTGCGCCTGTCCCGGCGCCGGGCAGCTTTGCATCGGAAATTTCCATGACCCGTTCCGCCAATCTCGGTTTTCCCCGCATCGGCCTCCATCGTGAACTCAAGAAGGCCCTCGAGTCCTTCTGGAAGGGCGACACCGACGCCGCCGCGCTCCGCGCCACCGCCGCCGCGCTGCGCGCCCGCCACTGGGCCCTCCAGCACGAAGCCGGCATCGACATCATCCCCTCCAACGATTTTTCCCTCTACGATCACGTCCTGGACACGGCCGTGCTGGTCGGCGCCATCCCGCCGCGCTTTACCGGCATTACCGATCCCGACCAGCTCTATTTCGCCATGGCGCGCGGCACCGATGCGGCGCCGGCCATGGAGATGACCAAGTGGTTCGACACCAATTACCACTTCATCGTCCCCGAGCTGCATGCCGGCCAACGCTTCGCGCTCGATGCCGCCAAGCCCCTGGCCCATTATCGGGAAGCCCGGGCGCTGGGCCTGGCCACCCGCCCGGTAATCCTGGGGCCCGTCACCTTCCTCAGCCTTGCCAAGGCCAGGGATGAAGGCCTCGATCCGCTTGACCTGCTCGACGCGCTTCTGCCCGTCTATGCCGATCTCCTCGCCCGGCTCGCCGCCGAAGGGGCCGAATGGGTGCAGGTGGATGAACCGGTTCTGGTGCTCGATCTGACCGACAGGCAGAAAACCGCCTTCGAAGTGGCCTATGCGGCGCTCGCCAAGGCCGGCCCGAAGCTGTTGCTCGCCACCTATTTCGGCGCCCTGCGCGACAATACCGAACTGGCTGCCGGACTGCCGGTCGCAGGGCTGCATATCGATCTCGTCCGCGCGCCCGAACAGCTCGAGCCCGTTCTGTCCGCCTTGCCTGCCGACAGGACGCTTTCCGTCGGCGTCGTCGATGGCCGCAATATCTGGCGCACTGACCTCGATGCGGCTTTCGCAACCATCGGCCGCGCCTGGGACCGCATTGGCCCGGACCGCCTCGAAATCGCGCCCTCCTGTTCGCTGCTGCATAGCCCGGTCGATCTCGATGCGGAAACCGCGCTCGATGCCGAGCTCAAATCCTGGCTCGCTTTCGCCCGGCAGAAGCTCGATGAAATCGCCGCGCTGACCCTGGCCATGCAGCAGGGCAGGGGGGCGGCCAAAGCCGCCTTCGAGGCCAGCGCGGCGGCCATCGCCGCCCACAAGGCTTCCCCGCGCATTCACAAGCCGGCGGTCGCGGCCCGTGCCGCCCAGGCGATTGCGCTGGACCGGGCCTCGCCCTTTCCGCTGCGCCGCGACAGCCAGCGCGCCCGCTTCGGCCTGCCGGCCTATCCCACCACCACCATCGGCTCCTTCCCCCAGACCCGGGAGGTGCGCGAGGCCCGCGCCGCCTTCAGGAAGGGTGTTCTCGATTCAGCCGGCTACGAGGCCTTCCTGGAGCGCGAAACCGAAAAGACCGTGCGCATCCAGGAAGATCTGGGGCTCGACGTGCTGGTGCATGGCGAGTTCGAGCGCAACGACATGGTGGAATATTTCGGCGAGCAGCTCGACGGCTTCGCCTTCACCAAAAACGGCTGGGTGCAGTCCTATGGCAGCCGCTGCGTCAAGCCGCCGCTGATCTATGGCGACGTCTCCCGCCCCGCGCCGATGACTGTGCGCTGGTCGGCCTATGCCGCATCGCTCACCGACAGACCGATGAAGGGCATGCTCACCGGCCCGGTGACCATCCTGCAATGGAGCTTCGTGCGCGTCGACCAGCCGCGTTCGCAAACCTGCCGGCAGATCGGCCTGGCCATCCGCGACGAGGTGCTCGACCTCGAAAAGGCCGGCATCGGCATCATCCAGATCGACGAGCCCGCCCTGCGCGAAGGCCTGCCGCTGCGCAAGGCCGATTGGGCCGCCTATCTGCGCTGGGCCGTGGATTGCTTCCGGCTTTCCGCCTCCGGGGCTGCCGACGACACCCAGATCCACACCCATATGTGCTATGCCGAGTTCAACGACATCATGCCCGCCATTGCCGAAATGGATGCGGACGTGATTTCTATCGAGACCTCGCGCTCGGCCATGGAGTTGCTCGACGCCTTCCGGGACTTCAACTATCCCAATGAGATCGGTCCGGGCGTCTGGGATATCCACTCCCCGCGCGTCCCCAGCCAGGCCGATATGGAAGCCCTGATGCGCAAGGCCATTGCCGCCATCCCCGCCGATCAGCTTTGGGTCAATCCCGATTGTGGCCTCAAGACGCGTGGCTGGCCGGAGGTGAAGGCTGCGCTCGCCAATCTCGTCGCCACCGCCCGGGCCCTGCGGGCCTGATTCGGGGCGCGGCCGGTTTGCCGGCGGCGCAGCCTAGGCTTCGGCGCTGCGCGCGATCGAGACGATGCCATTGGCCTCGGCCTCGATGCGCAGCTCGAAATCGGTCAGCGCCATGGGCTTGCCATAGAGATAGCCTTGGAACTGCATGCAGCCGGCGCGGGCCAGCAGGCTGTGCTGCTCCATGGTTTCCACCCCTTCGGCCAGCACGTTGTGGCCCAGGTCGCGCCCGATGCGCACGACATTGGCCACCAGCGAGGCGCTGCGCGCCGTGCTCACCGCGTCCTGCACGAAGCCGCGGTCGATCTTGAGCTGCTGGATGGGCAGGCGGCGCAGATAGCTCAGCGAGGAATAGCCGGTGCCGAAATCGTCGAGCGAGATGGTGATGCCCATCTCGTGCAGGGCGTCGAGCTTGGCGATCACCAGCTCCATTTCGGTCACCAGCACGCTTTCGGTCAGCTCCAGGATCAGCCGCTGCGGATCGGCGCGGGTTGCGGCCAGCGTATCGCGCACGAAGCTTTCGAAATCTTCATGCAGCAGCTGGCTGGCGCTCACATTGACCGAAAGCGTCAGGTGGCGGAAATCGGGATGCTTGCCCCATTCGGCCAGCGTCTGGCAGCCCTTTTCCAGAACCCAGCCGCCAATGCCCACCATCAGCCCGGATTTTTCCGCCTGCGGGATGAATTCGGCCGGGGAGACCGGGCCGCGTTGCGGGCTGGTCCAGCGCAGCAGCGCCTCGGCCCCGATGGTGGTGCGCGCCAGGTTGACCTGCGGCTGATAGACCAGGTGGAATTCGTCATTCCACAGCGCCGCCGCCAGGTCGCGGCTGAACTTGTCCTTGCGGGTGAATTCGGCCTGCATGGCATAGATGGCGCCGGCAAGCAGGCTCGTGGCCAGGATCGTGTTGGCCCAGGTGCCGGTGGTGCGCACCAGCTCGGGCATGGGCACGACGAAGGGATTGTGCAGCGGCGCACTGGCGAGCACCACGAAGCCTATGAGGCACAGCCCGATCAGCACCAGCTGCGCCCGCCTCTTTTCCCGCTGATAATTGAGATAGCCCAGCGCCGCCACCACCAGCAGGTAGATATGGGTCACGCGCGGCGCGTCCGCAGTGGGGGTGTCGAGCAACAGCCCCATGGTGATGGCGATCACCATCAGCGCAGCCTGCGCCGCCAGCAGGCCGAAGGCCAGATGGCCCTGCCGGATCAGCAGATAGATGGAAAGTCCGCTGGCGATGATGGCGATATCCATGGCCACCACGCCCCACCAGCCGATGGCGGCGAACACCACCGCCCAGCCCATGCCGATTCCGGCGATCACCAGGGAACCGTAACGATAGGCCACGACCATGCGCGTCGAATAGGGACTGGCCGGTGCTGTGGGGCTCTCTCGTGTCGGTTTCGCCATATATGCTCCTGGCCTGGCGCGGTGCCGGCCATGGATGAACCATAGAACGGACCACGTTAAGAGCAAGTATTCCGCCGCGCCCCGGCCGCGTCAATTCTGCAACCGGCCTGCTTTTGCGTCACGGTAAGTGAATTCTTGTCTATATCGCCCCGTGCCCCGGCGGAATCGTTCATCCGCCGGCCGTTTTGTCTTTTTGAGGAGAAATCCGGCCATTGCCGGGAAATGAGTGGTGCTGCTGGACAGGATTGAACTGTCGGCCTCTCCCTTACCAAGGGTGGGGACAGGTATTGATTTTATTATATAATTTCCATCATTCCACGGATTTTCCACGTTTTGCCCGATTTAAAACGGGCAGCATGTCGGCGCGTTGAGCTTCCTCCGTGACCACGACATGCTGATACCGGGATGCCGATTTTTCATCCTTCCACGCCCCGGTTCCTACCAATCCCTTCGTGTCCAGCTTCCCAAACCGGCGCATCCACGTGGCCCAAGTGTGGCGGCAGGTGTGGAAAGTCACGGCCGGTAGCCCTGCCGCTTTTTTGGCCTTCCGCATCAGTGTGTAGAGGCGTCCGTTCTTGTTGAAGCGGAATAAGCGCCCTTCCCGCGATAACCCCATGGGATGATTCGCCAGCTCCACCAACAGTGGCTGAGCAATATGAACCGCTCGCGCTTCCCCGTTCTTGGTTTTCGGAATGAAGATCATCGAGTGTTCGAGATCGATCTGGCTGCACTCTATCGCCAGCGCTTCGCTCAATCGCAGGCCGGTGTAGCAGAGCAACGCCAGGAAGACACGGAACTCCATGTCCTCGGCTTCGGCGGCATTCAAAAGCCGCTCTGCCTGTTCCGGCGTCATCCACTCTGTTTTTTCCGCACCCTGCGCACCCTTGGGGCGTCGGAGCCGCACGTTCATCTTGGCATGCTGCATGATGGCAGACATTGGCGTATAGACCTGCCGGTTGCGTGTGGCAGGTGAGGCGTCCGGATAAAGCAGGTGAGCGGCCTCGTCTATTTGCTCCTGGTCGATGCTTGCCATCGGTGTGGTGGTAAAGTGCTCGGTCAGTTTGTCGAGGAAACGCCGGTCCCCACCGTTCTTCAAATACGACAGGGCCGCCTCAGCAAATGTCAGGGCGCCCTTGGGGACAAAGGCACCACGTTCGATTTCGGCTTTGAGCGCTCGGAGAGCTTCGTTGGCTTTCTTGCGGTCAGGAGTGCCCGTAGTTCGGTCAATGGGGCCGACGCCGAGGTATGTGCCGCGGATCGAGTAATTGGGCGACTTGCCCGCCCTTGGGGGATGGAGCTTGAGGGGCATGGTAACGCCTGAATTAGCTTCGTCAGGTCGTGGGAGGTGAAAAGCTTACGCCTCCCCGCGCTCCTGTAGAAGGGATATTCTCGGATGAGGTCTTGCAGCGTGCGCCGACTGATATGCAGGTGCTCCGCCGCTTCCTCCATCGTGTAGAGCTTGGGCAAGGCATCTACCATTTTGCCCTCCGTTCTGGCACTGATGGCGCATGACCCCAGAAGAAGCCGACGAACGGATAATTCTTTCCCGCCAAACCCTGCACCGATACGTGCAGATGGTTGCCGCTGGTCAGATTCCCGTGATGGACATGGGCCTGATGCACGACGAACTTGATCTGCTCGAACGCATAGCGGATGGACATCCGGGCAAGGTCGAGAAAATACGGGCCCTGGGCGAAGAATGGCTGGCGCTTATGGCCCAGATTCGGGCGAAGCTGAATTGAGGTCATCACTTTCCCTCCCTTGCGGCTTGGATCATCTGCTGGAAAGACAGAAAGCAGTCTCCTTCGTCGGTGACGGCCGAAACCATCTCCTCTGTCGGCTCCATGAGAGCGTCGAGAACAGCGTCGGCCTTGCGCAACGACGCCTTTGATGGAAACGGTGCGCCGCTAATCGCAACTGCGATTTTCTCCCGCATGTTCATTCCTCGCCCCCGATCTGGCGGATGTCGGCGGCTATGTTTTCGCTGGCCTCGTTGTAGCCTTCAGCCCATTTGTTTTGTGCGATGGATCTAGAGCCCTCTGCCACCTTCGCCGCCTTCTCAATTCCCCGCCTTTCCCTCTCGCCCATTTCTGCGGCAATGGCATCCGCCAGATCGCCGAGCATGGGCTTTACGCCGACGCCGGATTTCTCCCGGATATCTGCAATAATCGAAATGAGATTGGCGGTCTCGCGCTGGGAGGCCGAGACAAGAGCGCGGGCGACCATCTCCGAGCATTTTCCGATGCGATCGACCGCCATCAGCCCCTTGAACTGATCGCTGTCGACTAACTCGACGGCCATCTCCATGGCCCAATCCGGCAGTTCATTTTCCATCTTGGGCCTCCAAGGCTGCGCGGCCGGCGTCGGTCAGCTCCCAAACTAGCATTACGGCGTAGCCGCTGTTTTGGTATTGCTGGAGCAGGCCTGCTCGCTCCAGCCTCCGGCACGACCGCAGCACGGCGGCCGTTGTCAGTTTCGGCATCGCGGACTGTCGGGAGATACGATTTCGCAGCACGTATGTTGCGTTGGGGCTCCATTCACCCGCAGCCCGCAATACGGCTCGATCAAGGCTATCTCTGTGCGCTTCGGTCAGCTTCATTCCCCGCCCTCCAGAAAATCCCGGCCGGCGCGGGCACGGATCGCGGCCATGATTGCCTTGATCGTTGTCCACGAAATCGGGACGTCTTGCATGATGGTCTCCGGTTCGTCGTCCTCGTTTCCCTCATACATGGGGTTGGCTATTTCGACGCGCTCATGAAACTCTCCGATGTACGCAGCCTTCGTCTCCGCGCTCGGCGTCATGGCCTCCATAGCGCGGGATAGGCGGGCTTCGGCCTTGTCGCGCTCGGCCTCCGCAACGGTTCGGCCAACAGCGGCCTTCTGGTGCATGCTTGACTTGCTGCGCCAAACGTCGCGCTCGTATTCCAGCCTTGCGATGGCATCCTGAGCGTCGGAGAGACGGACGAGGGGTTCAACCCATTCCGTGTATTCGTTGTGCTCCCACATCTTTGCCAAGCCAGCATCAGTCGTGGTGTAGATGCGCGGCCCGAAATCCTTGTGCGTTTGCCGCTCCTGCCGCCGCCACGCCACCACTTCCAGCCCATCAGCATGGGAGAGGGTGGAGAGGGCTTTTTTCGCATCGACCGCGATGCGGTGCATTGCCGTGGCAACCTTCACACGACCCTGACCGCCGCCGTCTCGGTTGAGCGCAATGACGTAGTTCGCCATATCGGCTTCGTCTGCGATTTTTTGCAGCAATCGTTGCACCGCCACCCCACCGGAGCGGCGGAGATGAGGGGTAGCGCTTAACGTGGCGTCGGCATAGCTCGCACGTTCACTGGTCATGACAGAAGGCTCCATTTCTCGATTTTCCGGGTGGCCGTGTTCTGGGGAGGGCGCTTCTGGAACCCAGCGCCGCGCTTGGTCGGCGTAGGACGGATGCCTGCCTGGCGCTGCCGTATCCGGGCGCTCTTGGCTTTCTCGGCTACGTCCTCGCGGGTTTTTGCCTTGTGGCACCAGTCGCAGAGGCATTGCAGATTGGCCTCGGAGTGCTGGCCGCCATTGATGAGGGCGACGATGTGATCCGCCTGCCATTTATCGCCGGGCCCGAGCTTGCGCCCGCAACACTGGCAGCGGCCACCGGCGGCCTCAAAGACGCGGAGTCGCACCCTGGGCGGAATAGCCTGGTCATCTGTCTTTCCGACCCAAAGGGCAGCGGACCTAGCCATGATCGCGCCTCCCCATCAGGAAATCGCGGGCTCGCTTCTCCCAATCGGCCAGATCGTTGTCGTATTGTTCCTGCACCCAAAGGTGCGGGGTGCCTGACCTGCTGTAATGCTCGGGATACATGGCTGCGCTGGCAGGGAAGCGGGCTCGGATTGCCTTTTCAGTCAGGCCGGCATCGATCTTTCGGGCGCGGACACAGAGGTCGAGACCTTCGGATAGGAGCGTTTCGAGGTGCTGCTCTCGGCTCGGCATCACGCATCCCTCCGAGCTTCGGCGCTGATCCTGTCTTCGTGTCCAAAGCAGTATGTGCCTCCGGCCTGCTCGATGATGGCGAGGAACTGCTGTTCTTCGGGAGATAGGTGCCTCACGACACGACCTCATCTTGCGTGAGACCCAGGCGGCCTGCAACGATGGGGTAATTTTCAAGCAGCCAGAGCTCGTCGTCTCGGTCCTCAAGTTGGTGCTGGAACCACATATAGTCCTCGCCCCAGCAGCCGGTCATTTCGGCATAGGCATTACCCGCCGCCTGGCATTCGACGTGCTGATAGCTGGAGTAGAAATCCCCCCAATAGACGCCAGCATGATGATAGGCTTTGGAGCCGATTTCGATCACCGTGCCACACTGCTCGCAGACGTGAACCCCACGGGTGGATTTGATAACGCGTTCGTGGTGGAAGTCGCCCATTATGCCGCTCTCCCAACTGTCGCCAGCGTCTCTGGCGCAACGCCGATGAGGTCGCCGATGAACTCCATGATGGCGGTCTTGGATGCCTGAAACCGTGTCTTTCCCATCGAGCGATAGGATTGGCTTTCGGCCTCATAGACTGTGACAACTGCATCGCGCCGGATCACCAAGGCATATTTGTCGACATGGCCGGCGAGCACTGCTTGCAAGCGCTCTGCCTCCGCCTTCGACGGGCAGGGGTGCTGCACCATCGTTGCGAAGCCCTTGCGGATCAGCGCATATTTGCGCAGGTGTTCCGGCGACGGGTATTGCTCAAGCAGGTGATCGGGCAGGCTGTTCCAAGCCTCAGCCACGAAAGCAAATTCGTGGTTATGGCTGATCTGGCTGCGCTCGTGTTCCTCGGCCAGTCGGTATTGCTCACCGACCACGAATTGCCGATCACACTGGCGAGCCCAATATTCGGAGGCCGGCAGCATCGCCTCGCCGTCCCAGGTGAATTTAATGGGGATCGGGTTCATCAGCCTGCTCCCACCCCGCACACCCACCGGACGCGCTTGTCAAAGGCATCCTCAAGGCGGTTCACCAGCTTCTCGGGCAGGGAAATATACTGCTCGTTATTGCAGAACCTGTCGCTCCAATTGGACAGAGATGCGTCGGTCTTGCACCGATCCAGAGCGGCAATGGCTTCTTCGACGTATTGGACGTCAGAGAGGGTGGCGATCATTGAATTTCTCCGGCAGGCTTTCAGCGGCGGATGCTTTGGGCCTGCCGGCCTCTGCGGTTGAGGATTACGCGGCCATGGCGTCGGGAAGCCCGTAGCGACGGACCTTCTCAACCACTTCGGCCAGTTCTGAATTGAAGGCGTCCACTGCGGCGGCGAGCTTGGCGATATAAGCTTCATCGCGCTCAACGCGGACGATCAGCGGTGCCAGGCCGGGCGAGTAAGAAACGAAGTCCCACCACGCCCGCTCGGTAATCCAGAGGTTGCCGTGGACCTGGGCCTTGTGCTCGCTCGGTAGATCGTTCTTTTGCAGCCGCTCAATCTGGATGTGAGCGAGGGCCGTCTTGATCTCCAAGCCGCCATCTTCGCCAATCAGGCTATCTGGGCTGGCGCCAGCACCGCCGCGGCGAACAAAGCCGACCTGCACAGGATCAACGCCGCGCGCGAACGCGTAGAGGTCGCGGGCCTCGGCTTCCATGACCTTCCCGCGCTCCATGGCGGCATTCGAATAGCCCTCATCCTCAGGAGTGCCCCGGATGATTTCGCCGGCGAGGGTGCGGAGATATTTGAGCCGGGCTTGCGAAGGGCTGGCGCCGCGGGCGCGGGCAGCTTTCACTGCGGCGGCAAGCTGCTCAGCGCTGCATCCACTTTTGACCATGGAATCCATGATCGCCGCGGGGAGAAGCCCGTCGCGGCCCTCGGCCATGACGGTAGAGAACTCGGAGGCGGTCGGGATGCCTTTCCGCGCATCGAACCATTCCGGTGTGCCTTGCTCGCAATCAATGATCTCGATCATGGCTTCTTCGCCTTCACGAGATTGACCGCGCGCTCGTATTCCTTGGCCGGCAGGTCAGCCAGGTACTGGATTTTAAAAACCTTCATCAGACGCGCATCGTCAGCGGACGAAAACCCCACCTTTTCCATCAGGTCGATCAGGTCGTTGCGCTGCTCGTCGGTGATGGTTTCGACCGGTTTATTGCCGTCATTGTCGCTTTCACCCACCGCGACGTTGAAGATCATCCGCAGCAGGTAGCGCATGGCGTAGGACTGCGCCGCGCCGACCGCATGGGTCTTGGTCATGACGTCATTGCCCTTGGCGCCCTTGCCGTCTGCGGGCATGTCCTTGTGGTAGGTGCGGGTGTGGCCAGAATTTGTGACATGGCAGACGATGCGCACCCAGCCATCGGGCGCTCCCTCACCATCGTTGAAACTCAAGGCAAAGCCGTGCCTGGTGTAGATCGGGCGCAAGGCTCTATCGAGCTGCGCATAATCGGCGTAGCGGCTCTGGGTCTGGGCGTTGGCCATATTGGTGGCAACCGGTCCCATTTCCTTCTGAGCCGCCGCCATGGCCTCGTTGAACGCCTTCTCGGCGGCGTCCGCCTCAAGCTCTTTGCCAAAGGCGATCATCTCCTTGACCGACGCCAAGTCGTGGCCGGCGTGGATAAGCTGGTAGGCCATCTGGATTGGCGTCAGCTGGGTGGCCTGTGGCTCCATATGAGCCGGAAGTTCGGTTGCCTCTTTGGGCAATGTCATTGCTTGGGTCATCTGGGTATCCTTCTGACGATCTGCTGCTGCCCGTCGTGATGACGGGCAGGGGCCGATGGTCAGGCGTTTTCAGGAACCAGCTTTCCGCCTTTGGCGATCAGCCAAGTATCGGCAGGAATTCCGTCTTCACCGACCTTGCCGGTGGCAAAGCCGATGCACTTCGGCGGGATGCTTTGATCGAATTCGGCGACAGATACCCAGGTGCCGGCTTTGGCTTTGACGCGAGCATTGATGCCGGCCGAGGCAACAACCGTACCGTCACCAGACGCATCGATCCGGGCGGAGTCGCCGCTGGAGCCGATCCGGGCGGAGTCGCCGCTGGAGCCGATCCGGGCGGAGTAGCCGCTGGAGCCGATCTGGGCGGAGTAGCCGCTGGAGCCGATCTGGGCGTAGTCGCCGCTGGAGCCGATCTGGGCGTAGTCGCCGCTGGAGCCGATCCGGGCGTAGTCGCCGCTGGAGCCGATCCGGGCGTAGTTGCCGCTGGAGCCGATCTGGGCGTAGTCGCCG
>Ga0206119_100345_pt1 | contig 18711 bp, 18 predicted proteins | sample 3A50Ametagenome_FD_148608 | JGI IMG/M metagenome (GOLD analysis project Ga0206119, IMG submission 148608) | Enriched microbial communities from leaf-cutter ant dump, University of Wisconsin, Madison, United States - 3A50A | ecosystem: Environmental > Terrestrial > Nest > Insects nest > Nest dump...
CACGAAGGAAAGGTGCTCGGCCGTCTCCTCGATCCTTGCGCCGGCATCCGGTTCCATCTCGCGCAGGTACGTCCGGAAAAGCGCTTCCACCTCTTCCTTCTGGAAGGCGACGGTCGCCCTGCCGGCATCGCCGACGGGCAGTTCCGCCGCGGCATTGAGAAGCCCGCAGCCGCGGAAGCCCCAGCCATAGGCGAGCTCCGCATGATCGACATAGGAATCGAAGACGGCGAGCAGCTTTTCGCGCGGCGTTCCGGCCCTCGCCAGCCGTGTCTCGTAAAGACCGTGCCATTCCTCCAGCCGCGCATCCAGATAGGCCTTCACGAGGTCCGACTTGGAGGCGAAATTGTTGTAGAGGCTCATTTTCGCGACGCCCGCATGGGCGGTGATCGTGTCGATCCCCGTCGCCCCCACCCCGTCGCGATAGAACAGCTCCGCCGCCGCCTTCAGCAGCCGCTCGCGCACCGGCACCCGTCCGCCCATCCCAACCTCCATCATTATGTAGACCGATCTACCTAATTTTTGGGCGCAGTCAAGCCGGCCTTTCACCGCTCCGGCTGGGCTGCGGCGGGATAGACGACCGTGCCGTCGGCCTCGACGACCGCGCCGGGCGTCAGGCGCGCCGGCTCCAGCCGGCCCTCGCCCATGATGTGGAAGACGCTTTCTCCCGCCGCGATCAGGTAGTCGGTGACGATGCGGCGGTGGCACCGCCACCAGACGGCTTCCGAGCACATGATGGCACATCGCCGTTCGCGGCCTTCGGACAAAAGACGATCGAGCCCCTCGCGGAACGCCGCCGACAGCGCATAGTCCGCATAGTTGTGGAAGCTCCTGTTCTCCCACAGGCCGTTGACGTCGCCGGGCATGGCCTTTGTCTTTCCGCGCAGGCCGCCCAGCGCGGCGATGTGCTCATAGGATATCTGGAAGGCGGCAAGGGCCTCCGGCAGCGTATCGGCATTGAACTGCGGATTGCTGCGCGACATCGGCATCTTGCGAATGTCCACGAGACGCTTGACCCCGGCGCCCTGCAACAGGCCGACGAATTCCTCGAGCGGACGGTTGGAATGGCCGATGGTGAAGAAGGGCAGTCGCACGTTTCATCCTTCCCGCCGCACGCCGATCGTTGCAGGCCACGAAGACGTGCCAGGGCGCGCGGTCTTCGCTTCGATATCGAAAGGATAGCATGGAAACGGAATGGTACGGTTGGTGGGAATCGAACCTACGACCTCAGGTGCCACAAACCTAAGGCCTAGCGTTAATGGAAGACTCCAATAAAACGGAGGGTCTTCCTTTTTCCGTACAACCCATTGACATAACGATATTTTATCTGTCATTTGGCGCAAATTCAAGACTTCAGCATCAGCCCGCCAGACCTATTAAAAGACTCCAAATGACGATGGCAAATGTTCCAGACGTGTTCCAGAAAATGAATTGAAGACTTCGATGACCACGATTTCCGAGAAAGCCGACCTTCGCCCGATGCATCTCGCCAACTTCCTCAAGGCCGCGCGCCCTGGGCATAAGGGCAACCACTACATTACCGATCTAAAATGCACCGGCCTGTCCCTCCGACTGAAAGGAGAGAAGGTCTCCTTCTTTCTGCGATACAAGGGCGTGAACAAAACGCTCGGCTGGGGGCACGAGGGAGAAGGGTGGTATATTCCGTCGATCAAGACCGCCCGCGAGCTTGCCGACAAGGTAAAGCGGCAAATCGATTTCGGCGGCGAACCGTTCGCCGAAGAATTCTTACGGCAGCACCATCACGCAAGTGAAAACAACCTTGCTCTTTCTCACGACGATATCATCCGGGAGATGCGCCCAAAGGTGGGAACGTGGACCTTCCAACAGTGCATTGAGAAAGCAATTGAGGACAAGACGGCAGACACGGCAACGAAGCCGTGGAGGGAAACGACCGTCTCCACCTTGAAGTCAACATTTGCAAAACCTGAGTTCGCCGGCCTTTTGGACATGCCCGCCGTCAACATCAAGCGGTCTGATATCGAGCATATTCGCGATATCATGCTCAAGAAACATGCGTCCCCCTCCCCCGCGGGAAAAGCGATATCGAACGTCAGCACTATCCTGAGCCATTGCCAATCCGTACACGGCGGACAATCTGGCCTGGATCGCATCGAACCTTGGTGGAAACTCCTCACGGTCGGACAGACGGTAAAACCACGCACGCGAAATCCTGGCCTCGAAGGTTTGGCGAAGACCCTTATCCTTGCCGACATCTACACCATGAAGCGCTTGCCTGGACGCATTCGGGCGAAACACGACCACAAGTATGGAATCCGCGATGGCGTCGCCGCCGCATTTCATTGGGTATGCCTCACGGCACAAAGACAGGGCGCGGCACTTGCGATCCAAAAAATCGACTACGTTCCTGACCCTGAGAACGACGGCTGGTATCTGGCGGCGTGGGGAGAAGGGATTATGAAAGCGGGGGTTGCCCATATCCTTCCCATCCCTCCTCGTCTAGTTGGCCACATGGCCGAAAAACTCCAGCAGGTGAAGCGTGACGACAGCCGATGGTTATTGCCCTCGGAAAGGGGAAAAGAGGATATTCATATTCATCGCTCTTCCACTCTCGCCGTCATCCAACGGCTTGGCGCAAGGGATACGTTGACGAAGAAAAGAGAAACAGCCGTCGACCTACTGGCGGCCAATGACATCAGATGGTGGACCCCCCACGATCTTCGACGCACCATCACCAAGGTACTGGATGATGCCGGAATACCCGGTAGCGCATCCACCATCCTCGCTCACGAGATCAAGCAAACTGACAAACTCGATGTTGCCGATGAGGATTGGCAGGAACAGCGCATTGCCCGGATTACGCGGCTCGCCTATGGCGGCGCACAGCACATCCACTTGAAACGCAAGGCCATGACAATTTGGGCCGACACTGTCCTTAATGAATATGACAGGCTCAAATCCGAATGGCAGCCTTGCGAAACTGGGCACGATCAGGAGAACTGACTTACCCCGACGACATGCCGAAGGCATCATGTACAAGTACATGATGCCTATTCTTGAGGGCTTCTTAAGAGCTTGAGCCAGTGCGTTGCCGCGAGCTACTGCCTCGCTGTCGGCGATTTACGCCAACTACAGACCGTGCACATGGCCACGCGGCCTCGGAAAAGGGATGCATCAGAACTGCCAAATGATATTGGCAAGTTCAATCTGTCGCTTGATTCCCATCTTGCGGAAAATACTCTTTAACCGCTGGCGTGCGTTCCCATAACTAATCATGTTGTCGAGTGCTGCCTCTTCAACCGAACGACCTGCTACCAGCGAGCAGCAGAGTGCCACCTCCACGGGGGTTAGATCAAATGCCGCCGCCAGAAGATTTCTGTCGGGTTCATGGGATGGAGGAATCGCGCGTAGCTGAAACAGGTAAAGTGGCCGGGGCGCAATGGGGCCACTCAATGCTATCAGCGGCAATTGGTTAATTGCACCAATCCACATCCCTTTTTCGCTATTGACGATGAACTTCTTACATTGGTCCCGCGGCTTGAAGCACGCTTCTGATAACCAACTTGTCAGGCGCTTCTCCAGTTGCGCATCTGCAAGACGCAATCGGCCGTGCCGACAGCTCACTGGGTATCCTTTTGCGAATGCATCAACCGCTGTTTCATTGGCTTCCCGCACTATCAATCGACTATCTATTGCGAAGGTAATGTGGTTGCTACGGTCCAAGAGAGCCGACAAAATAGACTGTCGTTCTCCTACGTCCCTCGCAAGCCTAGCCAATCGGTAGGCATTTAGAAGTGATGGGCGTAGGTCAGCCATCACTCGCTCCAGTTTTCCGTCATAAACTTCCGCAAGCTGTGTCGAATAATGCACAGGCAGATAGAGGACCTCTTCACTATCCAGTTGAAGCCGTAGCCCAACTGCGGCATCGTAGTCACCCATCGGCTTCATCCAGTCATTGTAGAATTCGCTCTCCTTGTACTGATGTGCCGGGTCGTCGCGCTCGGCAACAAGTATAGTCCCGCTTCTGGCCCCCAGCCAAAAGCGTTTCCATGGATTTACTAAAGCGTAATACTCAAGATAAGAATCGAGGGACTGCTCTTCCAATCCATCAGATACGGAGAAATTGAAGGTCCCCTTATTGGTACTTTGATTTAGAAGTGCAACGTATGATCCAGGGAAATAACTCAGCAGGCGTGAACATACTCCCTGCCATGGCAAGTGACCGAATGCAGCCGCATTGATCGCCTCGGACACATTAGCTGTTATCTCATATAGATCGTGCTCGCCCATTCTCTGCCTCTACGTAAGGTGGCATCGAGACAGTGACATACGCTCTCTGGATTGTCACCGTCGTCTAGCATGTTCGGGATGTGAAACAGCACCAGTTCGCGTCTATTCCTCTCCCATTTGGGAGATGACAGGCTATCGAGCTCGAACAACAATGCTAGCTACGAACGGCTAGCCGTTGTGTCCACCACCATTCGTTTCAGGAGATGCCCATGTTTACGAGATCAGTTGTGTCTATCGCCTTCATCGTAGCCAATCTTTGCCTCGGTGCGGGGGCGGCGAATGCGGAAAAGCTTCCCAAGAGCGCGGTCAAGTTGACTACTGAGGAGGCGAAGATGCTCTACTCAGGCAAAACAGCAAATTGGGACAAGGCTATGGCCTACTTCTCTCCTGATGGCACCGTTACCCTTCATACCAAGGACAAGAACTATTGGTCAGAAGGCAAGTGGAGCGCCAAGGGCAACAAGGTCTGCATGGCCACAACTTGGCATGACTTGAAGAACAGGAAGCAGGGCACGGAAACGGAATGCTGGACCTGGTATCGGGATGGTAAGCGCTATCTTACATTGTGGAGCGGCGAGAAGGATAAGAAGGGCGGCTACTGGGACGGCGAAGTGAAGCATCTGAGCAAGGGGGACATGGTCAGCAAGACGTTTTCAGCCCTGAAGGCAAAATGGTAGCGGCGGGAAATGTATCTGGCAGAAAGCGGGGAAATAAATGAACATCAAGCTGTCTTGCCTGTCGGTTGCAATATCGGTCGCGTTAGTGACATCTCTGAATGCGGAGCCCTTATTCATAACCAAAGGTGGGGGAAAGCCAGAACAATATTGGAAGGCATGGCAGCAGGCGAAAAACTGCGATTCCGACCGAGCACATGAACGTTCACCGAAAGAGGCTCACAAGAACATAAAGCTCCCTAGAAAACTTCCCCCAGATGCAGGATTGTCCTTCAAGGCAGGATGGCGTTTCCCTCTGGAATGTGCTGTCGCGCCTTATGCTATTATCTGGGACTCGGTCCCCCTGCCGCAAAATGCTGGCGTCAATGGAAAATATGCGGGAACTTCGGAGGTTCCCGCTGATCCGATTACTCTATATTTCAGCGTCTCGCTGGCGCGTTTTTTCGACAGTAAACTCGATCAGGAGAAACGCGGCAAGGTGGCAACGAAGATCGTAGCGAAGCTCGTCGAGGCGGCAGATGCCAAGGCCCTCACCAAGAACAATCGCGCTCGTTTCGGCAGCAAGCCATTCGACTATCCGACGATGAATGCGGTGTTTGCCGCCGCGGTCGCTTTCATCGCCTTGGAAAGACGTATGGAGCCTGAACAGCGGGCAAAGGTCTATGCCTGGCTCACGCCGATGATCGAGGCATCACTGAACAGCAAGTGGGGAGGCGTGCCAGACAACAAGGCGATATATAGGGAGACCCTCGGTGCGCTGTGGGGCCGCTTCATCGATAGGCCAGAGCTCGTTCAAAGAGCCGCCGAGGCCTATAGGTTCCATACGCGCTATATGCGGCCCGACGGTTCCTTCGGTCGGGATGCCTCGCGCGGCGGTACTAGTGTCCACTACAATACTTTAACCGCCGAAGGCATGATTTTCATTGCAGCTATGGATGCCATGGACGGCGGAAGCCTGTTTGATTATTCGGAAAACGGACGCGATATACATGATCCAGTTTCCTTCATGGTCGATTTTGCTGGTGATCACGCATTGAATGCTAAGTATGGGCGTGCATGCGAAGGTAGCATGGGAACGATCAAGGAGCCGAGTACGTACTTCCTACGGCTGAGTTCCGAAGGCACCGCGATGACAGCGATGCGGGTTTACGCCGCTCGTTATCCGGATAGTGAGCTCACGAAGCGGATGATTGCCCGCCTGCCGCATCTCGCTATGCCTCTGGCATCTGGTGATACTAAATTCGGCGCACTTGGCTGCCTGCTTGGGAGCGTTCCGTAATATTGTTTCGCTAGAATTTATTGCTCTGGAATCACGGCTTACGATTTCATTTGGTGCCTAATGTATAATGGAGTAAGAAGCATGAGAAGAATGATTGTATTAATCGCAACATTCTTAATGTTGCTTTTAGCCCTGCCGTCGTACGCAGCTTCTTGGCGGACATCATGTGGCGTAGACATTGGCTCCATCAAGCGAAGCGGATCAACATACATTTTCCGAACGAGTAAGAACCACTGCACTGGTGGAATCTTCAATCAGCGCGCTGAAATCACGACTCCAGATATTTCGATCAGTTCGAAACGGACATACGTTTTTTCTACTACCTTAGAGATGCGCTCGAAGTCAAAGGAGCCGTTTATTGTCTTCCAAGTGCAGGATGGTCGATACGGCTGTTCTCCGCCATTGAGTGTACGATGGGGATCGAGCGGTGCACTTAGTTTTGATAGTGACTACACCAAGGGCAAAGGCATGGCGGGTTGTGTTGAGAATAGAGGCCTTCGCAACGCGCGTTATCGAGGTCCCTCGCTGAAACGCGATGGTACACCTTACAAGTTCCAAGCGACTGTACAGTTCGATGGAGAAGGTGGATTCGATGTGTCTATCACGGTAAATGGAAAGAAATCCATCGGGGGGAAGTACTCTCCACCGGAGGACCGTCAGTTTGTGCGAGCAAAGCGCTACTACTTCAAGCACGGTGTCTATTCTAGGAGGGTATTCGAGTACGAGCTGAAGTCAACTGGGATGGGTTTGTCTCGGTGACCATCGTGAATTAGCTCCCGACAGGCGATTGAAGGATCGGCACTTGACGCCGGCGCGGCATCACCCGACCATGAAAAAACCGCCATCAACGGGCTCGCAACCCTCCGGCGGTTTTCTCGGGAATGTTCGGAAATGATGAACGATCTTTTCTACATTGTAAAGCCGCCGTTGACGGCTGAGTGACGGCCCGGCTGGGACATATCCCAGCCGATCAGAGCCCCACTTTACCCGGCGAAAGTCGTCAACATTTTTGGCCCGATGGAACGTTTCGATATGAGCTCTTCGGGCCTCGCCAGCACCTTCAGGCCCTTCATCCGGAAAACACCAGAACCCACAACGGCCTCCGCAAGGGCGTGATTTCTTTCGCGCAACGTGTATCGGACGGCAAGAAGAACTGGAAGGAATGGGTTGTTCCCGTTGGCGGCGATGCCATCCTTCAGGCCGAGCAAGTCCTTCGCGCCGGCGGCGACGATGTGTATATCAGCCAGCAGGTATTCAATCGTTGGCGCGGCGTTGCGGACCTGTCCGCTCTCGGCTCGAATTACGTCGATCTCGACTATCACCAGCGCGCCCGATGGAAGGAGAAGCGGCCTGGTGATGTTGCCGCGTCGGTTCTTCACAAACTTGAAGAAGGCGACATACCGTTTCCATCCTATATCCTTTCGACAGGGCGCGGCCTCGTCTGTGTGTGGCTGACCGAACTCCTTCCACCTATGGCCTTACCGCGCTGGAGTCGGGTGCAGAAAGCCTTGGCTGGCGTGCTGACGGAATTCGGCGCGGACAAGCGGGCGCTCGATGCCGCCCGTGTTTTCCGACTTTCCGGAAGCACCAATTCCCGCGCCGAGTGGGATCGGCGTCAGGTCGGCATGATCTGGTGCCAGGGAACACCTGATGCGCCGCTACGCCACCAGTTCGGGACGCTTGCGGACGAGGTGCTGCCATACACCCAAGCCCAGATCATTTCGCTACAGGCAGAGCGCGCCGCCCGCCATGAGGAGCGTGAGGGACGGCCCAGACAGTCGGCCCAGAAGCTGACCGGCGCGACATACTGGTCCACGGTACACGACGACCTTCAGAGCCTTCGCAGATACCGCAATCCTGAGACGGGAACACTCCCGCCAGGACAACGCGACATCTGGCTTTTTGTCGCGGCCAATGCCCTCTCCTGGACCCGCGCGGTGGACGACATGGAACGGGAAATCCGTATCCTTGCAATGCAATCGGCGGGATGGTCGGAATCAGAGTCCAAAGCCAGAATGAGCGCCGTTGTAAAACGGGCGCAACAGGCCGCTTCTGGAAAGATGGTGGCCTACAGCGGCAAGGAAGTCGATGCCCGGTACAGAATGAAGGCGGACACGATAATCGACTGGCTCCAGATCGAGCCCGAGGAAATGCGGTCCGCCGATCTCCGGGTACTCATCGACGCGGACAGATGCCGCGAGCGCGAGGCGGAGCGTCAGACGGAGAGTCGCCGCCGACGCGGTGCGAAGGATCGGAACGAGCAACAGGCCGCTCGGCTGGAACTCGGCAGGCAGTGTCTTTATCTCGCGACCAAGGACGGGATGAACCGCGATGACCTGGCCGCTCATTTCGGCGTTTCGACAGGCCACATTTCCAATGCGATGAAAGAAGCCAGGGCCGCCGACGGCTAGCCGCGACCATCTGCAAATACGGCCTCCGTCACGATTCGTCACGGTGTATGGTGTTTACTGAGGCTGGGGGAGGCCGAAGGCCAGGGGGTGCTTGCACCCCCGCCCGATCCTATAGAAAAATCCTTTTCCTTCTCTTGCTCTGACGCTCACCCCAACCACGGAGCCGAAAAACGGGCACAGGAATGACGTGACCTTGCACCTCTCCGAGTGGGTTAGAAACGGAATGCGATATCGGGGGTAGTCGGTCCCAGGGTCCGCCCCGCCGGCGGCGTGATGCTACCCTTCCTGCGGCTACCCTCTCTCCGATTACCGCATGCGCGAATTCCCGCCCCGTCCCTATGGGGTCGCTATGCTTGGGGCTCCGATATGCTCATCTCTCCTATGAGCGCGGAAAGCCGAGCTAAAGGACGGATTCCGCGATTTCGGACATCGGCATCGAAAAAAAGAGGCTCCTGGAGGCTCGTACAGCGCTAATATACACTTCGGATGACCTCAGATACCTGCTGAAATCCCCACCCACTCTGACGCGCAAGCCTGCCTCCGTGCGCGCTCTGTCAATGTCCTACGGACATCCTTCACTCCGTTGCGGCCCTTCCGGGTGACTGCCGCTGTGCGCGATGGCGACTTTGAGGCATCGGGACGGGGAACGTCTCAGCCGCCCCTGCGGGGCGGGTTCTCGCGGCCGGCGGCCCGCATCGAACAGGGAACAGGCACAATCTGGAAAACCCTAGAATTCTACTGATTCCACTTACCGTGCCTCCGGCATGATGCAACCATGCCGCGTTCCTTCCTGGGCTCCTGCATTGCGAAAGCTATAATCAAGCCATTGGAAACACTGGAAATCGAGGCATTCCGTGGCGATCAGAACGACCGTTTTCAGAGGGTTGGCATACAATGTTCTGATTGAGGAATTCCACGATCAGGATTCCGCCGGACACCTCGTTGCCTATCTCGCCTCAATTTACGTGGAAACGACATCGGGGCGACATCTCGTCCGTCGATCGCGACTTCCTGGTGCCGCCGAAACTCTACGTCGGGAGATCGAACGCGATGGCATCCGGGTATACCGACGCCTCGTCTGTACCTGAATCGCATGGGCCCGCTATGGGCGCTCATTCCATATATCGCAAAGCCCGCCGTCGGCTCGCAGAAGCCGACGCGATCTGGTTGAGCGTGGGGTACGACAGCTATCTGTTTCTGCCTTCATAGGACATCGACATCGTTCTTCCAGAAAAGTGCGCCGGCCCCCTTGTGGGCATCTGATATCGGCGTCAGCATGATGATGTGAGGACGCACAAAGGCGCATCTTCACAAAAACAGGAACTCTGAAAATGGGAACGAAATCAAGGAATAACCTGCTTCGGCGGGATGAGCGGAGCCGTGCCGAGAGGCTGACGGTCGAGCTTCCGCCAGGAACGCTGACGGCGCTGAAAATACACGTCGCGCAGCGCGAAACGACGATCAGAGCACTGGTCACTAGCCTGGTGCAAACAGCCCTCAACGAGAAAGGAAAGCGGGCATGACAACTATTGAGCTCGACGGTCGATCCGTCGAAAATCCAGCCTATTGCAATCACCGGCGCGGAAGGAACTGGGGCGCAATCGTACGCGGCAAGAATGCCGCCAATTGCGAACGTACGTTTCTGCGGGTCGTTGGCGAGGTTGTTGACCTCGAAGCCGTTCAGGCTGGTGACGTTCTCGAATTCGGAGGTGATTACATTTCCGGAAGCGGCCGACGGCACCCAGATCGCCGATGGTGGCATGTTCAGGACATCACCGACGACACAATGACATACATGCGACATGAAACGCTGGCGAAAGCGCTCAGGTCGGCCCGTCAGCAATCCATCGAGACGACGGAGGCAACGCAATGAAATTCACCGACATCCCCACGCGGAAGTTCCCCTTGAACCTCAATAAATTCTACCGCCTCCAACGTGAAATTCAGACCGCGGCAGACCGCTTTTCCGATCTCGGGACCAGCGACGGACATGCCGTCTTCTGTCAACTGGTCGAGGTTAGGGAGCGGCTTGACCGCGCATGGCAAATGATCCTCACGATCGAGAGGCGCGAAAGAGGGCGCTGAAACTACCGCCGACATTGGCATTTTCGTAACCCCTGACGTGTGAAAGCTATCATGTACTTGTACATGAGGCAGGCGGCAGGGGTTTCGTGCGTACGGTTGAATTGTTTTGTGGTGCTGGCGGAATGTCCCGCGGCCTGGTCGATGCGGGATTTGATGTTGTTCGGGCATACGATGCCTGGCCCGCCGCGGTGGAAACCTATCGTCGCAATATCGGCCCCCATGTCGTTGAGGCCGATCTGAATAGCCTTCTCTCCATCGTTCCGCAGATTACGGCGCTCGCGCCAGATGTCGTGTGCGGCGGCCCTCCATGCCAGGATTATTCGTTGGCCGGTAGGCGTGAGGAAGGGAAGAATGCGAGTATGACAGTCGCATTTGCGATTGTCGTGACAGCAACACGGCCCGAATGGTTCATCATGGAAAACGTGCTACAGGCCCAAAAATCGCAAGCATGGGCCGAGGCGCGCGCCATGCTGAAAAGGCGGGATACGGACTTTCGGAATCCAGAATCAACGCTGCCTATTATGGGGTTCCGCAATCTCGGCGGCGTCTTTTCGTAATTGGGAGACTGGGAGAGAAGGACGGTTTTCTTCAATCGGCCATTGCCGCCAAGGCATCCGCAGCACCGATGTCTCTACGTCAGTTTTTCGGCTCGGCGGTGCCAGATACCGTGTTTTTCCCCGCAACGTCCGACGCACGACGCTCCTTTTACTCGGCCAATGAATCCGCACCAACAATCCGGGAACGGTCGATCCGGCCGCTTCCAGAGGGGCACAGATACCACCCCGCCGACATAGCGTTGCTGGAAAACGGGTACGTTTACTCCAGACCCGTTCGCGGCGGACGCGGAGTCCGTTCGATCGATGAGCCCATTTCCACGATCACCAGAACGTCATGGGAGCGGCCGACGCCGCGTTATCTCGGCGCTCCCCATCACCTCGATCCGGTTATCGCCACGGACACGGCGGTTCTGACGGTCGATCAGATTGCCCGAATCCAGGGATTCCCTGCCGATTGGGAATGGGGCGAGATAGCCAAGCGTGACGTTCTACAAATGATCGCCAATGCCGTGCCCGCGCCGGTGGCGCGATCTCTCGGAGAAGTTATCCTTGAGCGCCATATAGGCCAGTCTATGCCCGCTCTTGAAGGGCGTTTCATCGACTGGCTTGTGCGCGGCGGACGTAGCCGGACAACGGCGCACAATATCAAGGCCAACGTTGGCAGAGCGCGGCGTCTGCTTGGCGGCAGAACGTTCGCGGATGTGGGCCACGAAATCCTCGCGCTTGAAACCGCGTCTGGTTTCGATGTCCTGCCTAAAAACACGAAGAGCGATCTACGGCGGGCGCTTTCCGTGCTCGCAGAATTCGAGGCATCAAAGCTCCTGAAGAAACGCAAGCCACGTCGGTCAGCCGTATCGGTTCCTCCAGAACTGGAATCCGTTACGACGCTGAAACAGGCCGCATAAGGCCAGAATCGGGAAAATCGGTCTGTTTCGGGGTTCGTTGCTTGGGAATGACCGTCAGGGAAGCCCGTGGAACGCGATTCCATGACATGGATGATGTTTGATATCCGCCAGAAATCGCCATAGTCGGGATCGATGCCGCCGTCGTCGCGGCATCCCGCAACCCGCACTTCCATCCCGAAACCCACGATGATCATGCGGAGGCGGGGCCATCCGTCTCCCTACGAGACCGCATGTAATTTGCGCCGGCGGAGTCCCGAGCTCATCCTTCTCCTAGAAGACAGAAAGGGGAGCCAGCAATGGCGTGTGTCTACACACACGCCGCTGGTCAGGGGGAATTTCCCCCGTGAACCCCCTTGCGGCCTTTGCGGCCGGAAAGGAGAGGTCGATGCGCAACAGGATCATTCGCATCCGCGCCAGTGATGCCGAGCTTTCAGCCTTGAAATCCCTTGCGGCGGCGCGGGGCCTTTCGCTTTCCGACCTCCTTCGTCGCGCAACACTCGGCATCCGTATGCCCGTCCGACGTTTCGATCAGGCCGATGCCGCCATTCTCGTCAGGACGCTCGGTGAGCTCGGTCGCATCGGTGGAAACCTCAATCAGCTTACGAGGCGCGCGAATGCCGGAAAGCTGGCGGGGCACGATGCCGATCTTGCGGCCACACTCGCCGGCATCGACGTATTGCGAGGCCGTATCCGGGAGATCGTCGCATGATCATCCAGGCAACCCGCGTCGCCCGTGAAGGCGGCATCCATTATCTCGCCCGTCATCTGCTCGACAAGCCGCACGAGAATGAGCGCATCGAGATATTGGCCGGCGACAGGGCCGCGCTCCACGATGCTCATGCGCTGGCGATGGTGAAAGGCTGCCGTTACGCCGTGCGGCACCTCTCGATTTCTCCGGAACGGGAAATGATGTCCGCGCAGCTTTCCGCTTTCCTGAAATCCATCGATGCCGAATTTGGTATCGGCGTGGATCGGCCTCGTCTCATCGTCAGGCACGTCAAGGACGGCCGTTCGCATTTCCATGTTGCCGTCGCGGAGGTCGATCCAGAAACCCTCCGCGTGCTCGATTGCCGGAATGACTTTCGGCGTCTCGAAGACCTGGCGCGCCAGTATGAGCAGGATCACGGTGAAACCGTCCAGCCGTCCCGTGCCGAAAGGCGCGAGCGGAAGGTCGAGGGGTTTTCCGACGTTGCACGGAAACGGGCCGAACGAACCGCCCCTGAATTCGATCGCACGAAGCTACGACGCGCAGCCGCCGAGGGACGCTCCGCTTTTCGTCAGGAGCTCGACCGTCAGGGGCTTCGTCTCGCCGATGGCAACAAGGGGCCGATCCTCGTTTCCGCATCGGGCGCGTTTGTCGCCGCCGCCAATCGCGCCGCCGGCATGAAGCGCGCCGAATTCCAGAAATTCCTGAACGGAGGACACGGAAATGAACACCAGACCAGAGCCGGGCACCGCATCCCTGACCATGCTGACGAGAATGGACGACAACGTGATTCAGCTTCTCCCACTCCTGTCGCTTCTGGAGGAACCCGAAGGCCCAGACAGGATCGCGCAATTGCTGGAACTGCTCGGTCTTATCTTGGAATCCCAGAACCAGCAGACCGTCGCCCTCCAACGCCTCGCGGAAAAGGTCGATCGCATGCCGCGTCGATAGCACGCTTCAGGGAAAGACTGTTTCTGCACCGTCTGACGAAGCTCGACCTCGATGACCTTCTGCGGCGTGCGCTGGCATTCGCGGCCTCGATCCGTTCGATGCTCGAGCCCGAAACTGACCGACTGAAACGGCAGATCGCCGATGCGTGGAAACGACGGCCATCATTCTCGCCGGCCGAACCGATCGAGGCGCAGGCACCGACCTATAATCTCAAAAGGAGGATCACGCCATGAATGACCAGAATCCACGGCGGCGGAAACGCCGCACTTGCTACGATCGCGCCCGAAAACGCTGGCTGGATGCCCGCCGCGCGCCGACCTCCAATCCCGCCGCATCCGCGGCAGTGCAATTGCTCGGCATCTTCGGATTCCTTGTCGGCAGAATGCCGATTGCCGCGCCGATGCCAGCGCCACAAAGCTATGTCGCGCCGCCCATGTCGCCGAGATACGCCCGACGCATTGAAGCTGCGCGGCGGCTTGGCGTACCTGCCCGATATCTCGATATCGTTATTGCCAAGGGGAAAGTGCCCTATGCACTCCTGTCCGAACACATCCGCCTTGGTGGTGCGACCCGTCGCGATGCCCTTGACGAACTACGCACCCGCATACCTGCGGAAGCCCTCGACTGGTTTAACGATACTGCAAAGCGGGGGCTTTGGTCAGAACTCAGCCTCTGTTTTCGCCAGGATGACAATGAGGAAGACACCAACGTTCGCTTCCTCCAGGCAACGCTTTCGTGGGCGAAAAGGCAACGGAAGCCTGGTGATACCCCTACGGGTCCAGCCGAGGCGGATCGGAATCTAACGCCCGACACGACACGAGAAATTGAAGACTCCGACGACGATCCTCTGAAGCCAAAACCCTGATTTCAGGTGCGACGTGGACACATAAGCGGCGCTGTTTCGCCGAACCTTAGTAATTTCGCGGACTGAGGAATCACTGGATCATATGGAACAGCCGCTCGTCTTTTAAACTGGGGAATGTTCCAGACGTGTTCCATAGCAACAAATTTGGAACATTCGGCTCTTCCCAAAGAGCCCGGCCACCGAACCAACTCATTGTAATCATTGAGAGAAAAATGGTACGGTTGGTGGGAATCGAACCTACGACCTCAGGTGCCACAAACCTGCGCTCTAACCAACTGAGCTACAACCGCACAGGGCGCGTCTGGCGCGCTTGGTGCGTCACATACGGGCAGCCGCGGCTTTTATCAAGCGTTTTTTACGGCGCTCCAAACGAAAATGGCCGGGCGATCGGCCCGGCCATTCCATCATGCGGTTCCGGCGCGCGCCAAGCGCGGCTCAGACGGTCTTGAAGGACTTCATGGCCTTCTCGGCAGCGGACTTGCCGGGAGCGGTGACCTTCTCGGCAACCTTCTTGGAGGTCTCCTGAAGGCCCTTGGCCTGCTCGACGACGACTTCGGCCTGCTTGCGCAGGAAGGCGGTCTGCAGTTCGAAAAGCTCGGCAACGGACTTCACGCCGAGCAGGGCTTCCATGTGCGAAAGCGAATTCTCGGCATTGGTGCGAAGGGCTTCGATGGCCTTGAGGCCGAGTTCGACGGAGCCGGCCTGCGCGCTTTCGAGCGTCGCTTCAACAGTCTTCGTGGCGTCTTCGGCGGCTTCCTTCATCTTGGCATAGGCGTCCTTGGTCTGCGCGGCGCCCTTTTCGGCGAATTCGCGGAAGCTCTCGGAAAGCTTGGCCGGATCGATGGAGGCGATGGAAAATACGTCGTCGGTCTTCTTGGCAGCCATTGCATGCGCTCCTTTGTTTGGCCCTCTCCAGAGGCGCCGGGTTCGTGATGGCCTCTATATAGGGCATATCCTTTCGCATTGCAACAATTTTGTGCGATGCACAATAAACAGGGATGGGAGCCGCAGGCCCGTTAACCCTTTCGCCTGAAAGCCCGGGGCTTTGCGCCCCCGCCGCTGGACCCTTCCCCCGGCGGCCGCTATTAATAAAGCGTTAATTCAAGACCGGGACGCCGGAAGCCAGCTACAGGCCTGAACATGTCCGCAAAGCAGTATCCCTTTATCGACGTCGCCGTCCACGAGCGGGTGCGCCTGCCCTTCGCAAGGGGCGAGGCGGTGGTGCTGTTCTCGAAGGACATGGCGCGGGTGCTCTGGGCGAACGGCCGCGGCGCGGCGCTCTTCGGCGAGGAGAACATCTACGACTTCCTCGACAAGGGCCCCGACCGGGCCGACGTCGCCTTCCGCCAGCTTGCCGCCACCGCCCGGCAGATCGGCGCGCCCGGCGAACGGCGCGGCTTCGTCATGCGCATCGGCAGCGGCTTCCGCAGCGTGCCGGTCAACGCCGCCGTCGAGGCCGTCGTCCTGCGCCCCGGCGAGGAAGCGATCCTCTTCAGCGCGCCCGTGACCGCCGGCCGGCCCGAAGAGGCGGCGGCCGCCATGCTCACCGGCTTCGATGATCCCGACACCCATATGGCCGTGCTCGACGGCGAAGGCGCCGTGGTCGCCGCCTCGGAAGGCTTCGCGGCGCTCGCCATCAGCCCCGAGACGCGCCGCGCGCTGGTGGAGGCGGCCGGACGCAGCGCCGAGCGCCTCGTCAAGCGCCCCGTCGCCACCGGCCTCGGCCACCTGCCCGCCGCCATCGGCCGCCTTTGCGACGATCCGGCGCTGCACCTGCTCTTCGCCGTGGAGACCATTCTCGGCCATCTCGATCCAGATGGGGACGAGGCCGCCCCGGCAATTCAGGCCTCGGCCGCGGCCGTCGAAGAGGCGGAAGAGCCGGCCGGCGACAGTACCGCGCCTGTCTCCCTTCCCGAGGACATTCCCCACGAGGATACGGCCGAGCAGGCATACGCCCTTGCCGAAGAAGAGGAGCTGGAGGCCGAAGAGCCTTCCGAAGCCGAAACCGGCATGCCGGACCATGTCGATGAGGCGGCCGCCCCCGCCGGCGACGAAGCCGCCCGGGAGGCCGAAGCGACAAACGAAACGCCGGGCGGTTTCGTCTTCAACCCGCAGGGCCGGCCGATCCGGTTCGTCTGGAAGATCGACGCCGAGGGCCGCTTCAGCGAGATTTCCGAGGAGTTCGCGGCCGCCGTCGGCCCACACGCGGCCGCGATCGCAGGCGAGCGCTTCACCGAGGTCGCCGCCCGGTTCGACCTCGATCCCGAAGGCAAGATCGGCGATCTCCTGCGCCGCCGCGATACATGGTCGGGCAAGACGATCCTCTGGCCGGTGGAAGGCACGCGCCTCGTCGTGCCGGTCGACCTCGCCGCCCTGCCGACCTATTCGCGCAACCGCGAATTCGACGGCTTCCGCGGCTTCGGCATCGTGCGCATCGCCGATGCCGCCGAGGATGCCCATGCCCGCGGCCTGTCGCTCGATGCGGCCGAGGCCACACCTTCGGCGGAGGAAGACCCTACCGAGGAGGTCGCCGAGGTTTCCGCCGAGAAGGACGTGCCCGCTGCCGGGGACACAGCCGGGGACACCCCTGCCGTCGAGAGCGAAGAACAGCCCGCAACAGCGCCCGCCGACGAGGAGGATGCCTTCCGCGGCGAGCGCCCGGCGCTCCGCCTCGTCGAGACCCCGAACCGCCGCCAGTCGGACAAGGTCGTGCAGCTCGAAACGCGCCGCAACCGCAGCGGTCTCTTCGACGGCCTTTCGACCGGCGAGCAGGCGGCCTTCCGCGAGATCGCCCGCCAGCTCGGCGAGACCTTCGGCAAGCGCAAGCCGGAGGACCGCCCATCGGGCGAGCCGACGGAAACGGCCGGCGAGCCGGAAGGGAAGGCACCGGAGGAGACCGTCACGGCCGAAGAGCCGGCAGCGGAAATGCCGGGGCTCGAAGTCGGCCCCCATGCCGACGACCTGCTGGCCGAGGATCACGGCGGCGACCACGCGGCCATCGCCCCGCCGCGCCGGCAGATGGATTACGGGCTTACCGCCGCCGTCGTCGATGCGCTGCCCGTCGCGCTGCTCGTCCATGTCGGCGACCGGCTGATCCACGCCAACCCCGAATTCTTCCGCCTGACCGGCTATGGCGACCTCGACGACCTCGAGGCCTCCGGCGGTCTCGACATCCTGCTGGCCGGCCCCGACGAGGACACGGAAGACGGCACGGGCACCATGACGCTGCGCCATTCGGACGGGGAGACGACGAGCCCGGTGCGCGCCCGCCTCCAGTCGATCCGCTGGGAAGACGGCACCGCCCTTTTGCTGGCGCTGACCCCGGTGCATGAAAAGCCGGCGCTCTCGCTGGTCGAGACCGTGCCCGCCCCGGCGGAAACCGACGAGCGCGCCGGGGACCAGGCCGCCATCTCGGCGCTGCGCGTCGAGGTCGGCGAATTGCGCTCGATCCTCGAAACGGCGACGGACGGCGTCGTGGTGGTCGGCCAGGACGGCGATATCCGGTCGATGAACCGCTCGGCAAGCGCCCTCTTCAACTATGACGAGGACGAGACGCGCGGCCGGCCCTTCGCCATGCTCTTCGCCCACGAAAGCCAGAAGGCGGTGCTCGACTATCTCGCCGGCCTTTCCGGCCATGGCGTCGCGAGCGTTCTCAACGACGGGCGCGAGGTAATCGGCCGCGAGGCGGCCGGCGGCTTCATCCCGCTCTTCATGACGATGGGGCGGCTCTCCTCCTCGTCCGGCTACTGCGCCGTCATCCGCGACATCACGCAGTGGAAGCGCACCGAGGAGGAGCTGCGCAACGCCAAGCGCGCCGCCGAGACGGCCAACGCCCACAAGAGCGATTTCCTCGCCCGCGTCAGCCACGAGATCCGCACGCCGCTCAACGCCATCATCGGCTTTTCCGACATGATGGCGACGGAGCGCTTCGGGCCGATCGGCCATCCGCGCTATATCGAATATGCCAACGACATCGGCCGCTCCGGCCGGCACGTCCTCGACATCGTCAACG
>Ga0206119_100348_pt1 | contig 18329 bp, 8 predicted proteins | sample 3A50Ametagenome_FD_148608 | JGI IMG/M metagenome (GOLD analysis project Ga0206119, IMG submission 148608) | Enriched microbial communities from leaf-cutter ant dump, University of Wisconsin, Madison, United States - 3A50A | ecosystem: Environmental > Terrestrial > Nest > Insects nest > Nest dump...
AGCGATGCATGGAAAGACGAGTGGACTTTATTGGGCGATTTTGCAGAGATCAAACCCTCGGGACTTCCGTTGGGACAAACCAACGCGGATGACATTGCAGCTACCCGTGCTGGAAGCGAGTTTATATTTAATTCGGGTGTTGGGGAGATGCGCTACCTCCGGTTTGTTGTGAAAGAAACCTGGGCGAGGACCCCAGCACTGCACATCGGCGAAGTGTCGATCTACGGGGATGACGGAGTAAGGGAAGAATAGCGTTTTTCTTAGAAAGATAAATGAATAAAGGCATGAAAAGAAATCAAAATAACGTCGTGAAAAAGTTGATCGTCCTGTGTGCCGTTGCCACGCAGCTATCGATGATGAGTTGCGACGACATGAACAGTATCCACCAGGAATACTACGACTTCGGAGAAGGCATCTACACGGGTGCGGTAGACTCGCTCAAGGGACTTTCGGGTTATCAAAAGGTGCGGTTTGATTGGGAGGTGGATGCGGATCCGCGGATTAGCAAAACGGTGATTTACTGGAATCAGCGTGAAGATTCCGTGGTGGTCAACGTGAACCGGACGCAGGGCGGACGGATGGGATTTTCCTACGATCTGGAAAACTTAAAGGAAGGAACGTATACATTCGAGTTTATCACGCGCGACAATCAGGGGCATTTCTCCATGCCTATGGAACAGGTGGTCGAAGTTTTCGGTGAATTCTATGTGCAGCAGTTGCGGAACAGGGGAGTAGCGTCCATAGCGAAGCAGGCCGACGGAACCATGCTGATCGAGTGGGAACCCATTGCCAGTAAAACGGTTCAGTACGTCACAGTGACGTATACCGTGGAAGGCGTCGAACATTCGGTTCGCGTAGAGAATGCCGACGAGCAGACGGTGTTAGCAGGGTTAGAGACCGGTGATATCATCCGCATTAGGACTACGCACCTTCCGGAGAATGCATTAGGTACTTTAGATGCGCTCCCTCGGGAATATACTTTGCCGCGACTGGAACGCGAGATTGACAAAGGAAGATTTACGTCTGTGGTGTTGGCAGGTGATAATACCTCGGTGAATGGAGATCGGGACCTGACAAGAATATGGGACGGTAAACCTGGCAATCCGAATATTCTGCATACCGTGGAAAATGCAGCAGGATTTAATTTCCCACATCATTTCACCTTCGATATGGGTGTGCAGGCGGCACTCAGTCGGTTCCGGCTCTGGCCCCGTACAGATGCGGGCGCCTTTACAGGGCATAGTCCGCGTTATTTTGAGGTCTGGGCCACCGACGAGCTGAAGAGGCCTGAGGATGACAATGCATATTGGACATCGGACGAGTGGAAAAGTGACTGGAAGCTGATCGGCGACCACGAAATTATTAAACCCGCTGTAGCAGGTGATCAAGCGGCCGAATGGTCAGCAGGTTGGGAATATCCGATCGGTGAGGAAGTGGGTAGAGTCCGCTACATACGTTTGGTCATAAAAAATTCCAACTGGCAGGGATCCAATTGTGTCAACCTGGGCGAGATCACTCTTTGGGGAGACGATCTCTAATCGGTGATCTTTTTTTAAATGTAGGTTCATCCCACAGACTGAAAATATTTCGGTCTGTGGGATGAATTTTTTTAACCTTAACCGGAGCAGGTAAGAGCATTTTATTGCGTGGAAGACGAATAAAATTAGTATAATTGCTCAATGGAAAGATAACGGGCAGTTTGCTTGGCGCTGCTTATTTTAAACTTAATATCGCATGTTTCGTATTCTCTGTTGTGTTATTGTCGTATTTGCAGCGGCGATTGGGGTGGTCGTCGGAGAACCAGGGCCACTGCAGGGCGAAAGCGACAAACAACAGTATGGTCTCCGGTTTGTCTCCTACCCGGAGATTGGTTCGAAGCGGACCTCCTTGGTACTCGAAAACGGTGAAGTGTTCGATTTGGATGTCGGGCTAACCCTGACATTCGACCTTTACCTACGGCCAGAGAATGTGTTTGGTTATGTATTCCGCTTGGTCATCGACGGGCGGCGAAACGTAGACCTGCTCATCAGTTCGGATGTCGGCGACAATAGACACCCCGCATTAGCCATTCAGGATAGTTTGTATAGGTTGGCCGATCAGGTACAGTCAGACCGTTGGGTACCGGTGAAAGTTGAACTGGCCAAGGCGGCAAACGAAGTGCTTATCCAATATGGAGATACCCGGATGGCTTACCCGTTAGACCTTACCCACGCCGGCCAAGTGAAAATTGCTTTTGGGAAATGCCCTTTTAAACCGTTCACTACCGGCGATATTCCGTCGATGAATATCCGTAACATCGTGTTGGCCCGGAACGACAAGGTGTTTCGAAAATGGACGCTCCGAGAACATGGTGACGATCGTTGTTTAGATTCTCTGGAAGGTGTTCCAGCATTGGTCACCAATGGCCAGTGGTTGATCGACCAACATGTGGAGTGGACCGATGTGTATACCGCTACGGTATCGAAAAACACGAACTTTGCTTTCGATGGTGACCGGAGTTTGTATATTGTCCAACCCGACTCCAACCTGATATACGTGCTCGACTTGGCCAGTGGCAATCGCCGCACGCTACCGGTTGAGGGCGGGCAAATGGTGTCGAACTCGCCCAACCAATTATTCTACGACCCGACGGGAAATCGACTGGTAAGCTATAACCTCGATGAGAAAATACATGCGTTCTTTTCGTTCGATAGCAGAATGTGGAGCGAGGCACCTGTACCCACCAGGGAGCCCACCTACCAGAACAACACGGGTACGTACTCGCCGAGTGATTCTACCATTTATGCGTTTGGTGGATATGGGTTTTTTCGATATAACAATTATTTGGTACGGCACGAATTGTTTTCAAACACGCAAGAGCGTATTCCCCTCAATGCGATCGTACCCCGGTATTCTGCCGCATCGACCATCGTAGGTGATACCTTGTATATTTTCGGGGGACGGGGTAACCCTTCGGGCAAACAGGTGATGAACCCACGTAATTACTTCGACCTCTATGCCGTTGATTTGACAACGGCACAGGTAACCAAATTGTGGGAGCTTGTGGAGGAGGTCGAGTATCCGTTTTTACCAGGGGAGCATATGGTCTATGAAGAGCATACCGGCTATTTTTATGTGTTCTCGGATAGGGAGGGCGGCTCGTTAATGCGTTTCAATCGCCAAGATAGGAAGATCGAAATGGTGTCTGGTTTTATCCACGAAAACCTCGATGGGTTGTACTTATACATGGATTTGTATTATTCGCCGACGTTGCGGAAGCTGTTTGGTGTTTTTTATAAACAGCCGAGTGAAACGGTGTATAAGATGGCTGTTTACAGCATCAACTTCCCACCATTAGCCGTCGACGGGGTAAAGCAGAAAGCTGTGGTTACGGGCGATGCTGCCCATGCTTGGCCGAGGATGATCGATTACCTCATTGGAGCATTGGTTTTGTTATTTGCTGGGAGCCTGATAGGGTGGTTAGTCCGACGAGGGCATCGTGGCAGTACGGCTCCAGCGTCGTCGGAGCCGGAAATTAGCCAGCCAGCGGTATCAGAAGGGGCGTCCATTGGGCTATTGGGGTCGTTTAAGGTGGCTGACAGCGAAGGAAAGGATATTACGTCGCAGTTTACGCCGATCTTAAAACATTTCTTCTGTTTGTTGTTGTTACATGGTCAAAAAGGAAGTAAAGGTATTTCTGTACGTCAGTTGCTGGAATTCCTTTGGCCGGATAAGCCGGAAGAGTCGGCTAGGAATAACCGGAACGTGTACTTGAGCAAATTACGGTCGTTGGGCCAACAGATCGGCCATGTCGATGTGGCTTATCATAATGAATACATGCATATTCAGCTGGGATACGATATTAGGTGTGATTATCTGGAATCCGTAGCATTGATGGACGAAATAGATGCTAAGCCCGAGGGTCAGCATGCAGCGATCACTAAATTGGTGACACTGCTGTTGCGGGGAGCGCTGCTGCCGGGCGTAGAGGCAGATTGGCTGGATGGGTTCAAGAGTAGCTTCTCTGATAAAGTCATTAGCTGCCTGACCAATCTGTCTCGTCATCCGATGTGTCAGCAATCTGACGAGCTGTTATTGAACATCGCCGATATATTGTTTATACACGATGTGTTGAACGAGGAGGCGCTCCACCTCAAATGTTCCGTCTATTACCGAGCAGGTAAAAAAGGGCTGGCCAAATCAGTCTACGACCATTATTGCAAAGGCTATATGAATATGATCGGTGAGGCTTTCCAGCCATCGCTTTTAGCGGTGGTCAACGGCCGCAGCGGAGGTGATTAAAACAGTCATTGAAACGCGGGCATTCCGGATAGCTCCTTCAGGCCCGCGTTCCGATTCATTCAAATCTTTATTAACTAAATATCATCCCCGTAGACGGAAATTTCGCCGATGTTAATGCAGTTGGTGTTTTGCCAGTTGGGGTATTTTACCACGAGACGTATGTAGCGATACCTTTGGGTTGACTCAGGCAACGAGAAACTGAAACCGGCTGATTCGAGCGCTTCCGGCGAATTAGTACTCCCTGATCCCCAGAGTGCCTTATCCGCATCATTGCTGCTATTGTAATTCAGTCCCGAAGGTTTCTCTATTTCAAAATCGCCAAGTTTCACCCAGTCCTGCTGCCAGTTATAAATGCCTGGTTCGGGTTCGGGGGCTACAAAATTCAAACTCCGAGCATCGGCCTGCGTTAATTTGTCGATATAGGAAGGGTCGCTGCTTGAGAGATAATTAAGCGGATTCTTCTGAACAACATAGGTGGTGCGGTAATACCGTTCAAATGTAGCCTGATCTGGGAAATCTTCGAGTTGTTTAGGCATATCTGTCGCCCAAAGTTCGAAGAATCTCGGAACGTGGCCGGTAAATGCTGCGTTATCAGTCCGGGCCCATATTTTGAAAGTTGATAGAGAGGCGTCGGTTCCCAAGTCGAACGTAAATTGATGAGGGAATTTAAACGGGGCATTGGCGTCTCCCGATTGGTCCGCCGTATGTAAAATGGTCCTATTGTTAGAGCCGTTAGCGGCACCTCCGTCCCACAATTTATCCAAACCGCGATTGCCAGGATTGAAATCTGACTCAGAAAGCGGTTTCATCCAGTCGTTAACTCCACCCCCAGGAAGAGGTGTTGTGTTATCACCTGGTTTAAAGGCCGCGGCAAACCTGCTCTTATCAAGGAGCCTTTCAAATTTTGGCATGGTGAAAAGTCTCGCAATTGACTGGAAGTTTTCCAAGCCGTTTTCCGGAAGATAGACCGCGTATATCTCTACTTCATCTCCGGTCTCCAATCCTTCTAACAGCGTGCGGTCTTCATCGTTGGGAACTTCGACTTGAATAGTCTCTCCGTTCCCATTCACGTATTCCACAACAGAGTATAACAAACCGTCGCCGGACGGGGCTGTTTCCCAGTCGATCTGCATGTCGCCCGTTTCAAGTTTGGATAGCGACCTAATGTTTCGGTTGCGCAGATTTTCCACATAGGCGTCGCCCAACACGACCCCCGAAATTTCCGATACCTTTGAAGTATTTCCTAAATCATCAAGTATTTGAAATTTAAAGATATATTCTCCTTCAGCTAAGTCGGTTATAATGTGTTCCAGCCACATTTCACCATCGGTAGTGCGGACGAGGGGAAGTTCAACGTTCCTTTCGACCATCGCGCCGTCTTCGATTTCTTCCCAACTAATGATGGTTTTATCAATACGTGGGTCGGCATTGATTTTCCATTTGAATCCGATTCTATGCTTCCCTGATTGTACCGACAACGAATCGGCACTGCCGATATAAATACCAATACCCCGGTCAAGATATTTTTCGTGTAGACTGTTCATGTCGTCGCACGAAGCCATGATAACCGTGAAAATCGCCGCTGCCGTTATCATTTTAAAAATTCTACGATCTATTGTTTTCATTTTCAATACGTTTTTATGGTTCATTAAACGGGGAATTTATTTCCTGTCATCGCCGTATACCGATATTTCCGCAATATGTAACGATGCTGTTTTCCCCCAGGTTTCGTGCACTTCAAAACGAAGATATCTTGTTTTGGGGACATTTTGGTCGAATTCGAATTCGAATCCGGCGATGGATGCCGCAATGTCCTCGGGTGTATTTGTTCCTAACGCACCTCCGGAGGGTTTGATGATTTCGCACTGTGCCAGCAAATGCCAGTCAGCTTTCCATTCGTTGGTTCCGTATCTGGGATCTGTCCGGTCCCACTTCAACTCATCGGTACCCCATACATCAAATGTCCGGGGATTGTGTTGTGCATAAATATAGTCACCGGCACGTTGCCATAGCATGAAGCGTGTCAGTTGTGACGCTTGTCCAAGATCAACGGTAAAACGCTGCGGCAGGAATACAAAATCGTCCGAGGAATGCCATATGGCATTATCATCATCCGAAATATCATCCCAAATCCTGAACAGTTCCCTATTGTCACCTCTAATTTTCGTATCCTCACCTACCAAATATACCGTGCCGAATAGTTTCTTGTCAAGCTTCGCCTCATAGAGCGGTGTTTCTTCAAAGTAGACCGTATCCGATAGGTTTTCGAATTTATCCACAATACTGAGCGCGAAACGGCGCTTGTTGGTATTGAATCCGCGGATGGATTTTTCGCCAGTAGGCATCGAGGTATAAAGTAGATCCTGAAGCTCCAGCACACCATTGTCATTCTCTGCCAGGAACGAAATTCCCGCGACTTCCCTTGACGGATTCTCCCATCTCACCTTCACGCCACCGAAAGTCGGCTCCACCGTAAAAGAGTTTAATATGGCATCCATAGGCGGATCTAAAGGGGTAAATATTTCGATGTATGGAGCCGATTCAACTTCGCTGTTGTTTACCAGGACAAGGGTCAGTTCTGTCGGAACAACAGCGCCTATTCCGTCAATGGTGAGCCAATTTTGGTAAACAGACGATCTTACCACGCGTTTTTTACCATCGTATTCGAATGAGCATTTTACATACGAAATGTCTTCTTCGTTGGGCAATGTATAGGTAATGTGCGCTCCGCCGTTCGTTGGGGTTATGATTACATTTTTTAATGGCGAAGGAGGGGTTTTATTGGTAGGGGTTTGCCCTATCGGATCTTCGGAACATGAAATGATGATGGATGAAAACATCAAAAATACAACTGTATTTAAAAGATATCGTTTCATAACTGTACTATTTATACTTGTAATTGCGTTTTATGATTACCATCCCGGGTTTTGAACAAGATTACCGTTAATGGTCAATGAGTTTTGACTAATAGGCCACAAGTAGTCCTTGTAGGTGAATTTGCGGTTACTGAAATATACCGTGGTGAGGTAATATGTTTCCGGACTTCCACCTGTATAATCCCATCCGCGCACCGGTTCGTTGCAATATTTTTCGGCGTCTAACCAGCGGCGAAGGTCGAAAGAACGCTGTCCTTCGAAAGCAAGTTCAATAAGACGTTCGCGTTTGATAATCTCGCGCATTCCTGCCTTTGTGGTCGGTTTATCCGGTACGGTAGACCATTGCCATGATTCAAGCACGCCATTCAATCCGGCATGGTTTCTGATGATGTCAACCCACTCGTACACTTCGTTGTCGGGCTGGCTTTTTGACTCATTCAACGCTTCGGCATACAGCAAATAGAGGTCTGCCAGGCGAATGATGGGTATTGAATACCGAGGAGGATTGGGAGCAGTAGCTCCACCGGATACCGCCGTATTAGGTGCAGGAATCCTTATACTTACGTTCTTTTTGATGAAATAGCCGGTCACGATATAGTGGTCCTGCAATCTCCGTCCGTGCGTCTCGCCAACCCTGTTTTTGATGACGATGGCTTGATCTTCCTCCAACGTAGTCAACTCGTAGAGACCCCGGTCAAAACCCAGATTTCCATAAAAGCGGGGTTCCCTGTAATAATTCAGTTTCGCGGTTGTTTCGCCTTCCGCGATATAACGTTTATGCCAGTCGGCAAGCCCTACAACATTTCCGGCATCGGGATCATCCGGATTAGTTTCAATTTCCGCATTGACATTTTCCATGATATCATACCGCTTTTCGTAATCCCAATACGGGTCTTCATTAATAGGGATCCCATTTCGGCTATAGAACATCTCAGCCATTTTCAAAGTGGCACTGAATCTTGCAACCTCATTTCCGTCGCTAGGATAGAGGGCGGGCGTCTGCACAGTTTGGAATTGTGTGTTTGAATGGTTATCTGCCCAGATAACGCCATCGTTATAGTTGGCGACACTTTCGCTGACAGCACCTCTTACGGTAAATTTCTGAATGGTCGCATCGGAGTAGGTATTGACGCCGGGATAAAATTCGTACAACGCGTGTCCGGCCAGGTGACAGGTGTCTATGGCGTTCTTTAATGCGGTTGCCGCTCTTTCCCATCTCGCCTGAATGGCCGCTTCGCTGTTGTCGGTTGTAATCAACGAAACGCCTCTTTTATCTTTGAAGTCACGATAGAAGGCATAACTTCCGTTGAAAATCGGACTTGCTGCCCACACCAGTGCTTTTGCTTTGATCGCAACTGCAGCCGCTTTGGTAACGCGTCCGTATTCAGTAGTCACGTCCTGTATTCTTAACGGAAGCTCGGGGTTTGCCAAGGCTTCGTCTAATGTCTTTACGATGTAATCTACCACCTCGTCAACCGGAGCACGGAATACTTTCGCTTCTTCGGGCGGAGCGCTCACATCGATGTTTTTGTCCATGATGGGAATAGGACCGTAAAGCGTTAGCAGGAAGAAATGAAAATAGGCCTTCAGCACGGTCACTTCGGCTTTCCATCTTTCTTTTTCCCACTCCGGCATATTCGGAACATTGTCAATGTTTTCCAAGAAAATATTACAGTCGCGTATACCGATCCACATATTTCTACCACCGTTTGTGCCGTCCCAATAATTTTGGCGCGGGCTTGAGATATTTTGCAATCCCATGGCAATACGTGCACCATTTGAGTCGTGATTCCAGCCCCCTCCTTGCGTGGGGCACCACCATATGTCATCACCGCCTACAAATCCGGGATAATCCCTGATACTTTGCATATTGGGTAGATAATTGTAACAACTGGCAAAAAACTTCTCGGCGTTCGTGCGGTTCGTAAATGCATTATCCAACGTAGCCACGCCATCGGGTACCACCGCTAGATAATCCGAACAGCCCGTAAGCATGAGAATGTTTGTGAAAAATATTATTATTTTAGTTTTCATATCATTTCATTTTTAAAATTCAATATTCAGACCAACGTTATATACTCTTTGCAAAGGATAAGCTAATCCGTTGCCCGCCATTTCGGGATCCCACATTTTGAAGGCCGAAATAACAGAGAGGTTGCTGCCACTAACGTACAGGCGTATATTTTGTAAGCCGATCTGTTTAACCATATTGGAGGGTAAGCTATAGCCTATTTCAACGTTTTTAAGCCTGAGGAATGATCCGTTGCGCATAAACCATGTACTCGTCTGCGTATTATTCGCCACTATGGTTTCCGACAAGCGCGGCCACAACGCATAAATATCTCTGTTGTCTTCCGACCAGTAACTGTCGGCATAATATTGCAGCATTGCGCGGTTGGTTTGCATACCGTTAATGGGGCTATTAACGAACGGGGCAGTCGATGAGGGGTTAATCCAAAAAGACGATCGTGCCGACCCTTGGAAAAAGCAGGAGAAATCAAAAGACTTCCAGCCTGTCGATATACCGAAACCGTATATGATTTCGGGACTGGTTGGGAAACCAATAGGTACAATGTCATTTTCGTCTATACGCCCATCGATATTGATGTCTTTATATTTGATGTCACCTGCGCTGTATTCTCCAAAAGTTTGCAGTGGTGAGTTCGCTACCTCCCCGTCATCAATGAACAAACGTTCGGCAACTAATCCAAAGTTTTGCGATAATTTGTGACCTATGCGGCTTCGCCACGGTGCATCAACATAGTCAGGTTCTTCATATACGTCGAACTTTCCTACTGCATACGTGAAAGTGCCTCTAAGGATCGTCCAAAAATCTGGTGTAAACGACTTATTGTAGTCTAGTGAAAGCTCAAAGCCGTTATTTGCGGCTTTACCAATATTTGCTCTCGGAGTAGCCTGCAATCCCATGGTAGTCGGAAGGTCGGAACGCGTTTGCAATATATTGGTTCGTCGTTCCCTGAAATAATCGGCTTGTATCTCGAGACTGTTAAAAAGGCTTAATTCTAGGCCAAAATTGCTTTTTCTGCTGATTTCCCACGTGATGCCCGGATCGGCGTAGCGGCTTATCGAAATGCCGTCTATCGAACTGTATGGATTCCCGAAAGCGTAACCTCTACCACCATCGGTCATGTTCACCTCCGACATATAGAAGAATCGGTCTGAGCTTTCACCGATAGCATCATTCCCTACTAAACCGTAAGTTGCTTTTAATTTCAACATGGAAATGGTTTCCTTATAGGGCTCCATAAACGCTTCGTTAGATACGATCCATCCCGCTCCGATGGAGGGGAAGAATCCCCAACGCTGACTAGAATGGAATCGTTCGGAACCGTTGTACCCGAAGTTTCCTTCTAGGAAGTACCGGCTGTCGTAGCTGTATGTAAGTCGTCCGGCAAGGCTAAGGTTGCGCGATGGCAACGCCAACTGTAAATTGTCCACACCTCCGTTTTTCGTTTCGCGAGCCGTATATACCAATAATCCTGAAGTGGTATGCTTTTCGGCAAACGTATTGTTGTACATCAAAGCGCCTTCGAAATACATCGTATTTTCAAGGCTTCTTCCGGAAGGTACAAAATCCAAATAGTCCTTCCCGTCTTCATTGATTTGGTTCAGAATGTAGAGACTCTGGTCCGTTTCTGCTAAATAATAGAAGAAAGGTGTGATCTGCCTTTGGATAGGCACTCTTGAAAATCGGTTGATATTAAACATCGCTCTTGCCGATAACCCGTTGATTAGGAAGTCGAAATCTTGTTTCAACTCAAATTGTGCGTACATGGTTGAACGGTCTTCGCTCTTATAGCCCTTTGTCATTTCGGCATACGGATTCAGGTAATTGCCGGAAGGATAATTTCCATAAAGCAAATGCTTCGCGTATTGATTAGCTGCGTCAGGCGTGTAATAAGGTTGGAAATAGACCGGATTGGCATTGATGGCCTTATTGTACAGGTCTGTGCCACCGTCTAATGGCCCCTGGTAATCATCAAACGAACCACTTAACCTGACAATAACTTCCGTAGTTTTGGTGAGGTCCACGTTCACGTTTGAACGCAAAGAATATTTGCGGATATCAATATTATTGCTGTAGCTGTTTCGTGGGTCATTTTTGATGATACCCTGGTCTTTAGCATATGCCGCGGCAATATAATATCGAGCGACGCTACCCCCCCCATTCACATTGAGGTTATAGCGTTGGTTGAATGTATGTTTGTCGAAAAGCAAGTCCTGCCAGTTGTTCGCTGGGTAGCGAAACTGATCGATCCCGCTCTCGCCGTTGAGTGCCCTTTCAGTATAGGAGATTTTTCTTTGACTATAAGGAAGCGCGCTACCAGGTGTACGGGTAATCACGGCTTCGTTGTGCAATTTCATGTAATTAACCGGATCGACCAAATCCACATTTCGCGTTGGTTGAGAAAACGAATTCTCTACTCGAAGCTGTATCTTTGCTTTTCCTTCACGCCCTTCCTTGGTGCTTACTAAAATAACACCGTTTGCTCCACGTGACCCATAAAGCGCTGTTGCATTGGCGTCTTTCATAATTGAAAAAGTCGCAATATCGTCAGTGGTTAATCGCGCAATATCTTCGGTGGTCATTTCCACACCATCAATCAAGATGAGCGGATCCTTTTTCCCCGTACCGAAAGTAGTGACTCCGCGGATGAAGAACTGGGCGTTGTCCTGCCCCGGTTCGCCTGACCGCTGGTATGATATTAATCCGGCAATGCGCCCGGCAAAGGCGGTAGTGAGATTGCTGGAGGGTACCTTCAATTCTGAAGGGTTAATGGTACTGACGGCGGCGATCACGCTCTCTTTCTTCTGCTTGCCGAACGCGACAACAGTCACTTCATCGAGCTCGCTGGGCTGAGGGAGCATCACGACCTCGATATATGTCTTGTCCCCTACTTCAATGGTTTGTGATTCTAGTCCAACGATTGAAAAGATCAGCTTGTCGGAAGGGAGTGCTCTGATCTCAAAGGTTCCGTCTGTGTCGGTAGTAACGCCTCTGGGTGAACGCTCAATATTGATATTGACGCCTGGTAGTGGCTCCTTGGTTTCCGCTTCTATAACTTTTCCTGTTATGATTTGTTGTGCTGATAAACAGAAAGGAAAGAATAGAAATACACATATTAAAAGATTTAATTTCTCTTTCATTTGTCTTAGATTAATAAATTATACAACATTTATAATAGCATTGTCAATGCCGTCCATAAGCACGGCTTTCTAGCCCTTAAGTGGAACCTAATGAACTGGAAAGGAAAAAATAAGCTATTATCAGCGCATCCTTATAATGCCCAATTGTTCTAGATTCATACATCGGTATGGTTCTAGGTAAATAATCAGTGAATTTATCCTAAATGAATGGTTTGTGGATGGCGAGGAAGCTTGATGCGTTGCCACCCGGAGTCTTTTAGGCTCGTACCCGTTAGATTAAGTAACTTTCTTTCTCATAATTCTTAATTTAATATTTAATTGTTTAGTTGTTTATTATAATTAGTTGTTCCAACGTTCTCCTTTTTGTATCGATCAAACCTCAGTCGACAGCCGTGCTCATTTCAACCCTTTCACTTAAATCGTTTTAGTAGGAGCGGCTCCCGCTCCCGCACAGTGTTTTTAATTGTTGAGATAGTTGTTATTTCTGCAAAATAAAGACGATAGGTTAAAAAATGATTAATAGGGGGCTTAATGCTGAAAAAAATTGGGTGCATTGGCCGAGGGAAAAGCGGAAATGAAGTTTTTTGAAAACATTGGTAAGGGATGCATTGTTTGGTTTAATCGGCTTGTTGTCGATCGAAGACCAGACACAGCGACCAAACAGCCTAGTCTTCTTATAAAGATCTCGCGATATACAACGTCTTCATACAAGGGAGGCGGAACGGTTACTTCGTATCGGAACCTTGGGCAGCTTCTTGCACCGGAGCGCATGACGGCTATATCATAGGCGTGTCCGGTCGCTGTGGAGACGATTCATCTGGTGCGTGTACCCGTAAACGGAGGCAAGTGCTTGAAAGAAATACGGTGGGGGATGAAAGATATTTGTCAGTTTAATTTCCGCAAAATGGTTAGATTAATCCATTTTTAAGCTTTTTTTAACAGGCATAGCTACTTTAGCGGCATCAATATAAATTATATTATAAGCTTATAAACGTAACAAATGGTGTCCTTATCAAAACTTAGCGCTTATTTTCTGTCCGCGTTGTCGCTGATAGCCTGTCTGAGCGCGATGGCGCAGACCAAACACAGCGACCAAACGGCCTACCCTTCTTACAAAGGCCTCGTTATGTCCGGTTACCAAGGGTGGTTTCGGGCCGAAGGCGATGGGTCGGGAGCTACCAATTACAGTTATGGAAACGCACGGCGCAGCGGCGTCGACCTGTGGCCGGATGTCTCGGAATACGAAAAAACCTACAAGACCCCGTTCAAGCTCGCGAATGGCGAGCGTGCCCGCTTCTTCAGCTCATACGATAAAAGCACGGTCGACCTGCACTTCAGGTGGATGCAGGAGTATGGGGTAGATGGCGTTTTTATGCAGCGGTTCTTCAACAATGCGCGGTCCCAAAACCGCGATAATGCCGGAGCTACCGTTCTGCAAAATGCATTTGAGGCCGCTTCCAAATATAACCGTGCCATCGCCGTGATGTACGACCTGTCAGGCATGCACAGGGGCGGAGAAGATTGTTCGGCCATCATCGAAGACTGGAAGTACCTCGTAGATGAACTGAAGGTGACCAATCAGGAAGGACAGAAGACCTATCTGCACCACAACGGTAAGCCTGTGGTGGCCATCTGGGGGGTAGGTTTTCCCGACCGCCCCTACAATATCCGCAATATCGGGTTGGAGCGGCTGATTGACTTCCTAAAAAATGATCCGGTATATGGTGGGTGTACGGTGATGCTGGGCGTACCTACTGCATTCCGCGAACTCAACGCCGACTGTATAAACGATCCTTACCTGCATGAGTTGATAAGAATGGCCGATATCGTACTGCCATGGACCGTACAGCGGTATAGCCCGCTGTTACACAACGATATGGACCGGCTGCGCGACAATACCGTGGCCGATATGGCCTGGTGCCGCGAAAATGAGGTGGAGTACGTACCGTGCGTCTATCCTGGATTCAGCTGGCATAACCTGAGCCGCTACGAATTCCCCGATGATATCAAACCGGTCGGCTCAATCCCGCGGATGCAGGGTAAATTCTATTGGCAGCAGATTGCTACCGTCCTCCGGTCGGGAGCACCTATGTTGTACGCCGCTATGTTTGATGAGGTGAATGAAGCAACCGCGATATTCAAAGTGTCAGACAACCCGCCGGTAGCTACCGGCTACGGAATTGAGTTTGTCGATAATGAGGGTGTACCCTCCGACCATTACCTGTGGCTTACGGGCGAAGCGGGTAGGGTACTCCGTAAGGAAGCGCCGATTTCGATGTCGCTGCCCTCACGTGACCTTGGCCGCATCCTTGTATTCAGCAAGACGGCCGGTTTCCACCATAATTCCATCGAGCAGGGTATCCAGGCGATCCAGCAGCTGGGCCGGGTAAACGGGGTTCAGGTGGATACGACGATAGATGCGACGAAATTCAATGACGAGAACCTGCAGCAGTACGATGCGGTGGTGTTCCTGAGTACAACGGGTAACGTGCTGGACGATACCCAGCAGGCGGCGTTCGAGCGCTACATCCAAGCCGGCGGCGGCTTTGCGGGTGTCCACGCCGCAGCAGACTGTGAGTACGACTGGCCCTGGTTCGGCCAACTGGTCGGGGGGTATTTTGCAGGGCACCCGGCTGTACAGCCGGCAGTGTTGGATGTGGTCGACAGCGATTTCATCGCGACACGTCCACTGCCCAGGCAATGGCAACGCCGTGACGAGTGGTATAAGTTCAGGGACCACTCGGAAAGTGTACACGTGCTGATCAACCTCGATGAGGACAGCTATCATCCAGGGGAGCACGGTATGGGCAACCCGCACCCGATGTCGTGGTACCACGAATTTGACGGTGGCCGGGCATTCTATACAGGTCTTGGACATACCGAAGAGTCATTCTTGGAGCCGCTTTTCCTGAAGCACCTTTGGGGTGGGATCAGCTATGCAATGGGCTTGGCGGACTGATGGATGAGGATAATGAACATCATACGAAGACAATATAAAATAAACAGTTTATGAACAATACATATGTAAAAGGTTGCCTGTCCATGCTTTGCGCAGCGGGGATACTGGCCTCATGTAATCAGGGTGGGGGCACCTCACTCCAGCGGGATGAACAGGGTAAGATCGTGGTGGATACGATGCCGTCGGCGGCGTACCTTTCCCCCAAGGAGAGTATGGAGCGTATCTACCTCCAGCCGGGGTACCGCCTGGAATTGGTGGCCAGCGAGCCGATGATTCATCAGCCCGTAGCGATTGCCTGGGACGGGAATGGGCGGATGTTCGTTGCGGAGATGAACACGTATATGCAGGATATCGATGGTACGGGTCAGAAAGATCGGGTATGTAAGATTAAGCGATTGGAAGATACCGACGGCGACGGTAAGATGGATAAGAGCGTGGTGTTTATCGATAGCCTGCTGCTGCCGCGCATGATTCTTCCATTGGACGACCGTTTGCTGGTGGCCGAGACCTACGACAACAGCATCTACAGTTACCGCGATACGGACGGCGACGGTAAGGCGGATGAACGGCTGATGGTTTACGAGAATACACAGCCCAACACCAACAACCTGGAGCACCAGCGTAGCGGTTTGGTGTGGAACCTGGACAACCGTATTTACTTGACGGTAGAAGGTGTGCGCTACCGTTACGATAACGGTCAGCTGGTCACCGAGCGGTTGGCTGAGAGTCCGGGCGGTCAATGGGGGCTGGCGAACGACGACTATGGGCGGTTATATTTTTCGGCAGCCGGAGCGGAGATCCCGGCGCTGGGTTTCCAGCAGAATCCTTACTACGGCCGGTTGGACTTCGACGACCAGTATGACGATGCGTTCAAGGCGGTATGGCCGGTGATCTCTACGCCCGATGTTCAGGGCGGTGTACGTCGTCTCCGTGCGGACAGTACGCTGAACCATTTCACGGCCTGTACGGGCCAGTCGATCTTCCGGGGTACGTCGTTGCCCAAGGATATGGTGGGCGACCTGTTGATCTGCGAGCCGGTCGGTCGGCTGATCCGCCGCGCCAAGGTGACCAACACAGGAGGGAAGATCACCCTGACAAACGCCTATGAGGAGGAGGAATTCATTTCCTCGTCCGATATGAACTTCCGCCCGGTGAACACCCAGACGGGGCCGGATGGTAACCTTTATATCGTCGATATGTACCGTGGCATTATTCAGGAGTCTACATGGACGAACGAGGGTAGCTTCCTCCGTCCGAAGATCCAGGAGCGCGGTATGGATAAGAACATCGGCCGAGGCCGTATCTACCGGTTGGTTTACGAAGGTATGGAGCCCAGTGACGAGCGGCCGCATATGTTGGATGAGTCGTCCGCTGAGCTTGTCGCCCACCTGGACAACCCCAATGGCTGGTGGCGGGAGAATGCGCAGAAGCTGCTGGTCGTCCGTGGGGATACGACGGTTGCGGGGACATTGCGCGAGCTGGCGACAGGCTCCCCGAACCACCTGACACGTATCCATGCTCTTTGGACCCTCGATGGGTTGAATGCCTTGGATAATGGTACATTGCTGTCGGGCTTGCAGGACACGGATGCGCGGGTACGTAAAACGGCTGCTTGGATAGCAGATGGTTCCGGTTGGGAAGGTAACAGCGAGGTGTCGTCAGCGGTGATGTCGCTCAAAGACGACGCGGATCCTGAAGTTCGTTTCCAGCTGGCACTGAATCTGAGGGGAGACAACACGCCGGCCTCGAAAGCCGTGCTGGACGATCTGGTGCAGCGTTATCCGGCGGATATCTTCGCCCAGTCCCAGCGGCATTACGAGAAGCAGTTGATCGACCGAAGGCGGGCCCGTAAGGAGGCCGCCCGTCTAGCGATCGAAGACCAGCGCCTGGTTAAAAAGGGCGAGATTATCTTTAAGGAATACTGCGCTACGTGTCATGGTGCTGACGGCCAGGGAATCAATATCGGCGGTGGCGAGGCGGCAGCACCGGCATTGGCCCGCAATGCCGATGTGAACGGTGACCAGGATAAGCTGATCAAGATCCTGCTGCACGGCCTTACCGGTCCGATCAACGGCAAAACGTACACCAATACGATGCCGGCAGTGGCGGGTGACGACGAGTACATCGCTTCGGTGCTGAGTTACATCCGCAACGACCTGGGGAACAAGGCACGGGCTGTACGGGTGGATGGGGTGAAGCGCGTACGCGAGCGCAATGCGGATAGGAAGACCCCGTGGACGAAAGAGGAACTCGATGACAATCGATGAAAAGAGAAATCTTTTTTTAAATGTAGGTTCATCCCACAGACTGAAAATATTTCGGTCTGTGGGATGAATTTTTTTAGCCTTAACCTTAACCGGAGCAGGTAAGAGCAGGACAACACACGTCAATAAGTTTGCTTACTTTGTCTTGATTATAAACAAGACGCTTGAGATGAATGTCCCGTACCTGAAAATAATTGCTTTCTGTTCGCTACTGAATCTTACGCTGATTGGGCAAGCCCAAACGATTCAAGTATCCCGCCTGACGGTAGACCTCTTACACAATCCGGATCTACAGGTGGTCAATGGGTATCCTGTAGTAGGTTTTGAGGGGGGCAATGGGATTGAGGAAGTACGGATTGGAAATAGACAGCCTGTCTTAGGGTGGGAGCTTGTTGGGACCGGAGCCGGTACAAAGCAATCCGCTTACCAGATTATTCTGTCAGAGCGTCCGGATAGCATCGCCAAGGGCGTGGGTACCATCTGGGATTCCGGTCGCGTACTCTCGGATGCGTCTACCAATATTGTATACGAAGGGGGTACCCTGGCACCCAATACCCGCTACGCATGGGCGGTTAAGGTATGGGATGAAAAAGGGGAAGCATCGGCATGGTCACCGATAAGCCGGTTCCGGACAGCCGATGCACTGACCGAATACCAAACTTCTTTTTATCCCTTGCAGAAAACGGATGAAGCCCCCCGGGAAATCCATGCGGTCGATAACAGCATTCGTATTGATTTTGGCAGGGCCGCATTCGGACAATTGCGACTGACACTGAATTA
>Ga0206119_100351_pt1 | contig 18180 bp, 10 predicted proteins | sample 3A50Ametagenome_FD_148608 | JGI IMG/M metagenome (GOLD analysis project Ga0206119, IMG submission 148608) | Enriched microbial communities from leaf-cutter ant dump, University of Wisconsin, Madison, United States - 3A50A | ecosystem: Environmental > Terrestrial > Nest > Insects nest > Nest dump...
ATCGGTGAAAACTGTCACCTCGCTTTCAATGATCCGCATGTTGCCAACTTTGACGACCCGGTGTGGGTAAAAGTCGTTGACCTTGATTTGGCCTGTCGGCAACAACAGGTCAACGACGGTTGTTTTATGGGCTTGGATATGGTGCCGACGCACGCGTTGACGCTCACCATTCCCGCCTTGATGGCTGCATCGGCTGTTTTCTGTATGGTACCGGGATCCAACAAGGCGAAGGCGGTAAAACATACTTTGGCGGATGAAGTTTCAGCCCGATACCCGGCGACAATATTGAGAAAACATCCCCATGCAATCTTATTTATTGACAAAGAAAGTGCATCTTTAGTTGTATGAACGTAACGATTAAATCTATAATTAAATGGGGGTTCGGACTGTTGGTCGCTATCCCATTTTGGGGATTTGCCCAACAGCTTTCGCAACAGGAACAGGAGGAAGGATGGGAATTGCTGATTGATGGCCGAGACCCGTCAATCCGTTGGTGCAGTGTAAATGGAGATCGGTTCCCTTCTGCGGGATGGGTGGTAAAAGACAGCATCCTCACCCTATTGCCCGGTAGGAAAGGCGGCGATATCATTACCCGTGCGCAATTTTCGGATTTTGAGCTGGTCTTTGATTTCAAACTTACCGATTCCGCGAATACGGGGATTAAATATTTGGTCGCTCCGCTCGAAAATGCCAACGGAGAGGTTGTGCTGAATGGCCCCGAATATCAGCTGATCGACGACTATAAACACGAAACGGTGATCAACGGGAAAAGTCCGAAAACGACGACTGCGTCCGCATACCTCCTTTATCAGCCGAAAGGGGCTGTACTCAAGGCCGGAATGTGGAATGAAGGGAAGGTCATCGTAAAGGGCAGTCATGTGGAACATTGGTTAAATGGAAAAAAAGTGCTCGAATACGAGCGCGGCTCGTCAGACTTCCGAAAGCGTGTTTCGGATACCAAGTTTAAGGAATACCGTACCCCCTATGGAGAGGCCGAATTCGGGCATATTATGCTGACCGATCATCACGATGGTGCGTATTTCAAGAACATCAAAATTCGGCATATTCCATAAATTATATTACTTTAGCAGCTTGACTTTTTAGTAGCTACTTACTGTATTTATTGTTGTAAACCGATTTTATGGAAGAAAATTCTGCTGGAAGCGTCACTGTTTCCTCAAAAAAAACATTATGGAAAGTGATCGGAGCGTCCTCCTTGGGCACATTGATCGAATGGTATGATTTTTTCATTTTTGGTAGTCTTGCCATCATTATTTCTACCAAATTTTTTCCCGCGGACAACCCTACCGCGGCTTTTCTATCTACCCTGGCAACTTTTGCCGCGGGCTTCGTTGTGCGACCATTTGGCGCACTTTTTTTTGGCCGGTTGGGTGATCTCATTGGCCGGAAATACACATTCATGGTCACCTTGCTGTTGATGGGATTGTCTACCTGTGCCATTGGGCTTATACCCGGGTATCAAACCATCGGCTTCGCGGCACCTATTCTGGTACTGGTGCTCCGGCTATTACAGGGGTTGGCGCTTGGTGGCGAATACGGTGGAGCGGCCACGTACGTAGCTGAGCATTCCGAACCCAATAAGCGAGGCCTGCGGACTTCTTGGATACAAACAACGGCAACAGTTGGTTTATTTATTTCCCTGGCCGTGATTATGCTCACCAAAAGCAGCATGTCTACGGAAGCATTTGATGATTGGGGCTGGCGTGTACCCTTCCTCGTTTCGTCACTGATGGTGATTGTATCGTATTTTATCCGGCGGGACATGGACGAATCGCCGTTGTTTAAAAAGGCAAAAAGTGAGGGCAATACGTCCACCAACCCGTTGAAAGAGTCCTTTGGGAACAAGTATAACTTTAAATTTGTCCTGCTGGCCTTATTTGGTGCAACGATGGGGCAGGGGGTGATCTGGTATACCGGACAGTTTTATGCACTGTCTTTCTTGCAGAATGTTTGTCATGTAGACTTTGATCAGACGAATTTCATCATGGGAGCGGCGTTACTGGCGGGTACCGGTTTTTTTGTCGTTTTTGGTTGGCTATCCGACCATATTGGCCGTAAAACCGTGATGTTGGTAGGCATGCTATTGGCTATTCTCACATTTCGGCCTATTTACGATCAGATGTATAAGCAAGTAGACGTGACGGTAAAACATGAGTTGGTCGACCAGCAGCGCATAGAAGGAGATACCGTTGTGAAAGTTTACGACGATGGTAGCATCGCTACACAGGTAACAGAAGGGGGAATCACGAAGCATACCGTGCACGTGGGTCAGCGTGCCTTTTGGTCACTCGTGCTGTTGGTGTTCATTCAGCTCCTTTTTGTAACCATGGTGTACGGTCCAATTGCCGCCTTTCTGGTGGAGATGTTCCCCGTTCGGATCCGTTATACGTCCATGTCATTACCCTACCACATCGGAAACGGCATATTCGGAGGGATGCTGCCGGCGGTAGCAACCTATCTCGTAACCCGGGCGCAGGCAGCGAATGAGACGGCCCGACAGGTATCGGAAGTATTGCCATATGATAAACCACACTTGGCGGGCCTATGGTATCCGATATTGATCGCAGGCGTTGGCTTTGTAATCGGCGTATTCTATCTTAAAAATAAAAACCAAAATATCGAATAAACTATGAATGCGATTAAGCGAATTTTAGGTGTTGTTTGGATCGGTTTGGGGTTAGTAGCAGGCTATTACCTGATCGTCAGTCAGGCGATCCCGGAATTTACAAGTGGTAAAACCGAGGATTTGGTTCCTGCTATCATTTATACGTTTGTGCTGATGCCTATCATCACCGGAGGTCTTTGTATTTTTGGCTGGTACGCATTGCGGGGAGAATACGACGAGTTGCAATCCTAACTTTAGTTTATATATCTTTGGATTACCTCGGTTGGGAGAATTAATCCAAAGAATATGAACATTCAAGTCAGAAAGCTATCCTTAAAAGACTACAGCGATTTAATCGACTCCATGAAACATGCGTATGGAGGCGTAGGTGGATTATGGACACGTAATAATATCCGGGATCTGATTGCCTTATTTCCAGACGGGCAGTTGGGCGTGGATGTGGATGGGCGTGTCGTGGCTTGTGCGCTTGCCATTGTAATCGATACCGAGAAGACGGATATTACCCATCCCTATCGGGAGATCATCGCGGAAGGAACTTTTTCAACACACGATCCCGAGGGTAATGTATTGTACGGCATAGAAGTGTTTGTGCACCCTGAATTCCGTGATTTACGGTTGGGCAGACGGCTTTACGATGCACGCAAGGAGTTGTGTGAACATTGGAACCTGAGTGGTATTCTTGCCGGTGGCCGACTACCGAAATATCACGAACATGCCGATGAACTAACCCCGCGGCAATACATCGAAAAAGTAAAAAGAAAGGAAATTTACGACCCCGCACTGACCTTTCAGTTGGCCAACGACTTCCATGTTAAAAAGGTGCTGAAGAATTACCTGCCCGGCGATGTGGAGTCGCGCGAATATGCGACACTACTGGAGTGGAACAATATCTATTATGAACCGAAAACGCGGGCGGCCTCGCCGACCAAGAAGACCATTCGACTGGGATTGGTGCAATGGCAGATGCGTACCTTCCGGGATCTGGAAGCGTTCTACGAACAGGTCGAATTTTTTGTCGATGCCGTCAGTGGGTATGGAGCAGACTTCGCCCTGTTTCCGGAATTCTTCAACACCCCATTGATGGAGCCTTACAACCATTTACCCACTACGGAAGCCATGCGGGAATTGGCAAAACTAACTCAGGAGACACAACAGAAAATTCAGCAGTTGGCTGTTTCGTATAATGTCAATATTATCGCCGGATCCATGCCGTACGTGGATGCCGCGAATAAGCTCTATAATGTTTCCTACCTCTGCCAGCGTAATGGGACAACCAACGAATACAGAAAGGTGCACATCACCCCGAATGAAACGAAGTACTACGGAATGTACGGCGGAGATGAGGTGTGCGTATTCGATACCGACTGTGGAAAGATCGGTATTCAGATCTGTTATGATATTGAGTTTCCGGAATTGGGAAGAATATTGGCCGACCAGGGGATGCAGATCTTATTTGTACCTTTTCTCACCGATACCCAAAACGGTTATACCCGTGTACGCAGCTGTGCACAGGCGCGGTCCATCGAAAACGAATGCTACGTGGCGATCGCCGGCTCGGTAGGCAACCTGCCCAAGGTCAATAACATGGATATCCAATATGCACAGTCTGCTGTCTTTACCCCCTCTGATTTTGCCTTTCCAACCAATGCGGTCAAGGCAGAAGCAACGCCCAATACGGAGATGGTGTTGGTGGTGGATGTGGATTTGAATCTGTTGAAGGAATTGAATCAGTACGGTACCGTAAAAAATCTGAATGATCGGCGAAAAGATCTATACCGCGTATCGTTGAATAAACCTAGTTAATCTCCCCTTTTTCTGAGTCAGTGCTGCAAAATGCGTTGATCCTGTTTTGTGGCAGGACACAACAGGATGGTTTTTTGTGCCATTTTAGATAGCATTGTGTGGCGAATGAATGGTTGGAAATTCTCCGCATTCTGAACTAACCGTAAGAAGTAAACCATCATCGAGGTGCGTGGGTAACTTGTTGGGCAACTAAAGCGGATGGCTCCAGTTGTTAAATGGCGCCTTATTATGGACTGAATGGAAAAATGTTATCCGATTAAAAAAATGGAAATATCACAACAAACCTTCAATGAAATATTTGAGCGGCATTACCGTGCAATTTGTTACTTCGTCTTTCAGCTCATTAAAAATGAAGAACAAGCGGAGGACATCGCCGCCGAATGTTTTCAAAAAGTATGGGTCAACCGAATGAGGTTCAGTGAATTGTCTTCCATTAAGGCCTTTTTGTATAAAGCCGCGAAAAACGCGGCACTTAATTATCTGAAATCGCTGAAAGTGCGGTCAATCGCACATGAGGAAATCCTCTATTTATCCGAACACAGTGAGGATTTTATCTTAGCAAGAATTATAAAAGCTCAATTGCTTCATTATATATACGATAAGGTGGAAGAGTTGCCTCAGAAAATGCAGGAAGTTTTTAATCTGATTTACCTAGATGGTTTGTCAACGAAGGAAATTTCTGAAAAGTTAAACACCTCCGAACAAAATGTTCGCAATGTCAAAACACGGGCATTACAAATGATAAAAAAGAATATGGTTCACACGAGCGCTTCGTAGAGATAGCTAAAACGTTTTATAAGAAAAAGTTCAAATTCTTGAGTTGAAATTTCACCTCGGTTGTTTTAATAATGAAACAGGCCAAGTATGAACCCGGAGTCAGAACGAGTAGAGGAATTGTTTAGGTTGCTTATCGATGGTTGTTTAACCGAGTTACAACGCATCGAACTGCAGGGATATTTAGCGAAATATCCGGAATTGAATGCGTTGCATGCCGAACTTGCTGATGACCATGCCTTTTTACTTCATGAGTGGGCGGATTTTGCAGGGTTCAATGGCACCAAACCCACCGGAATTTCAGTCCGCAAAACTTATTTTTCGTTTTTGCCAATGCGGTTGGTGGCTGGCTTTACGATATTCTTTGCAGTGTTTGCTGCACTTTGGCTGTACAAAAATCACAAGAGCCGAGCCGATAAGATCAGTTCCCTGACCCGGGAAGAGCGCTACAAAAATGATGTCGATGCAGGTTCAAATAAGGCAATCGTTACATTGTCTGACGGGAATTTACTTTTTATCGACGATACGTCCACTCGGGATATGTCCATACCGAATCGTGTGGAAGGGATTCGGTTTTCAGAGGGTGAGATTACCTATTTGCCGGTAAAAAAAGGAAAAGTAGGGAGGTCGAATACCGTTCAAACGCCAAAAGGCGGGCAGTATCGTGTGGTGTTGCCGGATGGCAGTTCGGCCAAGTTAAATGCGGAGTCAAGTATCCGCTTTCCTGTTTCGTTCGGTAATCAGCAGCGTTCGGTAGAAATACAGGGAGAAGTGTACTTTGATGTGGTTTCGGATAAAGCACGGCCTTTCGTCGTACACTTGCCGAATCACTCGCAAATCGAGGTGCTGGGGACGGCTTTCAATGTGAAGGCTTATCCCGATGACACCGTCATCAATACAACGTTGGAGAAAGGCAGTGTACGGTTTAAAATGGGCGAAGACGCGCTGCTGATCAATTCCGGTGAACAGGTACAGCTAACAACGCGAGCGACAAACCCCGTACTGCTAAAGCAAAAGGTGGAATTGACCGCCGAAACTTCTTGGAAAGATGGCTATTTTAACTTTGAAAATGCAGCGTTGAGTACGATCATGAAAGAGGTGGCGCGGTGGTATGATGTAGAGGTCGAATACAACACTCAAGTTACGGAGCAGTTCAGCATATTGATGCTCCCCCGAAGTTTTTCTGTTTCGAGGCTGCTCCAGTTGTTGGAATTAACAGGGCATGTCAAATTTGTAATCGATGGGAGGAGGATAACGGTGATGACATAACGAATACTACCAATATAGACCTGGAGAAACCACACCGGGAGCAACCGGCGTGGCTAATTCGCCCAGTTCAGTAACACCTATAAAGCTTTGCGATCACTTTTAGGTTATGTGTTATATAGCTAAACGAAATCAAAATTATGCAATTTTTTTCTTTTATGGGGAGACGTACTAAGGTATTATCCCCTGTCACTAGTTTTTTATTGTATTTGAAAATCACCGTATTTCTCATCGTCTTCGCTTCCCTGCAGATCTATGGAAAGGGAGTTGCGCAAACGGTCCGTCTGGACATGTCCAACGGCAGTGTAACGGCATTGATTAAAAATATACAGCGTCAAACCGGATATGCTTTTCTGTATAACCGTGGTGATATCAAGGAGCTCGATGTGATCAGCATTTCCATCGAATCCGATAATATCAACGAGGTACTTACCGAAAGCTTAAAAGGCCTTCCTATCGATTTTGTGGTGAAGGAAGACGAGAAAGTGGTCATTCTTAAGAGAAATGCCACGAAGGCAGATCGGGAGCGGCTTCTGGCAAGTTTGCAGCAAGCTACCGTTCAGGGATTGGTCACCGATTCATCCGGGACCCCCCTTTCGGGAGTGACCGTATCCGTGAAAGACCAATCCTCGATGGTGACCAGTACGGATCAAAACGGACGGTATGTGTTGCAGGTGCCAAAAAACGCGGTACTGCTCTTTACGATGGTCGGGTATAATACCCAGGAAGTGAACGTCGGTAGTCAGTCAGAAATTGATGTGATACTCGATATGTCGGCCTCCATGCTCGACGACGTGGTCGTAGTCGGTTTTGGTACGCAGAAACGGAAAGATCTGGTTGGCTCCGTGACATCCGTTAGTCCCGGCAATTTGAAAGTTCCCTCCAGTAACCTGACCACGGCATTGGCAGGGCAAGCGGCGGGTATTATAGCCTATCAGCGAAGCGGCGAACCGGGACAGGACAATGCGGATTTCTTTGTCCGGGGGATTACTACATTTGGGACCAACACCAACCCATTGATCTTAATCGATGGGATCGAACTCACATCAAACGACCTCGCGCGTCTGCGTCCGGACGATATTGAAAGCTTCTCCATATTGAAGGATGCGACCGCAACCGCGCTGTACGGTGCACGTGGGGCTAACGGGGTAATTTTGGTCACGACTAAACAGGGTAAAGAGGGGCCGGCAAAATTTTCCTTCCGTTTCGAAAACTCGATGTCAGCACCCACGCAGACAGTGGACGTGGCTGACCCGGTGACGTATATGAAGATGCATAATGAAGCAATTCTTACGCGGGATCCCTTGGGGACCATCCTGTATTCGCAAGAAAAAATTGAAATGACGGAGGCGGGCAAGTATCCGCTTATTTATCCGGCAAACGACTGGAAAGAAATGTTGTTTAAGCAGTATACGATGAATCAGCGTAGCAATGTGAGCGTTAATGGGGGTGGAGGCGTTGCGCGATACTACGTCGCCGGTTCCTTCAACCGCGACAACGGGATCCTGAATGTCGATAAGCGCAACAATTTCAATAACAACATTGCTATTAATAACTACGACTTGCGTTCGAACGTCAACATCGATCTCACCAAAACCACTGAATTGATTGTTCGCTTGAGTGCCAATTTCGAAGAATACAAAGGTCCGCTGCTCGGCGGAACGGATATGTATACATTAATGGTGCATTCTAATCCGGTGCTCTTCCCGGCTTATTACCCGCTAGACGAAGATTTCCAATATGCACAGCATATTCTGTTCGGTAACTGGGACAACAGTAAAATCAACCCGTATGCAGAAATGGTCCGTGGTTACAAAGAGAAATCGCGCTCACAGATCTTGGCTCAGGTCGAATTGAAACAGGATCTGAATTTCATTACCAAGGGGCTTTCCGGAAGGGGGATGTTAAACATCAGCCGTTTATCGCAATTCGCCGTCAACCGGCAATATAATCCGTTTTATTATGAAATCGGCAATTATAACCGGTTAACCGGAGATTACCACCTAATAGAAAGTACCATTGGTACCGAGTATTTAGGGTATGGTGAGCTGCCCGGGGAGCGGGAGCAGTATTCCTCGTTTTATTTTGAAGGAAGCTTAAACCATGTTCGTGATTTCGGGAAACATAACATCAGCAACATGTTGGTGTTTCAGGCCCGGGAAACGTTAACGGCTAACGCAGGGTCGTTACAATTATCGCTCCCGTCCCGAAATGTAGGGCTGGCCGGGCGTAGTACCTATTCGTATGATTCGCGTTATTTTCTTGAGTTTAACTTCGGCTATAACGGAAGCGAGCGCTTCGATAAAAACAATCGTTTCGGCTTTTTCCCATCGGCCGGTGCAGCATGGATCATCTCCAACGAAAAGTTTTGGGAGGACCTACAGCCCATTGTTAGCAACCTGAAACTGCGCTATTCGTACGGATTAATTGGGAATGATCAGATTGGTACAGCCGCCGACCGCTTCTTTTACCTTTCTGAAGTGAATATGGATAACGGAGGTAGACAGGCCGTTTTCGGGCAGGAATATAATACAAGGTATAATGGAATCACCATTAACCGATATGCGAATCCGTATATCTCCTGGGAAAAATCGTATAAGCAGAATTTTGCGCTGGAATTGGGTTTGTGGAATGAACTGAGTCTCGTTGCGGAATATTTTACCGAGAAAAGGGATAACATCCTGATGACACGGTCAAGCATTCCCAATACCATGGGTCTGACAGCAGTTCCGCGGGCCAATGTTGGCGAAGCTTCCGGCAAGGGGGTCGATATGACGCTTGAATATTCGAAAAACTGGAGCCAAGGTTTTTGGTCTTCAGCACGTGCAAATTTCACCTATGCAACCAGCCGATACGACGTGTTTGAAGAACCGGAATACAACGAGCCCTGGCGCTCAAGAGTAGGCTTGTCGTTGAATCAGGCTACGGGATATATTGCTGAACGGCTTTTCGTTGACGACGAAGAAGCCGCAGGTTCCCCACCGCAATATATTGGCACTTCTGAATACGGCGGCGGAGATATCAAGTACCTGGATGTAAACCGGGATGGTAGGATTACCGAAGCCGATCAAGTACCCTTGGGGCATCCTACGGTTCCTGAAATTGTGTATGGATTTGGGTTTTCAACGGGGTATAAAGGATTTGACCTGTCGGTATTTTTCCAAGGAGCGGCCCGGCAATCGTTTTGGATAGATGCAGCGAATACGGCTCCGTTTATCGCGGACTCCCAGATTCTAAAGGCGTACGCGGATAGCTATTGGTCGGAGGAACACCAAGACGTATACGCCTTGTGGCCAAGATTAAGCCCGACATGGAATTCGAATAACATAGCAACCAGCACCTGGTTTATGCGTAATGGCAGTTTCCTGCGTCTGAAGCAGATGGAATTTGGCTATACAGTACCCAGTAGAATAACCGAGCGGATAAAAATGTCGAATCTCCGGTTCTACCTCAGTGGTACCAACCTGTTGGTTTTCAGTAAATTTAAAATGTGGGATGTGGAAATGGCCGGTAACGGATTGGGGTATCCGAACCAGCGCGTATTTAATCTTGGGGTAAATCTTACCTTCAACTAGTCAAATAGAAACGATATGAAAAAATTCAGAATTATACTATTTGCCGCTGTAATGAGTTTAGCCGCGTGCGGCAATTGGCTGGATGTAGTGCCCGACGGTATCGCTACCTTAGATATGGCATTCAATTCGAGAAAGCAAGCCCTTAAGTATTTGGCAACCTGCTATTCGTATATGCCGAAAAATGGAGGATCGGGCGATCCAACTACATTAGGGGGCGACGACATCTGGACCCGAAATACGACCCATTTTTCTGGTCGTTTTTCACTGGCGGGCCTGGATATCAGTGAGGGACGGCAAAATGCAGCCAACCCGGTACTTGGAAGATGGGCGAATATGTACGAGGCACTGCGGGTTTGTAATACGTTCTTGGAAAATGTCGATTTAGTCCCAGACCTACCTGCATGGGAACGGGAACAATGGACGGCAGAGGCAAAGGTGTTAAAGGCCTATTATCATTTCAGCCTCGTACAGATGTACGGGCCGATACCCCTGATCCGGGAAAATATGCCGGTCGATGCGGATGTGTATACCGTAAAGGTAGAGCGGGCCCCGGTGGACGAATGTTTCAGTTACATTGTGCAATTGTTGGATGAAGCTTGTGAGGGCGACATGCTACCTACGTTTGTTCTCGATCCGGCAACTGATTATGGGCATATTACAAAACCCATCGCGCTTTCGCTAAAGGCAAAGGTGCTGGTAACGGCTGCTAGTCCGTTATTTAATGGGAACAATGATCAGGCAACGTTGAAAAATCACGACGGCACGCCGCTGTTCGACACCGAATTCAAACTGGAAAAGTGGGAAGCAGCAGTAGCAGCCTGTAAGGAGGCGATTGATATTTGCGAGGAAGCGGGCCTTATGTTATACAAATTTGAGGATGCCGCCAACCGATACAACGATACTACCGTCTTGGACGTAACCCTCCGGAATGCCTTTAACCTACGGTCAAACAGCGAGATTATCTGGGCCAATACGCAGATGATTTCCATTCCGTCAAGTGGAGGGATGATTCATGCGTCGATGCCGTTATTAAACCCGGCGTATATCAATAGCAACGACATTTCCAAGTGGCTGGGCATGCCTATCAAGATTGCTGAAATGTTTTATACAGAACATGGGGTGCCACTTGAAGAGGATAAAACCAGACGTATGGGCGATCTCTATAACCTGAGGACTGCACAGTCGGCTGATAGACAGTATATTCGGCAGGGAAGAATGACCGTCGATATGCATTTCGATCGGGAGCCCCGTTTTTATGCGTGGGTAGGTTTCGACGGAGGCGTATGGTTTGGGGCAGGCCAATATAACGACAAAGATGCTTCGTCGTTACGGTATCTTGGTTTTAAAATAGGTGAAACAGACGGTACCCAGGGGCAGGGTAACTGGACCGGGTATATTCCTAAAAAATTCATTCCGTATGAAGCGCAGGTGAACGCAATCAACAATATCTCTTCACCCAGTTATGCCTGGCCAATCATGCGGTTGAGTGATCTATATCTGTTATACGCAGAAGCGATCAACGAAGCTGAAGGACCGAACGGAGCGAATAGCGCCGAACTGTTTCGCTACATCGATCTGGTCCGTAGTCGCGCGGGTTTGAAAGGGGTGAAGGAATCGTGGGATAACTATACCAACAATCCGAAATACACTACGCAAGCCGGTTTGCGTCAAATTGTACAACGGGAACGACTGATCGAACTTTCGTTTGAAGGACAACGGTTTTGGGATATACGGCGGTGGAAAACGGCACCGGCAGAATACAGTACTCCCCTGCAAGGGTGGAATATGAACGTGTCCACTGTCGACGGGACCGAAGAAGAGGTTAATCGATTGATGTACCAACCGCAGCTTTTATTGGAGCAAAAATTTCGTGCTCGCGACTATTTCTGGCCGATTCGTACTGCCGATATTGAAGTGAATCCGAATTTGGTACAAAATATTGGATGGTAACGATTAATACATGACATCATGAAAAGTAAACACATATATATCATGCTCTTCCTCCTGTCCATTCTGTGGGGCAGTTGTAAAGAAGAGGGACGTATCGATTTTATTGACGATACCGCAACGTCGCCAGATCAGGTGACCAATGTAATCGTAGAAAACCGACCAGGGGGAGCAGTGTTGAGGTATACCTTGCCCGTCGATAAGAATCTGTTGTACGTCCGTGCCGAATATGAAATCCAACCGGGTGTTGTACGGGAAACCAAATCTTCGTATTTCAAAGATTCCCTCGTGCTGAGTGGCTTCGGTACGCCAAACACGTATGAAGTGAAGCTTTATTCGGTATCCAAAAATGAAAAGGAATCGGAGCCATATATTGTACAAATTAGCCCTACGACAGCACCTGTACAGTTGGCTAAGAAAAAGTTCCGGGATACCTTCGGTGGCGTTGCGATCGATTTCGAAAATCCGGAAGAAGCGAACTTGGCCATTGTCCTGATGGCGGATACGGGGAATCAGGGGTATCAGAGTGAACTGATCACGTATTATACCTCTACGCCAAAAGGGACCTTTACGTATCGTGGGGTGGATGGACTCGATCCTGTAGAACAAGAGTTTTCGGTGTACATCCGTGATCGGTGGGGGAATTTGTCGGATACCCTGACATCCAAGGTAACCCCTTGGTTCGAAGAGTTTATTCCGAAATCTACATGGAAAGAATATACCTTGCCCGGGGATATCCCTCCGGTGAATTCGGGTTATCCTGTGACAAGAATTTGGGACGAGAATTACGATCAGGACGGATTCCATGGACTGGAAACTCAAATGCTTCCACATAACATTACTTGGGATCTGGGACGGACCGTCAAATTAAGCCGGTTGAAATATTGGCCCCGTAAACATGCGGACGACAGATGGAATCGAGGACACGCAAAGATATTTGAGATATGGGGGTCTGTTTCGCCTAATCCAACGGGCGAATTGGACGATAGCTGGATCCCACTGGGACGATTTGAGAGTCTGAAACCATCCGGCCCCGGTCCGCAGATTACTCAGGAAGATATTGCGTTTGCAGATGCAGGAATCGAATTTGAATTTGGCGTAAGTGATTTTGCTCCGAATCCGTTCACGCCGGTGCGATATATCCGGTTTAGGACCGTATCTACCTATGCCAATGCTGCATTTTCGACCGTCCACGTTTTGGAGGTGAGTTTTTGGGGAGAGTTAATCGATTAGCGTTAAATCATTAAAAATCTTTAGGATGAAGAATACAATATTTGTCGCCTGTGTTGGGGCCATTTTGGGGTTCTCTTCGTGCGACAGCCAATCGGATATTTACAAGGATTATATCGTCCCCAATGGATTGGTTTATCCGGGGCCGGCGCAGCATGCTATGGCATATCCCGGGAATAAGCGTGTTAAAATAGCATGGTTGCGGGGTACTGATCCCCGGATCAAGAAAGCCCGGATATTCTGGAATAATTACACGGACTCGGTGGAGCTGCCTGTCGAGGCTGACATGGATACGGTGAGTTACGTGATCGATCCGATTAATGAAAACACCTATTCCTTTATGATCCACACCTACGATGAGGAAGGCAATAAGTCTATTCCGATTGAGTTGCTGGGTACGGTGTATGGCGATAATTACCGGAGCCTACTGACCAATCGGTTATTAAAGAGTACCTATTACGATGGACAGGACGTGAAACTCAATTGGGGAACGGTTGAAAGTTCGGAGGTGGGAATTCTGTTAAACTGGACGGATATCAATGGCAAGAGTCAGACGACAAAAGTCGATACCTCAGACACCGAAACGCTGCTTTCAAATTTCGACATCAACAAGCCGTTATCCTACAGTACCAGCTATAAGCCGGACTCGTTGGCCATCGATGTATTTCAGGCTGCCGCAATCGAAACCATGATTGATCCGGTAATATTGATTCCAAAGAGTACTTGGGGAGTTAAGACGATGCCGGGGGATGTGGATATTAACCCCAGTTATCCGTTGACGGGATTCTGGGACGGGAATACGACCAATTTCATGCATACCGCAGATCCTGCCACCTTGCCTGCGATGTTTACCTGGGATTTAGGGGTGAAAGCAAAACTGAGCAGAATGGTGCTGTGGCCGCGTAACAGCAACGACGATCGTTGGAACCGAGGCCAGCCGCGGATATTTGAGATCTATGGATCCTTAAATCCGAATCCGGATGGTAGCTTGGATAACAGCTGGACGCTGTTGGGTAAATTCGAGTGTGTCCAACCGTCGGGCAACGGAATGGCTAATCCCTGGCAAGCACCTACTGCGGAAGACATTGCGCTATCCGATGCCGGACTCGAATTTGAGTTCGTACCCAGTGCATCCGCCCATCCCGATGCAACGGTTAGGTACATCCGGTTCAGAAGCCTCGAGAATTTCAATCCAACGCAACCCGCCCGTATGTTAATGGCGGAAATCAGCTTTTGGGGGGAATTAGTAAAGTAGAGGAGTTCGTAATGTAAAGGTACCCTTCGGTACAAAATATAAAATCGGGCGGGGCTTATACCCTGCCCGATTTTTTTCATCCGCTATTGCAACATCAACCGCAAATTAAATCCGAAGTTCGCATAAGAGGTCGCAAATGTTTGCGAGGTATAGGGCCTTACCGAGTTGCTGTCGAAGAATAACCGGATGTTGAACCGTTGGTTGATGACATAGTCGACCGAGGGCCGGTATGAAATGCTTTTGTTTCCGGCAGACACTTCAGATTCATTGATATCCGAACGGTAAACCAGTGTTTTGAGGTCATTCAGCGATATATCCAGTCGGAAGTTCAGATCGTTGTTCATCTTGAAGTTGCTGAACCATCCGAAAGGCATCCGGAAGCCCGTTGCGCGATAGCCGGCACCGAACACCAATGCCTGGTCGCTGAGCATCGACAGTTGACTGTTTTGCAGGCTGAGGTTCAGCGTCCGTGCACGCCGGTATTCCGCATTGACCGTTAGGTCGTTCTTAAACCGGGCATCGAGTCCAAGCAAGGGTGTAAACTGCTCAAAAATGGAAATCTGTTGAAACTGGAATTCTGGAAGGAAATTTTCGTTGATATCGCGTTCAGAAGGGAACCCGTCGGTCTCCGCAAAGCGGATCAATGAATTGTATCCGTTGATGGAGTAACGTGTATTGTACCCATGACGAAGTGTTAACGAGGTAATCACCTCGCTGAATAAGGGCAGTTTGCTCAGGCCACTGTAGGTCACGTTCCAATTCGGAATCGGGATTTTCGGGAAACTGCCCAGTTTCATCCGTTTCGCATCTTTTCCACGGTAAGCCGCGAGAAACGAATTCACCACAACATCCTGCGACGTTTTATCATAACCGTCTGCGTAGCCTCCGGTTTGTCCGGACGAATTGGGGTTCAGTTGCCCGAAGCGCTGCGACACCATTTGTCGGTTTCGTTCAAACTGGCGGAACAACGCCTCGTGATCCTTGAACGAAGTTCCGATCGTCAGGTACGAAATGCTATAATTACCCGTCGTCACCGGGGTGAGGCTCTCAAAATCATCCGCTTGTCCCGAGTATTGGAACGAGGTGGTGTAATTCTGGTTGTTCAGTTTCACCGCTATCAACTCGATGTTTAGATCCCGGATGGGCTCCAGAATAGCCCGTATCGACAAATCTTCCGTTAACGACGTCATGTACAGCTGAGTTTGCAGCGTATCCGTCGTAATCCATCCGTTGCTGGCGGCCCGCTCGCGGATATCCCGTTGGCTACCGAAGAGGAAGCCCCATCCGGGCGCGTTGTGGTCAAAATTATACCCCAATATGTTTGTTTGCGGTGTATATCCGGGCAGGAACGTATTTTGAACCCGTGTATAAGCGCCATTCACGTTTTTGATACTGGTGAGCAGTCCGGTGAAAAACGCTGCCGGACCGCTGGCATCCAATCCCGTGTTGTTGCGGATAAACCCGAATTTGTTGTACAGTCCCGCCATGTTGAGCGTCGGATTGACCTGAATGGTCCGGGAATTCTGAATGCTGTTCCCCATGTTTATCTCCGGACTTTGGATCGAAAGCAAGGGCTCCGTCTGCCAGTTGAATTGCGTGCCGTATCGGGCATCCATATTCACCCAGTCCAGTCCCGGTAGCTTATTGATCGGTACCGTATAGGTGATGTTCATCATGTGGTTATAGTCCGTGGTGCGCCCCAGCCTCCAGAAGTTCTCCCACAACGTATCCCGTTTCAGGCCATTCATCCGCCCGTCCGGTTCGTCTATAATCGCATAATTGGTTGCATTGAAATCGAGCTTCAGCGATTTGGAAAGGTTCCAGCTGATGCCATAAATGCGATTCATCGTGAAATTCTTGTTATACAGCGTACCCATGGTGGGTAAGAAATTATCCGCTGAATTGTTTTCCCGCAGTGTGTTTTCGTTGTAGATCCGGTTCACATCAATCCGGAAATTAAGCAGCGAGGGCATCAGGTTGAAGTTAAAATCGCTCAAAATACCTAAATGCTTATTTTTGATCAGCTTCTTGAACGGCTCAAACGTCAGGTCGTCACTGCTGGCAAACGTATAATCAAATGCTGCCCGGTAGTTCTTTTGCAACGACACCTCCGTGAGGTAGTCCCGGTGGTAATTTTCCGAGAACGCATACGTAGCGCTAAAGTTCTCGATATCCCATGGCCGTACCGGCTTTTCGATGTCGGTACGTATTTTACGCACGTTCGTGAGGTTAAAACTCCGACGTACGGTATAATCCTGCGTAACGCGGAGCAACGAATCCTGTTGGTTGCGCGACAAATTTGCCAACGCGCTGTTTAACTCGATATCCGGCACAAGCGGATTGTATTCGGGGGTACCCACCTGACGGGTATAGCTAAAGAACAGCGGAATACGCAATCCGTAATCGACGGGGAAGAATTTACCCAGTTCTGCACTGGTGACCAGATCGAAATACAAATCGTCGCTGCGGCTCCGTTCGCCGATACGCTGTTCGATGGAGCCGAAACCGACCGTGCTTTTACTTCCCGAAACCGTTACATTGGCAAAGTCGGCCAGTTGCGCATTCATGCGTGCGGTCACCGCCCAGCCGCCTTTATCGTCAAAATCAGTGAGGCGCATTTCATTAAACCAAAACAGTCCGGACTGATCCAGCCCGTCGTCATTGGGGACGGCTACTTCGCTGCCTTTTAGTGGGTTCATTACCCCCAGCATGTAAAAACGCACTTTACTGATATCCGGTTGCCCGACAATGGTTACCCGATTTTCGCCATCGAAGAATGTGAATGGCTCGTCAATGGGCCAGGGCTGGCCGCCGCGCATGGCTTTGTTCCGGGCTTCTTTTGCCTCTTGGAAGATGCTGATGCGGATATTCATCCGGTTTTCCTGCGGCCAGATCAATTCCGGGTCCATGGTACCCGGTTTGGTAATCTTCAGGGGCATATCGTACTGATAATAATTGTACTGATCGTCCGTTCCGACACGGACAAATGCCCGGAAATCCCCGTCATCCAAATACAGTCCCTCCGCGTGGATAAACATTTCCAATCGTCCATAGGCCCGGAAATCGTTGGTAGCCGTCCGGTATGCTGCGCGGCCATATCCGTCGCGCAGATTCTTCACATCCAGCGAAAGCGACTGTTCGTTCAGGGCAACGTTGTTGTTGAGGTTGCCCCAGTCCAGCTGGCGTTCAATACCCGGCGGCACCACATAAGGAATGGGCTGGCGTTTGCCATTTTGTTCGATGTTCACGGCAGCAACTTCTATCGTTGAATTGTCCAGCGGTACATTCCCCATTGCCGGGTCAGCAATGACTTTCGCGGTGTTGTTTTCTGCGTTATAGCGACGCCATTCGCCCCGTACCAATTGCAGCTGCGCAAGCCTCACTACCGCGGTGTCCGCAAAGTTGGTCATAAAGGTCCGGACGAACCGGATGGACTTGAAATCGCGGATGTCGCCTACACGTTCCTGATACTGCGAAAGTGGAATGCGGAACTGATACCAGTTTACCTGTTCCTTATTTCCGTTACGCAGTTCCACCTCGGCTGTCTGCTTGTCCACGATGTAGTTCTGTCCTACCTGCATGTCCTGCGGTCGTAGCGATATCCGGTATTGGTAGTATTCCTCCGCTTCGTTCATGTTATTGTCGCGGTTGATATCTTCGCCGTCAGGCAACAGGGTAGAGGC
>Ga0206119_100353_pt1 | contig 18093 bp, 14 predicted proteins | sample 3A50Ametagenome_FD_148608 | JGI IMG/M metagenome (GOLD analysis project Ga0206119, IMG submission 148608) | Enriched microbial communities from leaf-cutter ant dump, University of Wisconsin, Madison, United States - 3A50A | ecosystem: Environmental > Terrestrial > Nest > Insects nest > Nest dump...
CCTCGTTAAACGACCAATAATACACATATTGTGGTTCAGGACTGGGCACAATGTGATGTAAGGCTTGCATATCCGGATGAACGCCCCCCATAAAACGTTTGGTAGCGCGGCCAGATAACGGGGTGATTTCGGATTCAAATCCCGACAGGTTAAAGGTAACGCTGTGCATCTTGTTTTCCTCCGATGACGGTAATGGGACATCATGGTGACAGCCTATAAGCGAAAACAATCCTGCAAAACAAACTCGGCAAAAGGTTTTTTGTAAAGAAATCATAATTACTTGGATTAGTAAATTTATAAAAGTTGACAATCAGGTTAAGCGGTTGACCGTTAGGTCTCGCGTTAATATTTACCAAAAATAGCTGATTTCAACAGGATCGACATCATTCGGGTCCCAATATGAAACAATCGTTACAATGCCGGAAAAGAAAATTAACAAGTAAAATAATGGATAAATTCGTAATTAGTCACGTGAATAAGAAAGAAAAAGCTCCGTGCCCGGCATGCTTTTCGTCCGCCTTTGATTCGTCACTGCTTCGCTATGCGTGCGCGGTGAGTGCACGGTGAGTCCACGTTGAATCCATGTTTTTACTATAAAAACGTGAACTTACCCTTGACACATTCCGGACGCACTGTGCATTCACAGCGAACGAGGTACGGTGCAGGGACAAACGACGACGCAACATGGTCAGACGAATAACGAAACAGAACCTAATGAGTCTACACAAAAAAATCGGGTGCCTTTTTGAATGAAACCTGTAGGTTCACTCAAAAAAACACCCGATTTATTAAAAATCAGCCTAACTTAGGATGCTTTATTTACTGATAATGACTTTTCAATCAAGAAAATCAGATTCTTTCGATGCGCATCTGTCTGGATATCCGAGCCCGAAGTCGCGCCTTCCAACTTCGATTTAATCGTTGTTAGTGTAAGGAGCGCTGCTGCTTTACTCGCATGATCATACCCTCCTTTGGCTTCCAGAATACCGCTCAATGCCGACACATAGTCCGTCTGTAGGTTCTGACGAATCAAGTTGACACTACCCGTCAAGTCAGCATCAAAAATATTTGCCGTCAGGTCCTGCATTACCTCAGCAACGGAATATTCATTTCCATACAAGCTGCTATTGCTAATACGCGAGAGCGTTGTTGGGTGCAGAATGTGCGAAAGTGTACTTACCTGCAAAGACCGGAACGTATTCTGTGGCTTATAATCTTCCGTTCCGCTGAAAAAATTAAACCCCCTACGTTGTGGCTGGAGATAAGGGAACAGCGTATAATCCTCAGCAAAGGCATCCGGTGCGTAAACATATTTACCCAGCAACGCCATCGCTTTCTTTTGTACTTCGAGCGGCACAGGCGTATAAGGCTGTGAGGTAGTTTGTTGACCCACGAAACTACGGTCTACATAAACCCCACCGACATATCGGCTGATGGCTGCGGCCATACTATACCGCTGGTTGTTGAGCTGGCTATAGCGCTGCAATAGTTCTTGATAACTTTGATTGGACCTGCTAAACCGCTCTTTCAACTTCGGCATCATGTCGTTGACCAGTAAAAACCGCTCTTCACCGTATGTCATCATATCGTTGGAAAGATCATTGACATTGACACGGGGGTCAATGGCCTTACCCGGGCTACGCATATCATCGGCATCGTTACCGAATGCCAACTGAGGGTCTGTACTGCGACTCAAGATTTTATCCAACCCTTTATCCTCATCCTCGGGAGCAAAAGGAGTATAACCGTATTCAATCGCCCAAATATCATAAGGTCCGGCTTTTGTTGTATAATAATCGCCCTGTTTGCTGCGATCGCGGCTGACGTTGATTGCGGGATAGTCCATTACGGATCCCTGTAACCCGATTTTTTGCGTCAACTTCGTATCGTTTAACTGCTCGGGACTCAACATCTGGCTCGCCTTCATATTGTGGTTTAATCCCAGTGTATGTCCCATCTCATGCATAATCAGGTAATACAAAAACTGCTTGTGCATTGCGATGACGGCAGCCATCTGTTTGGCCTCACCAGCAGCGGCATCCAACGTCTCCACCACGGCCGTACCCGTTTGATACTGCATACTTAACTCATTAGCCAAGTTGCACATGGCCATCCGGTTTACCTGCGAATGGTGCACATACTCCGTTTGTGCGGCTGTTGCCTGTTCCGGATGCTCCCACGGCAGGAACCCGGTAGTGCCCCTCCCCCCGTTGAATAAATCGTCGTAAACCGGCGTACCTGCCCCTGACTTCCACTCGACGGTAATATCGGCACCTAAGATTTGTCCCGTCAGCGGGTTAAAAAAGCTGGGGCCAATCGCACCGTAACCGGGGCTGCTTGAGGATTTCCACCGAATTACGTTATAGGCAATATCTGCGGGATCCCAATCTGCATCATCCGGCATCTCTTTCATGACCACCGCATTCTTGAAACCTGCTGCTTCGAAGGCTTCATTCCATTTTTCGCCAGCCGCTTTGATAATCGGCCGATATTCGAGCGGAGTGGTATTCTCAATCCAGAAAACAATGGGTTCCACAGGCTCACTGAGCTTCGCCTTTGGATCTTTCTTTTCCAAGTACCACCGACTGATAAAATCACGGTAGGGAGTCGGGGATAACGAAGTCAAGTCATCCACCTGGCCTCCAAAATATCCGACCCGCGGATCGTCGCGCCTTGGGCGGTAATTGTTCTTTGGAACTTCCAAAAACGAGTGCTGCATCCGAACCGTTACATACCGTGCATCGGTTATATCCTTACCGCCACCATTCATAGGCATCGGATTGTCATAGGCTAACCGCACCACGATATCCGTATTTTTCGGAAACGAGCGTACAGTGTCGTAACTTGATTTTGACACATTCAGGTTACCCAGATTAAATGCTGCTCCGAGAGGGGTACCCGGAGACATAGTCGGCTTTACCTGATCCAACTTATCACTGATAAACAAGCCATCGATCGGGATGAGATAACCTGCACTATCTGAAGCTGCAATCTTTTCCGAGTAAAAGATCGCATCCGCGACATCTGCATTGGCTGCCTTACTGACCGGATTATCGGGATTGTAGTAAAACGAGGTATTCTGTCGCAAAAACTCGATCCGGTCGTGGTTCTTACGGATACGGAACAACCATGTATCCCGAATCATGTTCTCGTTGAGAAACAAGGAGGTCGGACCGCCCATTGAAAAGCTCTGGTAAATAAAATCTTTTCCCAACTGCTCTTTTTCTAGATAGAGCTGCAGACTGGCGGTTGCGGTATCTCGGTATAACGTAAAAAGTCCATCCACTTTTTTGCTCGACTTCACTTTATCGTCGATCGACGGTTTTTCGGGCTTCTTTTTCACAGAGTCCGCATCCGTTTTTTGGGTACTGTCCGGTGGCTCGACTTTCGTTGTGTCTACTTGCTTTTTCGACGATGTATCCTGTAAAACATACATCCTTAAACTACCTGAAACGGGAGTGGTAAAACCCACACAGCCCATCAAGGTTAATAGCCATACATACTTCATAAGATTTGGTTATAAATGATACCATTCAGTGTGCGTAAGGGGTGCAAACCTTACTGTTTTTGTAAGACGTCCTCACGTCCGTTTTGTTGCATACGAACATCGGAAATTTCTACCGCACTTTACGAATTTTTTACAAACGTTTTTGTTACATGTCCTCAGACTGACCTGTTTAAAGGGATAGGCGTCCTTCTTTTCAACATCGCCATCGAAGATGATGACATCTATATTTAGGGTCTGCTTAGAAAGTCAAGCAATCCTTATTTTTTTGGTTATTGATCAGCCAAATTAATATCAATTGCATCCATAGGCGTGCTATCTCGGTCAATTTGACCAAGTTTAGCACTAGGATAATGCTTGCAATCCAAGATTCGCTGGTTGCTGATAATCTGGCCATGATACGGTTCAGGCCGTAGCCTGTCTTTCCCTGACCAAACTTACCCTCGATCGGATTACGTTCACCAGGGCTTACACGATTCTGCGATGCCTGTGCCGAAGGTCTGCCCAGGGGCTTTGCCACCAGTGTGATACCCCGCTCTTTCAGGTATCTTCTGTTTTCACGATTGCAATAGATCTTGTCGGCCAGTACCTTTTCGGGGTAATACCCGAACCGTTCCCGATATCTTTCTACACTGGAGGGTAAACGTGTCCCTTCATTGTAAGCATTCCATTCCAGGTCGTCTATAAAGGCAAACCCGGAAGCCAGTGAGACATTGATCTTTGCACCGAACTCCACCTTTGCTGTAGACTTTCCCCGAACAATAGGCCGGACATGGGGCTGATGGATACTGACAATCCGGTCGTCTATGCTGTGGACCCCGGCCTCATACATTTGCAGTTGCTGGGCATAGGCATGCTGAATAACCAACCAGTATCTGTACTGATACCGGTCAAATGGAATACCCTCACAGTGATCCAGCAGATAACCGATGGTGATCAGGTTCCGTTTGATATAGCGTAGCTGCTTGCCTAAGGCCTTACGGATCTCTTTTCGGCTCTTGTTCTTTTTCTGTGCCGTAACAAGATAATCCCGACGCGCCCGCTGACGGTAGTTCCGGGGTTTGCCTGTTATTGTGGAGTGGGCGAATGCAATATCCATCAGCTCTTCCGATTTCTCCCTGCAATCATTCAGTATGCCCAGATCCGTAGGATAGGTGATATCCTGGGGACAAGCCGTGGCATCAACGATCATGCTCCCCCCATGGGTCGGAGGGCCTTCCCTATTATCGTTATCGGTACCGGATCCTTTATCCGGCACATCCTGTTGCAGCTTTTCCGTATTCAGACGTACGATCAGTTCATTGATCCTACCCAGTTCATCCTTGCCCAGGCGTTTCCGGAACTCCACAAAAAGCGAAGCGTCGAAAGGAACTTCATTGCTGAAGCTGGAATACCCCAGAAAGTACTGCATGTACATGTTCTCCGATATCTGCGCCACCGTTTCCCGGTCATCCAGGTTACAGATGTGCTTAATAATGATCGAGCCGATCACAACCCGCGGACTCAATGCAGGACGACCCGTGGATTTCTGTGGAAATGACTTCAGATAAATGTTGCTCAGGGCATCCCATGGTATCTTGCCAGCAAGAACAACCCAGCGGTTGCACGGGGCCAGATTACAAGAAAACGGACTCTCAAACCCCGGTAACACTAATTGATCAGGACTCCGATATTCCGGAGCGGATGCACGCTTTTTACGGGTGGGGATCATAATTCCTTGCACTTATTGCCCCAAGTTAAGACTTAACTCATTATAAAACAATAGAAAATACATTATTCAGCAGACCCTAATTACGACACATTTTTAATTTGTTGATAGAACCTTTCATCGGGTGTTGCCCTACCGATTGATTTATGTCTTCTTTCGGTATTGTAGAACCGCACATAATCGTTCACCTGCCGGTATAAATCAAGCCCTCCATTGGGCGGGTTGAGATAGATTTTTTCTCTTTTGAGCGATCCCCAGAATCTTTCAATATAGATATTGTCCAAAGCCCGCCCCTTGCCGTCCATGGATATTTTCACCTCCCGTTCTTTGAGTGCTTCGATGAATACCGAGGATGTGAACTGGGACCCCTGATCCGTATTGAAGATTTCCGGTTTCCCGTGTCTTTCCATGGCATCCTGCATGATATCCCGGCACCATTCAGCGCTCATCGTATTGGAGATTCCCCATCCCATGATCTTGCGGCTGTAAACATCGATGATGGCAAACATATATATGAATCCACGGAACATGGGTATGTAGGTAATGTCCGCCTGCCAGACCTGGTTGGCGCGGTCGACCTTCAGGTTCCTGAGCAAATAGGGAAATTTATAATCACCCTTATTCGCTTTACTAAGATTCTTTTTGGGATAGATGGTTTTCAGGTTCATGATCTTATACAAGCGTCTGATACGCTTCTCCCCAACAAGATACCCCAGGTCCTTTTTCAGGTACCAGGTCATGCGCTCAACACCATAGAATGGACAATCCAGGAACTTCCTATCAATGGCCTTCATCACCCGTTGGTTGAACAACGACTCTCCCTTGGGTTTGAAATAGTAGCTGCTGCGTGGTAACTCGATGACCTTACACTGCTGGTAAACACTCAACTTCCTGTACTGTGGGCAAACAAGCCTGCGTTTCTCTGCCAAACTCATTTGCCCAATACTCATATCTTTGGATGTTGATACATTTGAAGTAGAAAGACAGAGCCAAAGCGGTAACCTTTCCCAAGACTAGGCACTATTAACGATGCCGTAAAAAAGGAAAGCCTGCTTTGGTTTCTTTCCGATAAGCCGGAATAGTACTTAGGGATATCCGCAAGAGTCGGATAATCCTGTATAAAACCATGAGAAATGGCTGCGCGGAAGAATCTGTTTTTCACGAGAAAGTTATCACATTCAAAAGGAAGAAACATGTTAAAGTATTCGGTAGGTCTAGACGTATCAAGTAAAGATATCCACTGCTGCATTTCGGTGATTGACCGAGGCCAGAGAGTGTCGGTCAAAGGTACCCGTAAGGTAACCAATGCTCTGAAAGGGTTTGAGGGGCTGGATGACTGGATAAAACGTCATTGGAAGCAAAGCGATATTCCGCTGGTTATCTGCATGGAGGCTACCGGAGCGTATTACGAGAATTGTGCCATGTATCTTTTCAAAGCCGGGTATACGGTGTCGGTCATCCTTCCCAACAAAGCCAAGAAATATCTGCAGGCATCAGGGGTCAAATCGAAGAATGACAAGATCGATGCCAAAGGGCTGGCCCAAATGGGGGCAGAGAAATCACTGGAACCGTGGCAACCGATGGGGGAGTTTTTTTACCAGCTTCGGGAACTGACCCGCCACGAGCAGAGCTTACAGGAACTAAAAACAATGATTAACAACCGTCTGCATGCTAGCAATCTGGGCATGTACCTGAACAAGGAGGTGATCAGGCAGACAAAGGCACAGGTCAAGCTATTGGAAAAACAGATAGAAGCATGTGAAAAGCTGGTTGTTGAACATGTGAACTCTAACGCAGAAGTAGCGTCCAGAATCAGCAAGATATGTACGATAAAGGGCGTAGCTATTAAAACTGTAGCAACATTGGTGGCAGAGACCAATGGTTTCCTTTTATTCAAAAATGCCCGGCAGCTATGCAGTTTCGCAGGGTATGACATTGTGGAAAACCAATCAGGCAACCATGTGGGTAAAACCCGCATATCAAAGAAAGGAAACAGTCACATACGCCGTATACTCCACATGCCCGCATTCAATGTGGTCTTACGCAAAGTCAAGCCATTCTCGGACCTGTATGAACGTACGGTGGACAAACACGGCATCAAGATGAAGGGATTCGTGGCTGTGCAGAAAAAGCTATTGACCATAATCTATGCATTATGGAAAAAGGATGAGGCATTCAATGAAAAATACACTAATGAACAATATATCCAAGCGTCAGAACCAATCCTGGGGTGAAAACAAATAAAGTAGTGCCAACAATACTATCGGCACTACACAAGGTAAACAAACCACGTGAAAAATCACGGAATGCTTCCTCTATGAGGATGTAAAGTTAAAAAATATCCTGATGATGCTTTGTGGATCGAAAATCAAGCTCTTATCAACCTTAACCTGCCTGCGCGGCGAGCGCCCGCCGGAGACAAAAGGGAGACAATAAAAATATAGAAAAAAACTTGCAGTTATACATAGTACCTTTTTTTAGGAAATCAACCTGTATCTGCAACTCCCCAATCTTTGAATACAGCTCCTTTTTCTCCTGCGAATCGTCTTTGGATACAGACTTGTCCTTGCTGAATACCGAGTCCGCGTTATCCAGAAACTCACGCTTCCATGTGTTGATCTGTGTGAGGTGAACCTCGTATTTGGCAGCCAGTTCATGGATTGTCTGCTGCTCCTTAATCGCTTCAATCGCTACCTTCGCCTTGAAGCCTGCACTGAATTTCCTGCGTTCTTTTTTCATTTTTACAACTGCTAAGTTAAACATTTAAGCAGCTGTCCAATTTTTGGGGAGTACTATAATAATCCCGAATCTATACGTACAACATTCTTATTTACCAAAAACATCCCCGAGTCAGCTCGCGCTACTAATTTGTTCGCATCATCAATTTTGGTTTTGGTTTTGGATTAGCCTTATGCCTAAGAAAAGGAATATCATCAGGTGGCAATAGCTCCTCTTTGTCTTGGTCAAACAAACTATATTTGACAACGTTGAAGTATTCGAGTAAAGTGGGTAGCATACTTCTTCTTATACTCTGCGTTTCGTCTATATAGGTATAATTAAATCCCAAAAATGCACGATATTGTGCAGAATCTTTTTCCACAGCTGTATTTAAAAAAGACAAGAATTGACTTCTCTGTGGACCATGTTTTATTTTGTAAATCTGATCGCGGTATAACTCCTCAATGGAATCTTTTTTTACTTTGTACGTGCTATTATTCTTCGGAAATCTCTCTAACCTGTCAAAAGCGACGCTATAATTGCGAAGTGTGTACAACTCTTTTTTTATGTTAATCACTTCTTGACTCGTTTGACCTTTTACATGGGTAGACAGACCTAATAGCATAAGAACTAATAAATGCCGATGTAGCGTTTTCATAATCTTAATTATATTTTCGATAATAAATCCTTGACGGTCGGGTGGTATCGTCTATTAAAACAGTCGGCTCCATAGAACCATATGAGGCAGGGACGTCGCGAGGATGATGTTCAACTGGTTCATATGGCCCAAACTTACTACTTACTTTAGTAGCATAACCTTGGGAGTCAACTTCAGTAACTATGCCAGAGTGTGTAATTGTATAAGTATTTTCTGTAATCCAAATAAAATAACACACTCTATCACCTACTTGAATCTGTTCGCTAAGATTTAGTTCAGTATAGTTCGATCGATTTGGAGAATTTACATATTTAATCCAAGGTACTTCATACGAGTTTGGGTCACTATTTGGCCCAAACGCATAATAATGGCAATTAGAAATTTCAGTATTAGGTATCGGATTACCATTTTCATCTAAAATATTGTTGCCATATTCATCTTCTAGAAACCAGTTATTTACAAGTTCAAGATGGTCTTTAAACGAAGCTCCATCTACTAATATATCCCTCCATGGCGTAGAAGCAGGCTGTTTGTCTCCAGCGCTACGTTGTCCACCGCCTCCATAAGGGGGGGCATCTCCACCACCAGCACTACCGCTGCCCCCGCTATTGCTCCCGCTCCCTGACCCCTCGTGAGAAGGACAGCTATGGGATAAGTAGTTGTATGTCTTTTTCGTAATACAACCATTATAACTATTAGTTGTTACAGAAAAAGTAATAACACAGTCTTCAGCAAGGCCCGAGGGCACCCCATTATAGATTTCCTCATAAGGATTACAACCTAGGGCGGACGCATGCACCTCCTTGCTCATCGTCTTCTCCCCGAATTGTATTTCTGGCAGTATCCCGCCCAACGACTCTTTCCAATCCAAAACAGGTACATTCACAAGTTCAATATCACGACTATCTTTCTTGCCATCAGTAAACGAGCGCTTGCTCAACGGCTCGTAATTCACATCATATTCTAGCACTAAACCTGTGAAATCCGGAATAGCATTTGAACGATACAGCTCCAATAAGCGGTCAATATTGCTACTTACATCATAGCCCTCTCCCACAAACTCCACTATCCGTCCACCCGAAATGCCTCCCCCAGCCATCTTGAAAACAAAAAAACGACGTACTGTCATGTCTTTGGCTGCCACATAATTTTCTGGTGCGGGAACCACCAGTAACTTCCCGTGGTCTATCGATACCGTGCTCCAGGTATCTTTCCATGTTGGCACCAGTCTTGGGATTGACGGATCGGGATTAAGTTGTTGTAAATACCATACTTGAGCGGATTCCATCACATCGGGCGCTACACGTTCCCGGTCATGGATTAGGTAATCAAGTTCTTTCCGGCATGCAAAGACTAACAGACATAAGCCTGAAATTACCACCAGTATGGCCAAGGAGGTCTGTTTCATAATGGTTTACATAATTAGGCAAAATAAACTTTGAAAATATAAAAATAAATTTTCAATAATCCAAAAAAATTAATTTTTAAGGCAACACATCCCGTAAAACATTGGTCTGCAAAATAAAAAACTCGGGTAGCTTTCTAGTCTTTATGAAATAATAGTTAGCAGCGATAAACAGGTGTATGCATAGCAACACAAAAAGGAGAGCTAATCCGATAAACAGCATATGACTCTTATTTCGTTTCATTATTATCTTTGTTTTCATCTTTCCTCTGATTGAAATCGGCTCGTTGTTCAATAGTTTCCTTCAGGCGTTTTTTCACAGTATAAGCATTATGCCACACTTGAATGTGCTGAGACGAATAAATAGAAAGACATATGAAATAGACAGCGTATAGCGCAGTAGGTATCCAACGCCAATTACTACCAACATTCGAATACCAACGTAGAAAAACACAGGTGGTAAGAAAACACACACCAATATTCGACACATAAGCATAGCGATCCGCTACTATTGAAAATCGAGCAAGAGGCAGGAAGTTACACACAAGTAGGATATGAATCAGAAAAAAAAGCAAGGCGAAAAGCAACCACCGGATTCTGAGATAACCAATAAGACAGCTGACGGCCACCAATGTCACCGCGAGATGCAACCAGAGATACGTCGGCACGGGTTCGCCTTGTAAAAAAGGGAACGGATACAGGTAAGACAGATTGACGGGCAAAATTGTCTTGGTAAAATACTCCACGACAGTATACGTTGCTAGAGGTATCCGCTGATAGACTGGATAAAATAATCGCTCCCCATCTGCTATACCTTGCGAATCAATAGTTACCAACCCAAACAGCAACGCTAATACCACAAACGGGGCCTTCTCCATCCATACCACCTTACTTTCCATATGTCGACCCCAAAAATAATCCAATAAAAGCATAGCTAAAGGGAGCGTGACTGCTTGTTCCTTCGCACCGAAAGACAGGATAAAGAAAACAAGTGACAGATAGTACCAACGTGCCTCATTTGACGAAAGGTACCGACAATAAGTGGTGAGGGCCAATAGATAGAATAAAGCATATAATACTACCTTCGAAGCACTTACCCATGCCACCGGCTCCACGTTGAATGGAAGCACAGCAAATAGCATCGCGGTACCAAGAGGCACCAATCGCGTTGTGTTCTCACAAAACGTTACCCCGACTTTTGTTAATATAGTTCTAATAAAGAAAAAGGTTAACAAAACGTTCAATGTGTGCAACATCACCCCTCCAAAATGAAAAACTTCGGTGTTGTAGCCAAAAATGGAATATAGACCGGTATAATACAATTGATTTATCGGTGCATACTGTCCATAATGGAAATTGGTTAAAATCGCCTGTAAGTTATTCGGTGTAACACCACCCTCCGTGTATTTGTTGGTCACAAACCATTGGTCATCCCAACCGATGAGGAAGCCAAATTCCAGCGCTGGCCAATACACTAGCCAAACCGACAAAATTAATAGAATCATACTAACATATGTTCCTGCCCGGTAAGAAATTCTAGTGTCTGCTTTCATAAAATAGGATCGACTCTTACTATTAATCGATTAGTTTTGGTAAAATTGCATAAAAAGCGGCTATTTTCAATGGATAATCATGCAAATCAGAAAACCAATATGTTCGTTTGGAGCAATACTGCTCTTTCTGGGTTATTGCACTTTTTGGTGGGTATTAAAACTTGAAGAACTTCCCGGTCTACACGGGGATGAGGCATGGGCCGGATTGAAGGCTGATGAATTTATAAACTCCGGTGTCCACGAAACTCAAGGAATGACCTATTACACGGGAATTTTGCAGCCCGGAATCGTGTCTTTCTTTTTTAAAAAATTTGGTATAGGTGTCGTGCAGTTACGAGTCGGAGGTTATATTTTCAACCTGTTGGGCATCACTTTGCTATTCTTTACCTTTTTCAAATCAGGTTTTCACAGAATGGTTCTATTTCTTGCTCTGCTCTTTGGGCAGTCTACACTCTTCCTCTCGGTTGCGCGCGTTGCTTGGGAAGTCAATACCTTTACGGTCTTTTTTATTGCTTTACTCGTTTGGTCGTGCGGAAATATCCTAAAAACAAAGAAAGATATCAGGTATCTTTGGATTACTGTATTCATGCTCGTCAACCTCATGGGTACCTATAACCATATCTTATTTTCTTGTTTTTCTGTTGCGATATGGTTTACAACAGCATTATGTACCTACCAACATGGCCGTATCAAATTCCTTGATTTTGCTGTAATAGTGACGCTAAACCTATTAAATATTGTTATGTTAGCCACGTTCGTATTATATTTTCATCCATGGATAACCATATTGGTCCCCTCATTCATCATTGTGATCCCAATAGAGTTGTGGTTAATACGGATGATGGTCCATCAAAATTTTCACAAGTTCCATTGGCAACCTAGCCAAAAGGTGTTTCAACTAATTTTGGCATTGATGATAGGCTCGTTCTTAATTTTTCATGGAATGGCGTTTCTCGATGCCCTTTCCAATTACAAAACGTTGGTTCATCTGTATTCGTACGAATTTAATATCGTGTGGAAGAGTACATTCATCTTATTGGGTGCCGTGGTTGCCACCTATCTCACGAAATTCCTATTTGATGATATTGTTCAAAAAGAAAAGCCATTTCCCGCTCTTTTTATTATTTCATATGGAGGGATATTATCAATGTATACAATTAGCAACTCTTCTAGATACTATCTTGTAATTCTGACGATTACCTATATATATCTTGCATTTAAGCTTGCTGATAGTAGACATATGTGGCATCCTCTAACCTTAACTTTGTTGGTGATGACATTGTTAGTTAACGTATTTATGTTAACCATATATGTTCCAGCTAAGCGGAACATAAAGGCTATACAGTTTACAATTGGCAATGGAAACGAAGAAACCTCCGCTCACTTTTTGCCTATGGAATCTTTGGTTGATTCATTACGTAAACACAGAATCAACGATATCGATTGTGTGTCAGATCAATTCTTTTTAGAGAATCCTATACGATTTTATTACCTGATCGCTCCATGGCAGCGAGTTGAAGGCAACGGTGCCATGATTTACTACGACTATCATGGGTTGGGGAATGGATTCTTATTACGTTATTTCTCTATCACTGACCCTCACTAAACTCGAACAGTATAAGATTATCTGCTAGTAAACTTCTTTTATAGAACTTGATTACAAACCGGTCAAACCATGGTATCGACTCGCAAACTTTTCTCAAACCCAACTCGCTAATTCGGGCGATTGTCTTAGGTCCCGTTATTTCACTCTGCGGCATAACCAAAAGGTTGGTTTGACCACTTTTTCTCAAGTGCTGAAAATTATACTGCCAAACGGTTACAAGCTCAGTTAATCCAACACTATCATTTCGATAGAACATATTTCTCGGAAATACAGAATCGGCATATGGATTACTACCTTTGATAAAGAGCAGATTAACTCGTTCATCCGACCAATGTCTGTGGATAATAGAAGTGATAGTCATTTTTGTATTCCCGGCACCTTTTGTGCCAACGCATATTAATCCGGCAATGTTAACCAGCCCCAAAATTACGAGAACAATGGATTTGGTAAATTTTAAGCCTGAAACATTCGGTGATGGGACGAGCAAGAATCCCTGTATCAATATCAGAGGCACAAAATTTGCTAACGGGAAAAGAAACCTAACCTCTTTATGGGGGATAATTGAATGCACGATGATGTAAGGAGCTATCACCCAAATGAGAATATTTTTTGGAGCTTTCAACACTAGAATAAGGAAAGAAAAAAAAATAAATATCCCGAATGGACCAGGTTCTCTGACAACATATATTATGTATTCGTACCAAGGTGAAACCCCGAAGCGAGACGCAACATCTTCTACGATATTAGCATGGAAATAATTATAGATTGACAATGTGAACTCGCCATACAACCACCAATCGACCATTATCCCTGCGACCATGATTATAACGAACGCTAGAGTTGTCTTTAACAGATTCCTAAGTCGCTCATGAACAATCAAAAGTAGCCAGAGACCAAGTCCCACAGCGCATAACACCAATTGACAACGGAAAAGCACCGATATACCAAGCACTACCCCCAACAGATAGTAATTACGTGCTTTGTCTGCAAATCCATTGTGAGTGATCGCGATCGCCCACAGGAAAAACAAGCCCGACCAGGTCTCGGAGGAAAACCGAACGTTAATATATGGTAAGAACCAAAGTGTATAAGAAAGTATAAAATAGATCAAGTGGTAATGGGTCGGCACATTATTGACGGTTGATGTAAAAAACTTAAAGATGATTCCTACCGCTAGCAAAGCCGTTATCGCCCGGAGCACAAAAGCTAATACATAAGGATCGTTGATGTGAAAAACACTGAGAATACTAAAAACCACATAACAGACCAACGGCTGTAGCCCTGGTCTTATCTTTGCTCCGTACTCCCATGCGAGATCCTGAACATTGGAATACCCCAATTTGTATTGAGCAAATTCGATAAGCTGAAAATGCTCATCTGCATTATGGAAGCCTGTACTAAAATATGCCGTTATAAGGTATATCACGACAACTATAAATAATACTATAGCGACAATTGGCTTTCTCAAGTTAATCATTGGTGCTTTCTGTCTTCAACTATGGGAGACCAAATTTAAAAAAATTGTTCATACGATGCTTTATTTACATTCTCAGTTAGGAGCCCGCATCTTTTTCAACTGATTGGGTGAGATGTTAAGCTTTTCTTTTTTGCTTTACAGCCTACCTGTTGTCGTCAACATTCCATTATATACCTATTGCAAATGGAGTAGCCGATAGTAGAATCATAGGCTAACCAAACGTAATCAGATAATTCATAAAAAAATTCCAAAAAGCAACAATTACTACACCGACTGCTTTCGCAATGTAAAATGATTGACCTCTTCTTTGGTTCAAGAAGAAGATGATCCCATTGTTTAATAAAAGTCCCATAAGGCTAATTATCAAAAAAAAAGTGAACTCACTTGCGTATTGTGTGCTTCTATCCTCAAAAACCCAAAATTTATTAAGCAGATAGTTGTTTAATACAGCCAAAATAAAACCGATGCTATTGGCCAAGAATTTATTCCACCTAAGCCGCTCCTTAAGCAAGTAGGTTACGCCAAAGTCTATAATTACGCCGACAAAACCGACTACCCCAAATTTGATAGTAAAAGCTCCCCCAATGATAAATATCTCTAAGACAAAACCAACTATTCTAAAATTCTAAGTAATTACTATATATTACTCCATCTCGCTATCGAATAATACCATAGCAAACTCAAGATAGTTAACGGATAATCAAGTTCTTTTCGGCATGCCAAGACTACCAAATATAAGCCTAAAATTGCCACAGCGTAACTAAGAAAGTCTAATTCATAATGGTTTATCATAATTAGGCACAAAAAGTTTAAGAAAGGTAAAAACAAATTTTTAATAATCCAAAAAATATTGATTTTTAACACAATACACCCGACAAAGTAAACTCTATTACCAAAATTCAGGTACATAGGAAATTATTTAGCAACGAATCCTGATAGATTTGTTTTCATGAAAACAATCAAAAGCTTTTTCGCGGTACTTTTACTACTCATGTCCTGCCTCGCTTGTAATCGAGGAGACTCCGCTATCGTCGAAACGGAAGAAGGGACCTCCCCAACTCCGGAAGAATCGTCTACCGACATCACGATGCCTACCCTCGGCGAAGACGGCCGATACCGCATCGAATGGAAGGGAATTACCTGGCTCGTGAAGCACGCTACCGATCGCGATGCGCCGAAAGGACCGGGCGAGAACATCTGGAGCAGTCAGAACATATGGATCGACGATCAGGATAAGCTCCACCTGCGAATCACCCGACAGCCCGACGGTCGTTACCTGTGTGCGGAGATACAAAGTGAAAACGAATATCAATACGGCACCTATACCTGGAAAGTTTCCAGTGACCTCAGTGCGTTGCAGAAAGATGTGATCTTCGGCCTCTTCCAATACGGCGGAACCGATTACATCAATGAAATTGATTTTGAATTCACCCGATGGAATAACGCATCCGGCAACTGGTGTAATTATACCGTTTACCGGAGTCAGGTAACCACCTCAAACCCCGAGGTAAATTATGTGCATGTCGATTACTCCGAACCCTTGGAAGGTACGGCCACCACACATGCGTATACCCGCGAAGCGGACAAAATCACCTTCCGCAGCTATCACGGCCACGGCAGCACCCCGACGCCCTTTGCGAACATTCCCGGTGGAACCGGAGGCTGGGTATTTGACGAGCCGAATAACGTGCCCACCAAGGCGATGCCGGTTTACATCCAGTTATGGACCAAATACAAAAATGTCGCAAATTATGAACTAACCAGTCCCAGTGTCGTGGTGGTCGTCGACGACTTCACCTTTACGCCGTAGGCGGAACGCCCGACTTGCCGCAAGCTTGCATATCCCGCAAATATTGCTAAGTTTGTATAGACCAAATTATGAGGAAGAGATTGTTTCGTTGCTGCTTTCTGTTTGTCTGCCTGTGTTTTTGCATGCAGACCCAGGCACAGTGGGATTATTTGAAATTCAAGCCGCTGAAAACATCCGACGGCCTTTCACAGAACACCATACAGACGATCTTTGAAGACGACTTGGGGTTCCTCTGGTTCGGCACACAGGATGGCCTCAACAAATACGACAGTTATCAGTTCCACATCATCCGAAAAACACCGGACAGCGAACAGACGCTGTATTCCAACGACATCAAGTCGATCGTTCAGGACCGTGACAAACAGCTGTGGATTGCGACCTCTGATTCGGAATGCCCCAACATTTTCGACCCGGTTACCCAGCAGATCAAAGGGGCAAACGTGTACCTCACCGATACAAACACCGACCTGTCCAATGTGATTTCCTTTTCGACCACCCGCGAGGGCGACGTGTTGCTATGCAGTCGATTGTCCGGACTATTCATCTACCACCATCAGCAAAAAAAGATTTCGCCTACGGAAGTCGACTTCCCTGTTACCTGTACGGAACAGGATCCGCAGGGAAATCTGTGGGTGGGCACCTACCAGCAGGGGGTGGTGGTTACCGATCCAAAAGGTCGGATCATCCACCGCTACGATGTGCTCAACGATGGCCCCGTCACGGATATTCACGTCGATCAATCCGGCCGGGTTTGGGCCAGCTCCGCCACCTCGGGTATCTACTATTTCGATGCAGAAAAAGATAATTTTACGAACACACAGCTTGATTTCGCGGGTAAACTTACCGGACAAACGAAGGTACTGTGTATTGGCGAGGATATCGACGGACAGATCTGGTGCGGAACCGAAAACGAAGGATTGTACATCCTGAATCTACGCGAGCAACGCTGCAACGTCTACCGCACCGACAAGCAGGACACCCGGAGCATTACCAGCAATTCCATCAACTGCATCCGGCGCGACCGCAAAGGCAATATGTGGATCGGAACATCCGGCGCAGGCATCTCCATGGTCAATATCGATGAAATCAATATCCTGCACTTCCGGAACACCGACAATCCCTATAGTCTGAACAACAACATCGTCAACTGTCTTTTTCAGGATTCAAAAGGTAATATCTGGGTCGGTACAGACGGCGGCGGACTGAACCGGTTTGACAAATCTCAAAATAGCTTTGCCAGTGGACGTGATATCCCCCTCCGGCAATCCGGAGCCGGGCAGTATGTGATTTCCATCACCGAAGGCGACGACGGTACACTTTGGGTGGGTACGTGGGGCGAAGGTCTTTACTGCTACCCACAGGGAAAAGCAACGGCCGAACGTGTCGATATGGCCAACACCCCGGCGCTAAAAAGCAATAACATCAACAGTTTGCTGAAAGACCGGCGCGGACGGATCTGGATCGGTACGTACGGGGGTGGATTAACCGTGTACGATCCGATCAACCACCAATTCCAGCACCATGGCATGGAAAAAGATATCAACAGCAACCACATCCTTTCCCTGTTTGAATCGTCTGACGGGACCATCTGGATGGGGACCGAAGGCAGCGGTATCGGCCTGTACCACCCCGACACCGACGCGTTCGACGTCA
>Ga0206119_100355_pt1 | contig 17985 bp, 11 predicted proteins | sample 3A50Ametagenome_FD_148608 | JGI IMG/M metagenome (GOLD analysis project Ga0206119, IMG submission 148608) | Enriched microbial communities from leaf-cutter ant dump, University of Wisconsin, Madison, United States - 3A50A | ecosystem: Environmental > Terrestrial > Nest > Insects nest > Nest dump...
AGAATAAGTTGGAGCCTGTTGCATAAACGCGCAGGTTAGAAAACTTAGCCGCATGGAGCACTTGTTGCGGGAAGGTATAGGCCACGGTGAGGGCCGACAACCGGAGGAACGACGCATTCTGTACACTGAAGTCCATCTGACTGGCACTGTAATGGTTGTAGTCGAAACCTGCCAATACCCGAGGAAACGCCGCATCGGTGTTTTCCGGAGTCCAGCGATCCAGCAAATCGGCAGAACCTACTTTTGATCCGGTGCTGGTAATGAGCGATTCATACCAAGGGCTCAATTTTTTGGCGCCATATGAGTAGCTGAATACAGCATTCAACGAAAGGTTTTTATAGGAGAGATCTGTGGAGAACCCACCGTAAAATTTCGGGTCGGTAGATCCGATCACGACCCGGTCGTTCTGGTCGATTTGCCCATCGTCATTCGCATCCAGCGGATAAAGGTCGCCTGGATTGACGTTGTAACCGTTCCAGGTGGTTTGGCTTAAACGATCCATATCGACCGCTTGGGCAATTCCGCCTGTTCGCCACAAGTATAAGGTGTTGCGTGATTCGCCCAGGAATAAGTTGCCTTCTTTCTGGATATTGCGGTCGCCGTCTACGTTGTACACCACACCGGTGCTTCCATACAGTTGTGTGACTTTATTTTTGTCCATCGACAGGGTCGCTGCGAAATTCCATTCAAAATCGGTTGTCCGCAGCAGATTAGCATCCAGCGAAAATTCGATGCCTTTGTTCTCAATCGCGCCGATGTTTTCAATGGTGTTCTCAAAACCGGTGGTTGTCGCCAGGGAGTGGCTCATCAACAAATCCTTGTTTTTGATCAAAAAGGCGTCTGCCGACAAGTGAATACGGTTCTGTAAGAATCCCATGTCCATGCCCAGGTTCCACTGCTGTTGTTTTTCCCAGCTAATATCGGGTGTGCCCCGGCGTCCGTTCGATATAAATGAATAGGTATATCCCGATTCCACATTACCGGTATAACTGACGTTGTACAACGATAGGTAAGCGAAATCGTCGATGTTCTGATTCCCGACCACACCAAAGCCAGCGCGCAACTTCAATTGGTCAAAGAACTGCTGTTCTTTCATGAAATCTTCTTCCGTGATGTTCCATGCTGCCGATACCGATGGGAACAGGCCCCACTGGTTTCCGCTGGCGAATTTGGAAGAACCGTCGTAACGGCCGGTAGCCGTCAATAAATAGCGGTTGTCGTACGTATAGTTGATCCGGGCAATGTAAGACAATAACGTTTGTTCTGACCATAAAGAACTCAAACCCCGTTGGTCTTTCTTATAGCCCGATTGTAGATTATGATACCCGAACAGATTGGACCCAAACCCCGTAGCTGTCCCGTTGATATAACTGTATTTTGTCTGGGTAGCACTCGTGCCGACCATTGCGTTCAGCTGGTGGCGGGTATTGAAGGTGGTTGCATACGAGATCGTGTTGTCCCACTGCCATACCGTACGGGTATCCCGGTTATCAATTGCTTCGCCCTGTGTTCCATAGCGTTCTGATTCATAAATATCGTTAGGTGTATATTTGCTGTCCTGCTTCTGTGCATAGTCGATCGAAAATGTTGAACGAATGTTCAATCCCTCTATCGGGTTAATGTTTAGGTAATTGGAGGATAGAAGTCGGTTGTAGATCAGGTCGTGATCGACCCGCAGCGAACGCAGCGGATTGAAGTTATTCTGGTCAAAAATTCCCTGCCAGTTTAAGGTTTCCAATTCATCAGAAATGGCCAGCATCGGGTTGGCCAGACGGGCACGGTTCATGATGCCGTCATCCACCAACGTGTTATTGGTGCGGGTAAAGGACGAATTGGTACCTACTTTCAGCCACGGTTTGATCTGTTGGTCGGCGTTGATCCGTCCACTGAACTTCTCTTGTTCCGATTTTTGAATGACGCCCTTGTTGTCCGTATAGCCGAAACTCAGGTAATACGAACCTTTATCGGTTCCGTTGGAGAAGCTGACCACATGATTCTGCTGTGTGCCGGTACGGCTGACCGCATCCAGCCAATCGTAATTTTTATTCGCATTAAAGGCGTCAAATTCGTAATCGGCAAAAACGGTATTGGAACCCATGATCACATCATTGATGTAGGCATCCAGGTCGCTGTTCGGATTGGTCTGCCGATAGCCGTTTGTGTAAGCTTCTTTACGAAGCTCAAACAGTTGACGTGTATTCAGTGTCTTCGGGGTGTTGGCATAGGTCTGAAATCCGACCCAGCCGTCGTAGGTTACCTGCCCGTCACCGTTCCTGCCTTTTTTGGTCGTAATCACGACCACGCCATTGGATCCGCGGGAGCCATACAGTGCCGTGGCCGAGGCATCTTTCAGGATTTCGATGGAGGCAACATCATTCAGGTTTACTGCATTAAAACCGGAGAACGTATTGTCCATGACCATACCATCCACCACATAGATCGGATCGGTCGAGCCATTGATCGTATTGATACCGCGGATTTTGATCGAGGCATCGTCTGTCGGACGGGTTGGGTTGGAAACAAAAACACCCGCCACGCGGCCCTGAAGGGCCTGGTTAACACTGGTTACCGGTTTTTCTTCCAGTACTTTGCTGCTCACACTGCTTACCGCTCCGGTGAGGTCACTTTTCTTGAAGGCAGCGCCGACAATAACGACCTCTTCGAGCGAGGTGATATCTTTCATCAATAAAACCTGAAGGGACGTTTGGTCACTGATCGCAACGTCCTGGCTGACGAAACCTACACTGGAAAAATGAAGGGTGCCATTGGATGGTGCCGTGATTTCGAAATTGCCGTCGGCAGTGGTAGAAGTGCTTGCGGTGCCTCCGATCACTGCAACACTCACCCCGGCCAGGGAGGTGCCGGTACTGCCCGTAACATGTCCGGTGATACGGGTGTTTTCACCGTTTTGTGCCCTGGCGTCCATTCCCCAAAAGGGTAGGAGTACCATCAGAAGCGCAAGGTATCGCACAATCGTTGATTTGGTGTGTAAAATGGAATACATAAACTTGCTTACAATTGAAATAAATAATTAATCAAACAACACACTATAGTACATATTGGTTTCGAACTGGTCATTATTTCCTTCTATACTATACTATACTATACTATAGGTAGTGCAATAGTAGAAAAAAATAAATCAACAACCAAAATGTTTTTTTTAACTTTCTTACAGTGAGTGGGGTTTGAGCTTGGTGAGGTGTCTTTATACGGGTGCGTTTTTTGAAATTTAATCAGCTTTCTTTGATTGTTTGAATATTATATTACTTTTGCGTGGTAGAATAGACTAGTACAGAAAGTTGTTTTCACGATTCGGTTACGGGCTGTTATTGGTTATAAACTAGAAGAATACATTGAAATGATCGAGATGAAGCAAAAAAGACGAGTGAGATTACCCTTACTGATCCATTTATTTATCAGCTGCTGCCTTTCCGGTACGGCGCTTTCGCAGGTGAAAACCATTCCGTTGGAAACGAAAAATCATGCGTTGATCCTTCAGGTTACGGATCAGAACGATCTGCGCATCAGCTACCTTGGCAAACGGTTAAACCAGGCTGCCGAATACGGTGCGATCCCCGGTACTTATAAGCAAGCCTCCGACTATACCGGACTGCTGAATTCGGCGTACACGCCTTCCGGATCCCGCAACCTCGTCGAACCCGCCATCTCGGTTACGCATGCGGATGGAAATAACTCGTTGGACCTCCGGTACGTGAGCCATGAAATCCAAGTGCTGGAAGATGGCGTGTCTTTGCTCAAAGTTGCCCTGAAAGATCCTGTTTATCCCTTTGAAGTAACCTTGTTTTACAAAGCGTATTTCAACGACGATGTCGTGGAGCAGTGGAGTGAGATCAAGCATACGGAAAACGGAACGGTGACCCTGCATAAATTTGCCTCGGCCAACCTTCACCTGAAAGCGAATGCCTATTGGCTCCGGCAATATTACGGCGATTGGGCCCGGGAAATGCAACCGGAAGAGGAAAAGCTGACCCACGGCATCAAAGTGCTGGATTCGAAACTGGGTACGCGCGCCGATCTGTTTCAACCGCCTGTTTTCATGGTGTCACTGGATAAGCCGGCGACCGAACACGAAGGCGAGGTACTGCTGGGATCTTTGCAGTGGAGCGGCAATTTCCGTACGGACCTGGAACTCGATCCGCAGAATAACCTGCGCATCATTTCCGGCATGAACAATTATGCGTCCGACTATGTACTTGAAAAGGGAACGGTTTTTACCACACCGGTATTTATGTATACGTTTTCGGCGCAGGGCAAAGGGTTAGCCAGCCGGAACCTGCATAACTGGGCGCGCGACTATAAATTACTGGATGGCAACGGCCAGCGGCTCACCCTGCTCAATAATTGGGAGGCAACCTATTTTGATTTCAACGAAGACAAGTTGAAAGCCTTGTTAAAGGATACCAAGAAACTAGGGGTGGACCTGTTTCTGCTGGACGATGGCTGGTTTGCCAATAAATATCCCCGCAATGCCGATACGTCCGGACTGGGCGATTGGAACGAAAACCGGACCAAGTTGCCGAACGGTATCGGTACGCTGGTGAAAGAGGCTGCTGCCAACGGGGTGAAATTCGGTATCTGGATTGAGCCCGAAATGGTCAGTCCGAAGAGCGAACTCTATGAAACGCACCCCGACTGGGTGATTAAACAACCCAAACGGGATGAATACTATTTCCGGAATCAACTGGTGCTGGACCTGAGCAACCCCGAGGTGCAGGATTTTGTGTTTGGGGTGGTCGATGGCCTGTTTACCAAAAATCCAGAATTGGCGTACATCAAATGGGATTGCAACGCGGTGATTTACAATGCCTATTCCGCACACCTGGATCATCAGTCGCACCTGTACATCGAATACGTGCGTGGGTTGTATAAGGTGTTGGAACGGATACGGGCCAAATACCCAACTGTACCGATGATGTTGTGCTCGGGCGGGGGCGGCCGGGTGGACTACGGCGCACTGCAATACTTTACCGAATATTGGCCGAGCGACAATACCGACCCGATGGAACGGATTTTTATCCAATGGGAAAACTCTTATTTTTATCCGGCCATCGCGAGTGCAAACCACGTGACCGACTGGGGCAAACAACCCATTAAGTTCCGCACGGATGTAGCCATGATGGGCAAACTGGGTTTTGATATTGTGGTGGACCACCTGAATGAAAAGGACCTGCTCTTCTGCCAGAATGCGGTGAAGACCTACAACGGAATCAAGGAAACCATCTGGCGTGGCGATGCGTACCGGTTGACGCACCCGCGCGAAAACAGTGTTGCCAGCATGCTCTTTGTGGATAAGGCGAAAGAAAATGGGGTGATCTTCAATTACCTCGTGAATAATCGCTACGACGAAGGAAGTCATCTCCCCATTAAATTGGATGGACTGGATCCAGCGCGCAAGTACCGCATTTCCGAAATTAACCTGTATCCGGGTACCTCCTCACCGATACGCGGCGAGCAGGTGTACTCCGGTGATTTTCTGATGAAAATCGGATTCAACCCGCAGGTAAGAAAAGGACGGGAAAGTGTGATTCTTCAATTGAAAGCGGAATAATATGCAACGCTTACGTTTGATCGTACTTACCCTGGTTGCCATCCTGTGGGATGGCGTCGCACTGGCGCAGCTGAAAGCACCCTTTGGTACGGGGAATGAGCTGACTTATGACCTGGAAAGCGGACAGTATAGCATCCGTTACGGAGATTTTCCCGTAATCTGTCAGGCAGCAGCTGCTGTAGTCGTCAATGGGAAAAAATATTCGAGCGAAGAGGCCGTGAAGCGTTCCTTCAGCGAGGAACCTTTCAGTGACGCGCTGGGGTCAGGCAAAAAATACACCGTCGCATGGCAGTTTACCGATGCGCCGGTTATCCGACAGCATTTTTATTGCTACGCCACACAGGAATTTCTGACGACCGAATTGGAAGTTGCCGGTCGCGCGCTCCGTTCAAACTACATGGCACCGTTGTTAACATCACAGGGGGGGCTTCCGATCCGCGGCCGCGCGGAAACGCTGTTCGTGCCGTTCGACAACGACACGTTTATCCGGTACCGTACACATGTGCTGAGCGATACCGCCAACACCAGTGCGGAAGTTGGGGCAATCTTCGACGCATCCTCCAAAAAAGGACTGGTAACCGGTTCGCTGATCCACACGGATTGGAAAACAGGCGTTCGCAGTGCCGGCCAAGGCGGTACCTTGACGCAGCTGGAAGTCTGGGCAGGATATAGCGATGTGGCCGTGACGCGCGACTCGATGCCTCACGGGGCCGTGAAGGGCGATACGATTTTCTCTCCCAAGATGTTTATCGGATACTTTGATGATTGGCAGGAGGGGATGGAATCCTATGCGCATGCGACAGCGGTGCTGAACAGCCGCTACATCGCCGCTTGGGAACATGCAACACCCGTTGGTTGGAACAGTTGGGGCGAAATCAAAGAACACCTTACCTACGAAAAAGCGACCGGCGTAGCCGACTTTTTCGATACCGAAATCCCGGATTTCCGGAACGAAGACGGAACCGCTTACATCGATCTGGACTCGTTTTGGGACAACATGGTGGAAGGCGGCTATCGGGGCGATTTTTCCAACTTGAAAGCGTTTGTGGCTTATTGCCGGGCACGCGGTTTACAGCCCGGTGTCTATTGGGCACCTTTTACCGATTGGGGACACCGGAGCCGACGGGATCGGGTGGCTGAGGGCAGCGATTACCACTTTTCGGAAATGTGGACGCGCACCGCAACCGGATACCACGATCTCGATGGTGGCCGTGCCTTGGACCCTACGCATCCCGGTACCCGCAAGCGCATGGAGTTTGTGATTAATAAGTTAAAGGAGTGCGGTTTTAAGATGATTAAGGTCGATTTCCTCGGCCATGCTGCGATTGAGTCGACCGGATTTTACGACCCATCGGTGACCACCGGTATGCAGGCGTACCGTGCCGGTATGGAATACCTGTGTGACCTGTTGGACAATCAAATGCTGGTATATGCCGCTATCTCCCCGTCTTTGGCTACGGCCCGTTATGTACACATGCGCCGTATTGCCTGCGATGCCTGGAAGACCATTAAGGATACGGAATATACCCTAAATGGCGTGACTTATGGCTGGTGGCAGGATGGACTATATGATTACATCGATGCCGATCACCTGGTATTTGCCGGAGAAAGCATCGGGGCAAACCGCGCGCGACTGATATCGGGACTCGTGACGGGACCAGTGATCCTGGGCGACGACTATTCCGTTGCGGCACCCTGGCAGCAGCACGTGAAACAGTGGTTACAGCGGCCGGCGATCCACACGCTCCTCCAAAGCGGAAAGACATTCCGCCCGGTAGAGGGGAATGCCAACCTGTTGGCCAGCCGGGTTTTTATCCGGCATGAAGAGGAAGGAGCCTACCTCGCGGTGTTTAATTACCGGAAAGAACCCGGTAAACAAACGTTGGAAATGTCGGCACTGGGCCTGGACCCGGATGCCACGTACCGTGCGGAGGAATTGTTGGACGGGAGCAGTGAAACCTTCAACGCACATTTTACCGTGGATTTTGACGGGGAAGGTGCTTATATTTATCGCCTTACAAAAGCAAACTAAGATAAAAGTAAAATAGGATAGTTTATGGGGATGAACGAGGCTGATCCGGTGGGTTTTGTGATTCAGAAGATCCGTGCGTTGGAAAATTTACAATCGCTTTCCAAGCACGAGCAATTGGTGCAGGGGATCTTGGATGCCATCGACGAGGGAGGGTTACGTACCAATGAGGCCCTGCCTTCGGTCAATACAATGATCGGTGAACTCGGCTATGCACGCGAAACCATCGTCAAAGCGTACAAAGAATTGATGGCACGCGGCGTCATCGCCTCAAAAAACCGAAAAGGATATTTTGTCATCAGTGGGAATATCCGCCAGCAACAGAAGATTGCCTTGCTGATGTATGCCTTCGATACGTTTCAGGAAACGCTTTACAACAGCCTGAAAGCTCATATCGGGAAAGATATCCAAATTGATCTGTATTTTCATCACAACAATCCGGATGTATTTGAGGCGATCTTCAACCGCATTGCCGGACACTACGGATTATATATTGTGGCGCCGATCGATACGGATCGGATCAAGGAACTGCTAACGACCATTCCTCCGTTTAAGTTATTGATTATCGATCGCTATCTGGCGCTCGGTGACGACTATTCGTATGTTACGCAGGAATTCGGCGCGTCCTCCTATCAAATGTTTCAGAAACTGGCTACGAAGTTGGCCGCCTATGAAGAAATCATCTTTTTTTTCCGGAAAAATACGGCCGAACCGCCTGAGATTTTGAAGTCTTTCCGGAAATTCCTCAAAGACACCGGGTTGAAAGGCAAAGTGAAGAAGCATTACGAACAGGGGAGCATCGAGCAGCATAAGGTTTATTTTACCATTCACAATCCCGAACTTTACGCGATCCTGAAAGATGTGATGGATAAAAAGTGGAAATTGGGGAAAGATTTGGGCGTGCTGGCGCATAACGACGATGTAGTCAAAGAAATTATTGCCGGGGGTATTACCACGTTCTCTGCCGATTTTGCGGAAATAGGCAGGCTGGCAGCCGAGTATGTGCAGACCCGCGAAAAAATCCAGCAGATCGTGCCGTCCACATTATATATTCGTAAATCGCTTTAATTGAATGCCGCGATTGTCATAAGTTTTGTCGTCTGTACCGCGCTGGTTGCGGTCGTTTCCTGGTATAAAACCCGCTCCGTTAATTTAAAATCCGTCTCGGGACTGTTCCTGGCTGGCAGAAACAACGGCTATCTGGTGGTGGCGGGATCGTTGTTGCTCACCAACCTCAGCGCCAACCAATTTATCGGCGAGAACGAATCCGTTTACATCAACAACCTATCGGTGATGGCCTGGGGGGTAACCTCCGTCGTCGCGATGCTGTTGGTGTCGGAGTTTTTGTTGCCGGTATATTTCAAAGGGGGTGCACTGACGACTCCCGATTTCCTGGCCGATCGGTATGACCCGGGAACGAAGCGGTTGGTGTCGGTGATTTTTTTGCTCAGTTATGTGGTCAACTTGCTGCCTCCTGTGTTGTACGGTGGGGCGGTCGCGATGACGGGGCTGTTTGATTTACCCGCGTGGACAGGACTGTCTTACTGGCAATGTATCTGGGTAATGGTATGGATACTGGGGTTGATTGGCAGTCTTTACACCATTGTAGGGGGCTTGAAAGCCATTACCATTTCGGATACCGTATTGGGTGCCGGGTTGCTCATTATCGGTATCTGTCTTCCGTGGTTTGCCTTAACGACTTTGGGAGATGGTGAGTGGACGACCGGGGTAACACGTTTGCTTACCCGGCATACCGCACATTTAAATGCCGTTGGATCCGAGTCGGATGCAGTGCCCTTCAGTACGTTGTTTACCGGTATGCTGTTGGTCAATATCTATTATTGGGGGATGGAGCAATACATTGTTCAGCAGGTACTGGTCGCTAAAAATCTTGCCCATGCGCAGAAGGGCATGACGCTGGCTGCCGTGGGGAAGCTGGTGACGCCTGTGCTCATTAACCTGCCCGGACTCATTGCCGTACACCTGTATCCCGACATCGACAATACCGCATCGGTATTTCCGAAAGTAGCTGCCCACGTGCTCCCGAACGTATTGCTGGGTATGACGGCTGCGTTGGTTTTCGGAGCGGCCATGACCACCTACAACGCCGGTCTCCAGGGCAGCAGCACGTTGTTTACGCTCAATATTTACAAACCCTATCGCGAGCGGCGGGGTACGAACCCTACCGATATGGAGCTGGTCCGCGTCGGAAAGCGGTTTGAAATGAGCATTTCACTGCTTGCTATGCTGGTGGCACCGTTTATTCTATTCGCACACAGCGGGTTTTATACCTATCTGCAAAAAGTGTCGGGCTTATTCTCCATTCCCATCTTCACCATTGTTGTCGTCGGCTTTCTGACCAAAAAGGTGCCGCCTTTTGCGGCTAAAGTAGGTTTGCTGTTTTTCATGGTGAGTTATTTTCTGTGTGAATACATCTTCCAGGTAGATCTTCACTTCCTTCATGTATTGGCCATCCTGTTTGTGTTGACCTCCCTGTTGATGCTTGCGATTGGAAAATATTGGCCGATGCAGCCAGCGAGCCTGCCGCAACCCGATGCATCCACGCCGGTCTCAAAAGCGCTGATGCCCTGGAAGCAGCGGCGTTGGGCTGCGTTGGTGCTGGTATTGGCAATGTTGAGTCTCTACGTTGTTTTTTCTAAATGGGGCGTTGCTTCGTAAGCCATTCCTGTACGACAACCCGGGCAATGTGCTTTAATCGGTTAGCCGGGTGATGTCGCTTTTGGGTTTGGGAAGGTTCATCGCCTTAATTTCTGCTTTACAGGCATTCGCCATCTCTTCGGTCATTTCATACCGGTAATCGCCATAGTCTTCATACTCGAAATTTCCCACGTAAAAGAAGCCATACTGGTCGAAAAAGTCAGTCAGGTCAACGCCGCTAACTTCACAGGCCGTCTTGACAAAGTTAAGTTGGGTTTGTGCCGGATTGGCGCCGCGATGGTGCCACCCGCCTTTGCGCCGATTGGTTTCCTGCTTTTCGTTTCCTTGTTTGCGGAAGGCTTCAAACAGGTTGGGGTAAAAATCAGGGTTTTCTCCCGGCCCTGCAAAATACAGCTGTAGCTGCCAAAAGGGGACCAACCGATTAAAGACATCTTCGTCCTGGAGATAACTTATTTTGCCGTCGATAATGCTTTCCCGTGCTTTTTGGTAGTTGTTTTGTGCCAATATCCGGCTTTCGTTGCCGAAGGAGGTGGTGGCGTACAACGAGAATAAGTTGTTGCTTACTTCCCCTAAACCTCCCCAGTTGAAAAAGGGACGGAGCTGATGTACGTGGCCCACTTCGTGGCTGAATCCCCAGCAGGGATCGCCTGCAATCACGCGATCCGGGTCGGCAACCAACGGCATGGCGTTACCGGGCTCGGTACCCATGTAGGCTACCCCATCGCCATCGCGAAACATGTAATAATTGTAGTTTACCCGGGCGAGGATGTGATTTTCCGGTATCTTGTTGTATTGCTGCAAGCCCATGAGCTGGTATTGCAGGGTGACCAGCGAATCGTATCTACTGACCAGTTCAACCCCGCGCCCGTAGGCGTATTTCCGTAGATCGGCCGCCGGATATGCCAGCTGGATGTGTTTGCCTTTGGCATCCACAACGGGACACACGGCTCCATCGATCAGGCGGTTCCAGTCCGTGTCGTCTTGGCTCGCCAGATCGAAATACCCGTTAACCTGCGCTGCCGGGAAATGGACGAGTACCGGCGGTTCCTGGGTGGGTGTGTCCGAAAAGTATTCGATGTATGCCAGTCCGCCAAAGCCTTTCAGTGTAATGGTATTAGCGCCGTTGTGCAGGCTAAATTGCTGACTGACAATGCCCCATCCAGCCGGATCTTTTGTCGGGTCTATCCCTTCGGGTGCCCGCCGGTCCCAATTGGGGACCAAGAGCCGTACTTCGCTTCCCGGGGCAATTTGGTCCACTAAGACGGTATGGGTACCTTCGGGCAGATAGATACCCGTGATGTTTTCGTATTTGCTGTACCCATCTCCAATCATCAGCTGCTGTCCCAGCGTAGACGGGCTGAGGTGAGCCGGGTAACGTGCATTCCGGTAGTGCGTATCGTATGAACCGGCTAACAATTGGCGGGCTACTTCCCGTAACTGGGGGTTGGCTATCGCTTCGATGTCCGCACGTTTGGTTCCTTTTTTCAGCGTGAGCGCCATGGGGTCCCCGAAGACAGCCAGGTCCGCATTCAATGTGGACGGATTGTCGGCCGACTGGGCGAAGTTGCCCGCCGAGATGCTCATCAGATAGCAAAATAATGATAATCTTAATTTCATGGTGTATTGGGTAGTCGTTATCCTTGGGACAAATTTAAGTTTATTCGGGCACATTCACGAATGCGGTTTGTCTACAATTTTTTCTACCTTTGCTCCCGTTTTTACACTGTGGGAATAGGCGATATTTTATCGAAATACCGCGAAAGTGGGAAAGTCACTGCTTTCGCGAAGGCATTGCAAGGCAAAAGCCCGAAAATCCAATTACGCGGATTGATCGGATCGGCCGATGCGATGGTGGCTGTGGCGTGTTACCAGCTTCAGGAACGGCCGATGGTCTTTGTTTTGCCTACCCACGAAGACGCTTCCTATTTCCTAGCCGATCTGGAAGGCTTGTTGGACCGGCAGGTGCTGTTTTTTCCGGCATCGTACCGCAAGGCGTTCGATTTTACCCAAACCGATAGTGCCCACGTATTGCAGCGGGCGGAAACGCTCAGTACGCTCAATCATACGACGGAATTACCCAAGATGGTGGTGACCTATCCCGAGGCATTGGCCGAAAAGGTGATCAACCGAAACGACCTGCAAAAAAACACACTGGAAATCACCCAAAACAGTCACCTCGATATCGATTTTATCAACGAGTTCCTGCAGGAATATGAATTTGAACGGGTAGATTTTGTCTACGAACCTGGGCAATACGCTATCCGTGGGGGGATTGTAGATATTTTTTCGTTCTCGAATGACCTGCCGTACCGGATTGAGTTTTTCGGAAACGACATTGAGAGCATCCGTACGTTCGACATCGAAAGCCAGCTGTCGGTCAGCAAGATCCATACGGTCACGATTGTGCCAAATGTGCAGGCTAAATTTCTGACGGAAGGAAATATTTCCTTGTTAGAGTATATCTCCGCCGACTCGGTGATCTGGCTGGAAGACGTACAGTTTACACTGGATGTCGTAGGCAAAGGCTATAAAAAAGCCGGTGAGCTTTGGAAAGCACTTCCCCTGGCCGACAAACAGCAAAACCCGGATTGGATCGATCCGCGGTATAATTTTGTCGATGAAAAGAACCTTGCCGCCATGCTGCATGATTTTGCCGTCGTGGAGTTTGGAAAGCAATATTTTTATAAAGCCGATGAAATTCTCTCGTTTGATCAGCGCCCGCAACCGTCGTTCAATAAGGATTTCAGCCTGCTGATCCATAATTTCAAGGAAAACGAAAAGGCGCATATTCAAAATTGTATTTTCAGCGATTCGCCGAAGCAGGTCGAGCGACTGATCGCGATTTTGGAGGATCTGGATAAATCGGTTACGTTTACCCCCATCCACACGGCCCTGCGGGAAGGGTTTGTCGATGTGGAACTGGGCGTAGCCTGCTATACAGATCATCAGGTCTTTGACCGTTATTACAAGTACAAACGCAAAAAAGGGTACGAGCGCTCCCAGGCCATTACCCTGAAAGAGCTGCGGGACTTGAAACCCGGCGATTACATTACGCACATCGACCACGGCATCGGTAAGTATGCCGGGCTGGAGAAGGTGGAGGTCAACGGAAAAATGCAGGAAATGATCCGATTGGTGTACGCCGATAACGACCTGCTGTATGTGAATATCAACTCGCTCAACCGCATTTCCAAGTATACCGGTAAGGAAGGATCGGTTCCCAAGATGAATAAACTGGGTACCGATACATGGGACAAGCTCAAAAAGACCACTAAAAAAAAAGTTAAGGACATTGCGCGCGACCTGATTAAGCTGTACGCACAGCGGAAGGCGCAGACGGGAAATGCGTATCCGCCCGATACGTACCTGCAAACCGAACTGGAAGCTTCGTTTATTTACGAAGATACGCCCGATCAGGAAAAAGCGACGCTGGATGTAAAACGGGATATGGAATCGCCTCACCCGATGGATCGGTTGGTGTGCGGCGATGTGGGCTTCGGCAAGACGGAGGTGGCCGTCCGGGCCGCCTTTAAAGCGGTGGCCGACAGCAAGCAGGTGGCGGTGCTGGTGCCGACGACCATTCTGGCCATGCAGCATTACCGTACTTTTTCGGAACGGCTTGAGGGATTTCCGTGTACCATTGATTACATCAACCGATTCAAAACCCCCAAACAAATTAAGGAGACCCTGGCGAAGTTGGCCGAAGGGAAATTGGATGTCATCATCGGTACGCATCGGTTAGTCAGTAAGGATGTGAAATTCAAAGACCTCGGCCTGATGGTTGTGGACGAGGAACAGAAGTTTGGCGTGGGGGTGAAGGAGAAGCTGAAACAGATCCGGGCCAACGTGGATGCACTGACACTCACGGCTACGCCGATACCCCGTACCCTGCACTTTTCGCTGATGGGCGCGCGCGACCTGAGCATCATCAACACGCCACCGCCCAACCGCCAGCCCGTGCAGACGGAACTGCATGTCTTTAATGAAACGTTGATTCAGGAAGCGGTGTCGTATGAAATAGATCGCGGTGGTCAGGTGTTTTTTATTCACAACCGTGTGGCCGACCTGCCGCAACTCGGACTGCTTATCAAAAAGCTGGTGCCGAATGCGCGTGTAGGTGTGGCACATGGTCAATTGGAAGGCGATGCGCTGGAAGATGTGATGCTCAAATTCATCAACCACGAACACGATGTGCTGGTGGCGACGACCATCATCGAGGCCGGACTGGATATCCCCAACGCGAATACGATTATCATCAACCACGCCCACATGTTCGGATTGAGCGACCTGCACCAGATGCGTGGGCGCGTGGGGCGGACCAACAAAAAAGCCTTCTGTTATTTGCTGAGTCCGCCACTTTCAACACTGACTTCCGAAGCCTACAAGCGGCTGAGTGCCATTGAGGAATTCTCGGAGCTGGGGAGTGGGTTTAACGTCGCCATGCGCGACCTCGACATCCGCGGCAGCGGAAATCTCCTGGGGGCCGAACAGAGCGGATTTATTGCGGAGATCGGCTTTGAGATGTACCACAAGATATTGGATGAGGCCATACAAGAGTTGAAAGACGACGAGTTTTCAGATCTTTTCAAAGACGTGAAGCCACGCGATTTTGTGTCCTTTACGCAGATTGATACCGATCTGGAAGTGCTGATTCCGGATGAATACGTCACGAATGTTGCCGAACGGTACAACCTGTATAACGAGATCGCTAAACTGGAAAACGAAACACAGCTGGAAGCGTTTAAGCAGTCGTTGCGCGACCGATTCGGACCGGTACCCTATCCCGTAGAAGAGTTGCTCAACACCTTACGCCTGCAATGGCTGGGCAAAGAAATCGGTTTTGAGAAAATCTCCTTTAAGAAAAACATACTGCGCGGGTATTTTGCGACGAACCCCGGTTACTTCGAAAGCGACCGTTTTGGCAAGGTGCTTCAGTTTGTGCAGCAAAACCCGACCATCTGTAACCTGAAAGAGGTGAAAGGCTCGTTGCGTATTGCCTTTGAGCAGGTACCTGATATCGGGCAGGCCATTCAGATCCTGGAAGATATGGCTAAATAATCATTCCCAAAACGGATCTTCCCAATCCGGGCATTGCGGGGCATGCCGGTGATGGATCGCGATCGCCTCAAGCTGGGCTTCCGTGGCTACCTGTTGGACTTCGTTAAACAATACCCGTTCTTCAAAACGGATGTGACCATCCAATTCCTCCTCGATGAGGTTCAGCGACCGCCAGACATCGGTATCCTGTTCGAATAAGCGTTTCAACCGCCGGTGTTCGGCAAGTGCGCGTTTGACCAGGTCATGTTCGTTGCCCAGGACGGGGAAAATATGGGTTTCTTCGATCTCAAAGTGATCTACGAGGTGGGTTTCCCAAAACCAATCGGTATAGCGCTTCATACGTTCGACGTGGACATCACGTTTAAACCCTTCCCGGATTTTCCAGCAGAGCAACAATCCGTCGTGATGATCACGGCTGATCGCTTTCAGATGCGGACTTCGTTTTAGAGGATTGGGACGGTTTACAGGGGGGATCATAGCAGTAGGTTTGACGGGCGTGCCCGATAATAGTTCAGTTTGGAGAGGAACATCGCAGCCATTTTGTCGCCTCGCCATTTCGCCTCGGCCGCTCGTTCTCCGGTGAAAAAGTCGTCGATTGTCCCGTGCCACAGTGCCAACCAGGTATCGAAGTGTTGCCCGTCTATTTGCAACTTGGCGTGCGGCGGGAAGGGCGCACCATAATACGTTTGTTCGTCATCAAACAGGACGGTCTGCCAGAATCGGTACATTTTCTCCAAATGCACCGGCCATTGGTCGCCAATCACACCGTTAAAAATGGGGCCAATAAGGGAGTCTTTCCGGACCTTCCCATAAAACGTGTCAACCAGCAAGCGGATATCTTCGATCGTTTCTATCTCTTTTTTCATTCAACGCTTCTATTCTCTTTCTATATCGGTAATGAAAAATACCGAATCAGGTAAAACAATGCCCAGCCAACAAACCCGATAATCAGAATCCATACCCAAGCGGGAATACTCTGGGGCGTCTCACTACCCGAAATCAGAAATTCCTTTTGGTCGCCCTTGCCGTATGCATTGATCATCAACGGAAGCACGCCATCCACCACTGCATGTTCCTCGATGCCTTCAATGCTAATGGCCGGGCCGTTTCGCACCTCAAATGGAATTTTTCGGATCCCTTCCTTGCCCGATGGGTCTTTACTCACGATGGTCAGCTCGTGTTGTCCGTCGACCAACTTGCGCGTATCCAGTTCGAAATTGACGGGCGACTCAAACGCTGCAATGGGAGCCGGTTCGTTGTCGATATAGATGATAATTTTACTTTTCGGTGCCATCTTCCAAATTTAATATGATCCGTTTGATATGACTGCCGGTCTTTTCGCCCGGTTTGATTAGCATTTTGACGGAAAAATACAAAGTAAAAGCCACGACAATCACCATGGACCAGATAATGAGGTAATCCCAATTGCTTTCCGGACCGGTGCCGTGGGATATTCCACGCAGAAATGCAGGCTGTTGCCGCTCACACATGGGACAGGCCCATCCCGCAAAGGCTGCGAGGATGAACAGGGAGGTCAGTAGTAAGATCTTTTTCATCTGCTCAATTGTTTGTTGCCAATAGATCCAGGATGTCCTGTATTTCGTCGGCAGTTACTTCTTTTCCGGTATTGCCCCAGCTGGTACGTTCGTGGTTGATGATGGCTGCCACGTCATCCGCCGTGAATTCCATCATCGTACCGATACCCGGCATCACCCCGAAATCGGGACGGGCATCGTAGCCATTCATAATAATTCCTACGTATACGGAAAGGTCATCACCCATCACTATCGGACTACCGGCCAGCGGCGGAAACGCTCCGGGCAGTCCCTTTCCGTCGGCTTGATGGCAAGACTGACAGTTGCTGGCGTATAGCAGCGCGCCATCAGCGGTTGTTGCGGTGCCGTCGGTTTCGGCTTCGTTTGCGGATGAAGCCACCTTTTTATATAAGAATGCCGGTGCCGGACTTTCGCCAGGCAGTTCAACCTGCTTAAGCGATTGCAGGTAGGCCACCAATTGCAATGCCTCGGGTTTAGCCACAATTTTTCCGGGCTTCCCGTTCAGGAAAGCTTCGGGTACGTTAACCACTACATCGCTATCGGTCGGCAGGGTTTTTCGCTCGAAGAGCCAGGGATAGGCCGGCATGACCGACTCTTTGACCACGGTTCGTGGGTTATAGAGGTGTACCAGATTCCAGTCGAGGCTGGGCTGGCGGTTACCCACATCGGTCAGGTCAGGCCCGGTACGCTCGGTACCCGCCAAAGTAGCCGTATTGCGCCATACATCTAAGCGCCTCATCGATGCATAGTCGGCTGCGATTCCGGGGCGTTTCCCCCAGCGGCTATCCATGTCGATGTTTCGTACCTGCTGGGTGTGGCAAGCCACACACCCGTTGGCGATAAAGAGGTCCTTGCCCTTCCGGGCCTCATCGCTGAGCGGTACGGCGTTGGGCAAGGGGGCATTGTTCTGCTGGTTGCTGACGGCAGGAATGATGACGACAAACAAGGTCAGTATCACAAAGAATAAGCCAGCAGTCGTGAAAAGCTTGATATGATTGTTGAAAAATTCCATCGTCTGTGTTACGTTAATTTTGCCAAAGCTTCATCTACAATTTTCGACTGCGGTACGGTGCGCAGCATCTTATAAAGATTAT
>Ga0206119_100356_pt1 | contig 17881 bp, 28 predicted proteins | sample 3A50Ametagenome_FD_148608 | JGI IMG/M metagenome (GOLD analysis project Ga0206119, IMG submission 148608) | Enriched microbial communities from leaf-cutter ant dump, University of Wisconsin, Madison, United States - 3A50A | ecosystem: Environmental > Terrestrial > Nest > Insects nest > Nest dump...
GATAAGTGGCGGGGTTTCCGGAACCTGATCATTACACGCAATTTTGACAATACCATGCGGAAGATTTTTAAGGACCGCTGGTTTAACTACAAAATAAGTGAGGCGAATAAACGTGCAGAGAAAGCCTTGAGGCGCGTAAAATAGTTCCGTTTGTCAAAAAATATCAAGCCGTCCCGAATAGTTGTTTTCGGGACGGCTTTTTTTTAATTTCGTATCATTATGTACTTTTTTAGGAAAAAAGATCCAAGCAGGCCTAATAGCTTTAATCTGAGGGTGATGCATGTTATTAATACAACGGCGATCATTCTATTTCTGTTGGCAATTCTCTATAAAATTGTCGAGCATCTTTTTTTTAACTAGTGTATTTGAATTTATTGCGTACGATTATGTCTACAAAGAAAGAAATCATCAACACATCGAATGCGCCCGCTCCCATTGGTCCTTACAATCAGGCTGTCAAGGCCGGGAATACCCTGTATGTGTCTGGGCAAATTGCGTTATCGCCTGAAAGCGGTACGTTGGTACAAGGGACGGTGGAAGCGGAAACACGCCGGGTACTTGACAACTTGGAGGCCATTTTGGTGGCAGCGGGATATGCGTTTGCAGATGTCGTGAAAACGACGATCTTCCTGCGCAGCATGGACGACTTTGGGGTTGTCAATGAAGTTTATGGGACGTATTTTAAGGAGTACTCCCCTGCCCGCGAAACGGTGGCAGTGGCCGGATTACCTAAAAATGTACATGTTGAGATTTCCCTGATTGCTTGGAAAGCGTGAACCGACCCGATTTGGCAGGCGATGCATATAGGCATTTGATGTGGCACAACATACGCTCATAACTCCCATTGAATACCTGAAAGGGGTAGGTCCTGCCCGCGCTGAAGTGCTGAAGAAGGAGTTGGGAATTTACACCTTTCATGATTTATTGAAATATTATCCCTTTCGTTACATCGACCGGACGCAATTTCACAAGATAAGTAAGCTACATGCCGACTTACCCGCAGCGCAGGTAATCGGGAGACTGGTGCAGTTGGAGGAACGCGGGGAGCGCCGGAGTAGACGCTTGGTTGGCCTTTTTAAGGACGACACGGCGATGATGGAACTTGTGTGGTTTCAGGGGATCAGCTGGCTGCGGAAATCTTTACAGGTAGGGGCTGTCTATGTGGTGTATGGCAAGCCCAACGTGTTTAATCAGGATCTTTCGATGACACATCCTGAAATGGAGTTGTATCAGCGGGGTGCGAAGGAAGTGGGCAATATGCACCTGCAACCCGTGTATAGTTCGACGGAGAAACTCAAGAAATTTGCATTGGATAGCCGGGGCATACAACGGCTGCAGGAGGGACTGTTGGAAACCCTGTCGCCTCAACTGCAGGAGGAGTTGCCGGATTATCTGCTCGACGCCCATGGGCTGATGGGGTTGCGACAAGCGTTGGTAGCGATTCATTTTCCGCGTGACCAGCAGGAGCTCACATATGCCATTCACCGGCTGAAGTTTGACGAGCTTTTTTTTATTCAGCTGAAACTGCTGAAAAATAAGCTGCTGCATACCGAGCGGTTCAAAGGACACCGATTTGACGTGGTGGGCAACCGGTTCAATACTTTTTATACCCAGCATCTCCCCTTTTCGTTGACAGGTGCTCAGAAACGGGTCATCAAAGAAATACGAAGAGATACGGCGTCAGGTGCCCAGCTCAACCGCCTTGTGCAGGGCGACGTGGGGAGCGGAAAGACAGTGGTCGCGTTGATGACGATGCTACTGGCCGTGGATAACGGTTTCCAGGCCTGTTTGATGGCACCCACGGAGATCTTAGCTCAACAGCATTATCATAGTATAAAAAAGCTGTTGGGTGCGGGATTGGCATCGGTACAGTTATTAACGGGGTCTACACCCAAAAAAGATCGGCGTGTCATCCATCAGTTGCTGGAGGAGGGCGGACTTGATATCCTTGTGGGAACGCATGCGCTGATTGAAGATGCTGTGCAATTCAAAAACCTGGGGTTTGTAGTGATTGATGAACAGCATCGGTTCGGGGTAGAGCAACGGGCAAAGTTATGGCGAAAAAACCGGATTCCTCCGCATATGTTGGTGATGACGGCCACTCCTATACCCCGTACCTTGGCCATGACCTTGTATGGAGACCTGGATATTTCCGTCATCGATGAGTTGCCCGCAGGCCGGAAGCCTATCAAGACGTTGCATCTTTATGAAAGTAGCCGACTGCGTATGTTCGGTTTTATGAAGGAAGAAATTGGCAAGGGCAGGCAGGCGTATATCGTGTATCCATTGATCAACGAAAGTGAGAAAATGGACCTGCTTTATTTAGAAGCGGGGTTGGAAACGTTACGGAATGAATTTCCACTACCACGCTTTCAGATCAGTATCGTGCATGGCAAAATGCCGGTGAAAGATAAGGAATTTGAAATGCAACGATTTGTGAAAGGTGAAACGCAGATCATGGTGGCAACCACTGTTATTGAAGTCGGGGTGGATGTGCCGAATGCATCGGTGATGGTGATTGAAAATGCCGAACGCTTTGGTTTATCGCAGCTGCACCAGCTGCGTGGGCGTGTAGGCCGTGGTGCAGAACAGTCCTATTGTATTTTGATGTCGGGCAGTAAACTGAGCAAAGACAGTAAATTACGACTGGAAACCATGGTACGGACGAATGATGGTTTTGAGATTGCCGAGGTGGACCTGCAGCTGCGGGGACCGGGGGATTTGGCAGGGACACAACAAAGCGGGGTGCTCAACCTCAAGTTAGCCGATCTCACGACAGATCAAGCACTGTTAGCCGAAGTACGTAACCGTGTTGTCCAGATTTTTAAAGACGATCCGAAATTGGCCGCCTCTCAAAATGGACGGTTGCGCGAATATCTCGATAGAAAGGAACCCGGAATTACCTGGGAAAAAATATCGTGAGGAGGATCTTATTCGGTAAGCTTTGGTGTATCCCAAACTAATTTTGCCTCGCCGTCTTCACAAACGATTCGGCTGGGAGGAGAGAGAAAAAGACAATCAGACACGGTATTCCATTTTGCGTTATATGCACGTTGCCGTTCAGTATATATGGCGACTTTGTTAAGAAAAGAGGCTGTATCCATTTCCGCATAGTAGGCAACATAGCCCGCAGGCCCTCCACAGGGCTTTTCACCGACGGCGGTAAAGCGCCATTCCGCAGGGTCATGGCAGGGATAAGCAGCGGAAAGAGAATCTATTTCGTCATGGAGGCGCTCCAACAACAGGCTCTCGGCCTCCGGGGTGACCATTATCGGCTGCTTTTCGCAGGCCAAGGCAACCAGGAGGGTAAAAATGCCCGTTAGAAGTGTCCATTTCCCCTTTGTGCGCATACGCTGTTGTTTGAATGACGAATATAAGGAAATTTTTGACGATTGCTTAAACGCGGGTGTATTTTTGTGAAGCGGGCTAAAAAGGGTAAGTTTGCCAAAAACAAATTGCGATGCTGGGATTAAAATTGCCGACGGATCCGCGTTGGGCCAATATTGCGGAATCCAATCTGGAAGAAATCTTGACGGACCATGCTTGGTGTGAGCAGAAAGCAGCCAACAATGCCATTTCGCTGATTACCCAGAATTCAGAACATCAGGACCTCGTGCATGAACTGACAGCCATTGCCATTGAGGAGATGCAGCACTTCCAAGCGGTGATCGACATCATCAAGCAACGTGGATATACCTTGGGGCGAGAACGGAAAGACGACTATGTAAATCAGCTGATGAAGTTCATGAAAAAAGACGGAAGCCGAAACATGGCATTCATCGATCGGCTGCTTTTCGCTGCAATGATAGAAGCGCGTAGTTGCGAGCGTTTTCGTGTTTTATCGCAACATATCCAGGATCCGGAATTAGCCGGATTTTATCACGAACTGATGGTTTCGGAGGCGAACCATTACACGACATTTTTGAATTTTGCCAAACGGTATACCCAGGATGTGGAGGTGGACAAACGCTGGAAGGAATGGCTGGATTTTGAGGGGGAGCTCATTAAGTCGTATGGTAAAACCGAACATATCCATGGATAGCCGGTGGCGCCTGATCTGTAATATTTAAGTTGAAATTCCTGTTAATTAACTAAAAAGTTTGCTGTTGCAAGTCAATTGCAATACTTTAGCGCGCTATGAAAAAAATAGGGAAGGCGCTGTTCAGAAACGTTATTTTTATTGCGCTAGTAACTGCATTCATCGGCGCATCGTGTACCTCTACCGAAAAGAAAACCGCCAAGGTTGAACGGAAGCAACAGGAAAAAGACAGTTTGATGCTGGTGTACGATGCGACTAAGGGCGATTCACGTTTGGATGCTTTTATGCAGCGGTTGCACAGTCGATCGGGATTTAATGGGAATGTACTCATCGCAAAGAAGGGTAAAATTCTTTATCAGAATACATTTGGATGGGCGAATTACCTGTTGAAGGATAGCCTGAAAATTACGTCTCAATTTGAATTGGCATCGGTTTCCAAACCGCTCACGGCAACGGGTATCCTTAAGCTTTACGAGGCAGGTAAAATCCGGCTCGATCAGACGGTCGATGAATTCTTTCCGGACTTTCCGTATCCGGGTATTACCCTCAAATTGTTGTTGACACACCGGTCGGGATTGATGAATTACCTGTATTTTACGGATAAAGCGGAGATTTGGCCGGATAAGCGGAAGGGCATGACGAACGCGGATGTGATGAATCTATTAGCAATCCATAAGCCGGATAAATATGCCAATCCAGATGTGCGTTTTTTTTATAACAACACCAACTATATGATCTTAGCGGCAATCATCGAAAAGGTAACCGGTGAGGATTTTGCCGTTTATATGAAGGAGGAAGTGTTTGACCCTGCGGGTATGAAAAATACAGCAGTATATTCCACAGCGGTTTATGAGAAGATTCCCAGTACGGCGGCTGTGGGACACGACAAAGTCTGGCGTCGTTCGGTCGTACAGAATTTTCAGGATGGTCCGGTGGGCGACAAAGGGATTTACAGTACGGTTCAGGATTTGTTTTTGTTTGACCGAGCCTTGCGGGACGGGCGATTGCTAAAGCCCGAAACGTTGGATTCTGCGTATGCGGGATACAGTAAAGCCAGTAAGGAGTTGTTCAACTACGGCTACGGCTGGCGTACCTTTGACCCGGGGAATCATAAGGTCGTATACCACACGGGGTGGTGGCATGGATTCCGTAATTTGTATATCCGCGATTTGAAGGAGGATGTGACCATTGTATTGTTGACGAACCTTGCCAATGGCAGTTTACTTCATTTGGATGAGCTCTACCAAATCCTGGATATGCCGGTAATCCGGCAGGGGGCTTATTCGGCTGAGGGAGAGTTTTTGGCTAATTGATGCGGCCTTATCCATCTTTCTTTCCTGGGAGATGTTTTTTATCTTTGTAAAACATGGAACAAAAGAAAACACTGGTATTGGGGGCAACGAATAATCCCGCTCGGTACGCCTATTTGGCAGCTAATCGATTAGTAGCGGCGGGGCATGAAATCGTCAATATCGGTATAAAGCGAGGTGAGGTGGCAGGGGTCCCCATCCAGCCGGCGGGTGATATACTTCCCGACATCCATACCATTACCCTGTATGTTGGTCCGCAGCGGCAGTCCGAATACTATGACTATATTTTGAATACAAATCCCCGGCGTATTGTCTTTAATCCGGGCACCGAAAATCCCGAATTGAAAGCCTTGGCCCAGCGGCGCGGCATCGAAACACTGGAAGCCTGTACATTGGTGTTGCTGAGTACCGGACAATATTAATACACCGTCTCGTTTGTTTTTTTCGGAAAAATAGCGTTGTTTTGGGCAAGCGACTTTTATGTCATGACACCAAGAAAACCGAAGTCTGAAAACAGCATTGTAGATATTGCCAAAGTATTGGGTATATCACCAGCTACCGTATCGCGGGCACTCAATAATAACTCACGCATCAGCGAAGCCACCCGTGAGCGGGTAAAGGAAATGGCGAAAGAAATGGGATATCGCCATAACAGTATGGCTTCTTCCCTACGCAACCGGCGCTCTAATACCATTGGATTGATCGTTCCCCGGATATCGATGTATTTCCATGCGTTTTTTATCACGTCATTGCAGCGGCAGTTACAAGCGGCGGGGTATAACTTGATGATTTGCCAATCCAATGATTCTGTAAAACTGGAAAAGGAATTGGCCAATTCGTTGTATTCGGCACGTGTCGATGCACTTGTTGTATCGCTGACGCTCTATACAGAAGATATTGCGCATTTTGAGGGATTCCTGAATCAGGGAATCCCGGTCGTATTTTATGATCGGGTTCCTCCGGAAGGCACCCCCTCCTACATTATTAAAGGAGACGACTATCGTGGCGGGTTACTGGCCGGGAACCATTTGGTAGGATCCGGGTGCCGCAGGATCGCGTATATCAGCGGTCCATCGTCGTGCAGCATTTATCAGGAGCGTACCCGGGGTTTTATGGATGCTTTAGCTCAACAGGACCTTGTTTTGAACGAGAACTGGGTGTTTCATCACGAATTGACGGCAGAGAATGCCTGGAGCAGCTTACGTAAGCTGTTTGATGGCGATCACGTGCCGGATGGGTTGTTTGCGGCTAATGATACAACGGCCATCGCGGCGGTGGAATTTGCCAGGGAGCGTGCGATCCAGATTCCGGATGACCTGAGAATTATTGGGTATTCCAATGATCCACGGACTTCCATCATTACACCACCGATTACTTCTATTGAGCAGTATCCACACGAGATGGCTGATAAAGTGGCCGAAACATTAATGGGCGCGCTGCAACACCCTACATCGGGGCCGTTAGTAGCAATTGGTGATGCACTCGTATGTCCGGTTGATTTGGTCAGAAGGATGACGACCTGATTCGGCAAGCGGTTGCACTTATGGCTTCAAACGGTTATTTTTGAGGCTGTAAACTTTTATAAACGAATTAGGATGACACTCAACTCAAATTTTTTGCTTCGGTTAAGTTGCTGTTTGTTATTGCTGGTTACTGCGTGCCAAAATAAATTCGCGGATCAATCCGATAATAAGCAGTTGAGCCTTGAATTTATCAACAAGCAATTAGACGATGCCGTCACGCAAATCAAAGTCTTGGCGGATCATGTGCCAGTGGACCAGTTGCCACGCACCTTTCAGGGCGATACCAGTGTAAGTTCGAATACGGAATGGTGGACATCCGGATTTTATCCCGGCTCGTTATTATATCTGTATGAATATTCGGGGGATGCGCAATTGCTGCAATTGGCGAAGGATAAACTGACCATCCTGGAGAAGGAAAAGTACAACAAAGGTACCCATGACCTTGGTTTTATGCTTTATTGTAGTTTTGGTAACGCATTGCGTATTACGGGAGACACCGCTGCTTATAAAGAAATATTGCTTACCGGTGCGGAGTCACTGATCAGCCGGTATAATCCGACGGTGAAGGCCATCCGCTCGTGGGAAGGCTGGACGTATCCGGTGATTATCGACAACATGATGAATCTGGAATTTCTGACACAAGCTTCCAAACTTAGCGGAGATACGAAATACCGGGATATTGCCGTCACGCATGCGAATACCACCCTAAAAAACCACTATCGTCCGGACTATAGCTCGTACCATGTTGTTGACTATAACCCAGAAGACGGTAGCATTGTTGCGAAAAAGACAGCCCAGGGGGCCTTTGACGAATCTGCGTGGGCACGTGGGCAGGCTTGGGGATTGTATGGCTATGTGATGATGTATCGGGAAACAGGCGACGAAACCTATTTGGACTTTGGCAAAAATATTGCCTCATTTATTCTAAATCATCCGAATATGCCGGAGGATTTGGTTCCGTATTGGGATTTCAATGCACCGGATCTCCCAGCTGACAGTCCGTATGCCGCTAATTATAAAACGAACCGCGATGTTTCCACCGCTTCTATCCTCGCGGCAGCGCTGATCGAATTGAGTATCTATACGGAGGGGACGGAGAGCGCAGACTATCTGGCTAAGGCTGAACGCATGTTGCAAAGCCTTTCGGCAGGACCCTATAAAGCAGCTATTGGAACGAACGGAGGCTTTATCCTTCAGCACAGCGTAGGTTCGATTCCCCACGGGGGAGAAATAGATGTGCCGCTTACCTATGCCGATTACTATTATATAGAGGCATTGATGCGGTATAAACGGCTGTTAACCGGTGATCCCCTTTTCTAAAACTTCGTATCCTCGATCCTTGGGTATTACCAGCTTTGCTTTTCTTGTCGTCCCTGTGTTGCTTGTCTGCCGTTCTTTCGCTGTGCAAGTAGCAGAATAGTGGAAAAATGACATGCAGAAAAGGGAATAGGTAAGTCGCCTACCATGAGCGGGAATACTCCCAAGCCGGTAAAAGGGGAAAATAAAAAAAATAATGCACTAAGTATTTGATACTTAAAGTAAGTTTTCTATCTTTGCCGTCCCTTTTAAGGGGATGGTGTGTCTTGAGCGAAGCCCTACTGCTTCGATGGACGTTAATAGAAAAATAAAAACATGTCAGGAATTATTGGTAAAAAAGTAGGAATGACCAGCATTTTTGATGCCAACGGGAAGAATATTCCCTGTACGGTAATCGAAGCTGGGCCGTGCGTGGTAACGCAGATACGCACGGAGGAAAAAGATGGCTATTCCGCTGTTCAGCTGGCTTTTGATGAAGCTAAGGAAAAGAACACTTCGGCCTCTTTGAAAGGGCACTTCGCCAAAGCGAAGACAACGCCTAAGCGTAAATTGATTGAGTTTAAAACTTTTCCCGATGAAAAGCAGCTCGGTGATGTGGTGACCGTTTCCATTTTTGAAGAAGGCGATTACATCGATGTCGTTGGTACTTCCAAAGGAAAAGGTTTCCAGGGGGTAATGAAACGTCACGGTTTTGGCGGTGTGGGTGGAGCCACTCACGGACAGCATAACCGTCTGCGTGCACCAGGATCCTTGGGTGCTTCATCATGGCCGTCACGCGTATTTAAGGGAACACGGATGGCGGGTCGTACGGGGGGTGACCGCGTGAAAGTTCAGAATCTACAGGTACTGAAAGTTTACGAAGAGCAAAACCTGATCGTAGTCAGTGGTTCCGTTCCAGGAGCTAAGGGGTCTTACGTAATCGTAGATAAATAAGGAGATGGAAGTTAACGTTTTAAATATATCAGGTAAAGAAACAGGTGCCAAGGTGCAACTTCCTGAAGCGATATTCGGGGTAGAACCCAATGATCATGCGATTTACTTGGACGTCAAGCAATACCTAGCCAATCAGCGTCAAGGTACGCATAAATCCAAGCAACGGAATGAGATTGCCGGTTCAACCCGTAAACTGCATAAACAAAAAGGAACCGGTGGAGCTCGTGCAGGTAGCGTCAAATCGCCATTGTTCAACGGTGGTGGCCGTATTTTCGGTCCGCAACCGCGCGACTACAGCTTTAAATTGAACAAGAAGCTGAAATCGTTGGCACGGAAATCGGCATTGAGCTACAAAGCCCAAGAGAATAACATTGTCGTATTGGATGAGGTGAATTTTGATTCTATCAAAACCAAGAACTACATCAACTTGGTCAACAGCTTGAACCTAGCCAATGAAAAAACCTTGTTGGTTTTACCCGCGCAAGATAACAACGTTTATTTATCAAGCAGGAATCTGAAGAAAGCAAAAGTAATTGCTGCCAGTGAATTGAATACGTATGACGTATTAAATGCAGGTAAGCTTTTGTTGACGACGGCTTCCGTTAAAACATTGGAGGAGGCATTTGCCAAGTAATATGGAAATTATTAAGAAACCGGTCTTGACGGAGAAAGCGTCGTTGCTTACAGAGAAGCTGAATCGCTATGCTTTTAAAGTGGACCATAGAGCTAATAAGATACAAATTAAGCAAGCTGTGGAGCAGATGTTCGGTGTAACCGTACTGGCTGTCAATACCATGATGGTATCCGGCAAAGCAAAAAGTCGTTATACCAAAGCTGGGTTTGTGTCTGGTAAGACAAACAAATACAAAAAAGCCGTCATTACTATTAAAGATGGCGAAACGATTGACTTTTACAGTACTATATAATAAGAGATGGCAGTTAAAAGATTTAAACCGGTTACCCCTGGTACTCGCTTCCGCGTAGGAGGTGACTATTCGGATATCACCACCAACGTTCCCGAAAAGTCGTTGGTTGTGAAGATCAAGAAGTCAGGCGGTAGAAATAACTCCGGTAAAATGACTATGCGTTACCTCGGTGGGGGCCACAAAAAGGCATACCGATTGATTGATTTTAAACGCGATAAAAAAGATATCCCCGCAACAGTTGCCACGATAGAGTACGATCCGAACCGGACAGCACGCATTGCGTTGTTGCATTATGTAGACGGTGAAAAGCGCTACATTTTGGCACCGGAAGGATTGAAAGTAGGACAAACCATCGTATCAGGCGATGCGGTTGCTCCGGAAATCGGTAACACCTTACCGTTACAGAACATTCCATTGGGTTCGATTATTCACAACATCGAATTGAATCCCGGACAAGGAGGTTCTATTGCACGCAGTGCAGGTACCTATGCGCAGCTTTCAGCGCGTGATGGTAAATATGCGATTATCAAATTACCTTCCGGTGAAAGCCGGTTGATCTTAGCTACTTGCTTGGCGACGATTGGTTCGGTTTCTAATGCTGAAAAAGCCAATGAGGTATTGGGTAAGGCTGGTAGAAAACGTCACTTGGGTCGTCGTCCACGGGTACGTGGTGTGGCTATGAACCCGGTAGATCACCCCATGGGTGGTGGTGAAGGACGCTCTTCAGGTGGACACCCACGCTCACGCAAGGGACTATTGGCGAAAGGGTATAAGACCCGCAGTAAAAAGAAAATATCGAATCGTTACATTATTGAGAGAAGGAAGAAATAATGGCTCGTTCAATTAAAAAAGGTCCTTATATCGACCACAACTTAGAAAGCAAGGTTCTTTCTATGAATGAAACAAATAAGAAATCAGTCATCAAGACCTGGTCACGCCGGTCGATGATTTCACCTGATTTCGTTGGCCATACCTTCGCAGTACATAATGGAAACAAGTTTATTCCAGTATACGTAACGGAAAATATGGTCGGTCATAAACTGGGTGAATTTGCGCCTACGCGTACATTCAGAGGCCACGCAGAAAAGAAAAAATAATTAGGCAATGGAAGCAACACGAAAACTAAAGAAGTCTGTTATCATTAAGCAGCGCAAAGAGCAGGAAAAAGCTCAGGTAGGAGGAGCTTCTACTGCCAAATTAGTCAACTGTCCTACATCACCTCGTAAAATGCGTTTGGTGGTGGATTTGATCCGTGGTGAAAAGGTCGAAAACGCTTTGTTCATTCTGAAACATACGAATAAGGAAGCCGCGATTCGCGTAGAAAAATTGTTGTTGTCCGCAATTAAAAATTGGGAAGCAAAGAACGAGGATAAATCGGTAGAGGAAAGTGGACTTTTCGTCAAAGAAGTGTTCGTGGACGGTGGACGTCAACTGAAGCGGTTGCGCCCGGCTCCTCAAGGTCGCGGGTACCGGATTCGTAAGCGTTCAAACCACGTAACGTTGGTGGTAGATAGCAAAAACAACGTAGCACAAAACTAATTTATCAATAATGGGACAAAAAGCAAATCCAATAGGTAACAGATTAGGAATCATCAAAGGTTGGGATTCCAATTGGTTCGGAGGCAAGAACTATTCTGATAAATTAGTAGAAGACGAAAAAATCAGGAAGTATCTTTCCGTTCGTATCGCAAAGGGCGGTGTCGCGAAGGTAGTCATTGAGCGCACATTGAAGCGCATCACCGTGACGATTCATACGGCACGTCCGGGTATTGTGATCGGTAAAGGTGGCCAGGAAGTGGATAAGATTAAGGAGGAGTTGAAGAAGCTGACCCGGAAGGATGTTCAGATCAATATTTTTGAGATCAAACGCCCGGAAATAGAGGCACATTTAGTTGCCGAAGGGGTGGCTAAGCAATTGGAAGCCCGGATTTCATTCCGTCGTGCCATGAAGACTTCGATTGCTTCTACCATGCGCATGGGTGCTGAAGGGATCAAGATCATGTGCTCAGGTCGTTTGGGAGGCGCTGAAATGGCCCGTACCGAGCAGTATAAAGAAGGACGGATTCCGTTACATACTTTTCGTGCGGACATTGACTATGCATTGGTTGAAGCATTGACCACTTATGGCAAAATCGGTGTAAAGGTATGGATCTGTAAAGGTGAAGTGTACGGTAAGCGTGATCTGTCGCCCAACGTTGGTCAGACTTCTGGTTTAAAGACGCGGAATGAAGGTAGTGCAGGAGGTGATTTCCGTGGCGACAGTCGCCGGGGAGGATCGAATGATCGCCGAGGAGGTGATCGTCGTGGAGGAGAACAGCGTCGCGGTGGCCATGGACAAAATCGTGGTGGTGGACAGAACCGTGGCGGAAACCGCGGAGGAAATAGGTAGTTTAACAATTAATCCCGATAGGGGACTTTTATAACATAGGAACATGTTACAGCCAAAAAGAACAAAGTTCAGAAAGATGCAGAAAGGCCGGATGAAAGGTAACGCTGCCCGTGGGGCAGAGTTGGCATTCGGTTCATTCGGTATCAAGTCAATGGAGCCGGCATGGATTACCAGTCGCCAGATCGAGGCGGCTCGTATCGCCGTGACCCGCTATATGAAACGTGAAGGTCAGGTTTGGATTCGCGTATTTCCGGACAAGCCGGTAACGAAGAAGCCGGCCGAAGTGCGGATGGGTAAAGGTAAAGGTGCTCCAGAGTATTGGGTGGCCGTTGTACGTCCCGGACGTATGCTGTTTGAAGCGGAAGGCGTGCCTTTGGAAGTAGCCAAAGAAGCACTCCGTCTAGCTGCACAGAAGCTACCGGTGCAAACGAAGTTTGTGATCCGTAGGGATTACGAGCAAGCATAAACGCAGCTGGCGCTGCTTATCAGGGACTTTGTCGCCGTTACCGATAAAGTCCGCCATGGGGAATAAACCGTGGACGTTTTTGCGGATGATAGGTATCCAGTGTAATTAAATAAAAATGAAAAATTCAGAAATTGTAGAATTATCAACGGAGGATTTAGTGGCGCGGATCGCAGAAGAGAAGGCCGCCCTCACGAAATTGAAATTTGCACATGCTGTTTCAGCTATTGAGAATCCCAATCGGATTCGGTATACGCGCAAAACGATTGCGCGTCTCCTGACAGAATTGACGAAGCGCAAGCATGCGGAAAAAGCTGCGGGCGAAGCAAACGAAACAGCCGCTGAGGCATAAAATGAAAGTCGAAATGGAAAGAAAGTTAAGAAAAACAAGAATCGGCTTGGTAGTGAGTAACAAAATGAACAAATCCATTGTGGTTGCGGTGGAACGTAAAGTGAAGCACCCCATTTATGGCAAGTTTGTGAAGAAAACTACCAAATTCAAAGCTCACGACGAGGAGAACACCTGCGGTATCGGCGATACGGTGTTGATTATGGAAACGCGTCCGCTGAGCAAGACCAAGAACTGGCGTTTAGTAGAAATTTTAGAAAGGGCGAAGTAACATGGTACAGCAGGAATCAAGACTCAATGTAGCCGACAATAGTGGGGCTAAGGAGGTATTAGTTATCCGGGTACTCGGTGGTACCGGTAAACGTTACGCATCGATCGGCGATAAGGTTGTTGTCACCGTCAAAAGTGCGTTGCCCGCAGGAAACATAAAGAAAGGAACGGTTTCTAAAGCCGTAGTGGTACGGACGAAAAAGGAAGTCCGCCGGAAGGATGGATCCTATATCCGTTTTGACGACAACGCTGCGGTATTGTTGAATAATCAGGATGAACCCCGCGGTACACGTATCTTCGGTCCGGTAGCACGGGAATTGCGTGAGAAGCAGTTCATGAAAATTGTATCATTAGCACCGGAGGTATTGTAATCATGGGACAGATAAAGACATCGACACATAAGATTAAAATCCGGACAGGAGATTTGGTCAAGGTGCTCTCGGGTAATTCCAAAGGCGCTCAGGGTAAGGTATTGGAAGTGTTGAAAGCTGAAAACAGAGCGATTGTGGAAGGCGTAAATATTGTGAAGAAACACAGCAAGCCCAGTGCAGCAAACCCTAATGGGGGCATCATCGAGAAGGAAGCTCCTATTCACATTTCTAACCTTGCTTTGATCGACCCTAAGGGCGGTAAGCCTACACGGGTAGGCCGCAAAGTGGTTGAAGTAAACGGCAAGAAAAAAATTGTTCGCATAGCGAAAAAATCAGGGGAGGTGATTGACTAATGACATATATACCAAGATTAAAGACGAAGTATAAGGACGAGATCCGTACGGCTTTAAAAGAGAAGTTTCAATATAAGACGGTGATGCAAGTTCCAAAATTGGAGAAAATTGCCATCAGTCAAGGTATCGGGGCGGCTACTTCAGACAAAAAGTTGATCGACAACGCGCTGAATGAAATGACGTTGATTACCGGTCAAAAGGCGGTAGCAACCCGTTCAAAAAAGGACGTGTCAAATTTTAAGCTTCGGAAAGGAATGCCTATCGGTGTGCGTGTGACGTTGCGTGATAGCAAAATGTATGAATTCCTTGACCGATTAGTGGCGGTTGCATTACCTCGTATCCGTGATTTCCGCGGTATTAACGATAAAGGGTTTGATGGTCGTGGTAATTACACATTGGGTATTACGGAACAGATCATTTTTCCGGAAATTGATATTGATAAGATTAACAAAATCCAAGGGATGGATATTACCTTTGTAACGAGTGCTAAAACTGATGTGGAAGCATTGGAATTGTTGAAGCAGTTCGGGTTACCATTCAAAAATCAAAATACGACAGCAAATGGCTAAAGAGGGAATCAAAGCACGGGAGATCAAACGTGCTAAATTGGTGGCAAAATACGCCGAGAAACGTGCGGCTTTGAAGGCCGCTGGAGATTATGTAGCACTTGATAAGCTGCCCAAGAACGCTTCTCCCGTCCGGTTGCATAATCGGTGTAAGTTGACGGGCCGTCCGAAAGGCTACATGCGCCAATTCGGGATTTCACGGGTAACGTTCCGGGAAATGGCGCTCGCTGGTAAGATCCCGGGGGTTAAGAAGGCCTCTTGGTAAGATAACGTTTTAAATTAAACCGATAACAGGTCCGGAGGCTACGGTAGCAGAAGGAAACCGTTATCACAAATGAACATCATAGATGAATACAGATCCAATAGCGGATTACCTTACTCGAGTAAGGAATGCCATTAAGGCCAACCATAGGGTTGTTGAAATTCCTGCATCGAACCTGAAAAAAGAGATTACGAAGGTACTCTTTGACAAAGGTTACATTGCCAATTACAAATTTGAGGACGATACGGTTCAAGGCACGATTAAGATTGCGTTGAAGTACAATCCGGTTAGTAAAATCCCGGCTATCCGTACGTTGACACGGGTGAGCAAGCCCGGACTCCGGAAGTATGCAGGAGTGGAGAACATGCCGCGTGTGTTGAATGGTTTAGGAATTGCCATCCTTTCTACTTCGAAAGGGATTATGACGGATAAGGAGGCGCGCGTCCAGAATGTCGGCGGCGAAGTATTGTGTTACGTATATTAATCAGGAGGAAGTCGACATGTCAAGAATAGGAAAAGCACCGATCGCGATACCAGCTGGGGTAACGATTACGGTGTCGGATAAAAATCTGGTAACTGTAAAAGGACCTAAAGGCGAGTTAACTCAACAAGTGGATGGTGACATCACGGTGGGTCAGGAAGACGGGCAGCTGTTGGTAAAACGGCCTACAGAACAAAAACGGCACAAAGCCCTGCATGGTTTGTACCGCTCGCTTTTGAACAACATGGTCATTGGGGTAACCGAGGGGTATAAGAGCGTACAGGAACTTGTAGGGGTCGGATACCGCGCGAGTGCTCAGGGAAGCACATTGGATTTGACGCTTGGTTTTTCGCATCAGGTTGTGTTGATTCTGCCCAAAGAGGTAAAGGTGTCCACTACTGCTGAAAAAGGTAAAAACCCGACGATTACGTTGGAATGTATCGATAAACAGTTGTTGGGACAGGTAGCAGCTAAAATTCGCTCGTTACGCGCACCAGAGCCGTATAAAGGAAAAGGTATTAAATTTGCTGGTGAGCAATTGCGCCGGAAAGCAGGTAAGTCAGCAGCTAAAAAATAATCATCATGGCAGGAACAAAAGTATCGCGTAGGGATCGCATTAAAAGAGGTATCAGGAAGCGCCTGTCTGGTTCTTCAGAGCGCCCACGTTTGTCAGTATACAGGAGCAATAAGGGTATTTATGCACAGGTAATCGATGACCAAGCCGGGGTAACGTTGGTGTCAGCATCGTCTTTAGCCAAGGATTTTTCCGCGTCGGGTACGAAAGTGGAGCAATCGAAAGCTGTAGGTAAATTACTTGCAGAAAAGGCGTTGGCAGCGGGAATCAGTAAAGTAGTTTTTGACCGTAACGGGTATCTCTATCATGGTCGCGTGAAATCGCTGGCAGAAGGTGCGCGGGAAGCAGGTTTGGATTTTTAATCATCGAAAACATGTCATTAAGTAATATAAAGAGAGTAAAATCAAGCGAAATCGAATTGAAGGATCGCTTGGTAAGTATTCAACGTGTGGCGAAAGTAACCAAAGGTGGTCGGACATTCAGTTTTTCGGCTATCGTGGTCGTAGGGGATGAGAATGGCGTAGTAGGTTACGGGTTAGGGAAGGCTAAGGAGGTCACGGAAGCGATTACCAAGGGAATCGACGACGCAAAGAAAAACCTGATCAAGGTGCCCATTATAAAAGGGACAGTGCCTCACGAGCAAGTAGGAAAGTATTCAGGGGGTAATGTATTGATTAAGCCGGCCGTCCACGGTACGGGTGTGTTGGCCGGTGGTGCGATGCGTGCTGTGCTGGAAAGTGCTGGCGTAACGGATGTATTGGCGAAGTCCTTAGGATCGTCTAATCCGCATAACGTGGTGAAGGCGACGATTGATGCACTCCTGAAAATGCGTGACGCGTATACGGTTGCCCAGCAACGAGGCGTCGATTTGAATAAAGTATTTAATGGATAACGATTATGGCAAAGATTAAAATCACCCAGATTAAGAGTACCATCGATCGGAGCGAGCGTCAGAAGCGGACCATTCAAGCATTGGGGTTGCGGAAGATTAATCATACGATAGAAGTTGAAGCAACACCTGCTATCATTGGCATGGTACGTAAAGTAAGCCACTTAGTGGCAATAGAGCAAGTATAATATACGTTTAATTGTTGTACCTGTTTAGTGAAAGCGAAGGTACAACGCAATTGTAATTTTGAAGATGAATTTAAGTAATCTAAAACCAGCAGAAGGATCTGTAAAGAGTAAGAAGCGTATAGGCCGTGGTACCGGATCCGGTCGCGGCGGTACTTCTACACGTGGGCACAAAGGAGCACAGTCGCGTTCGGGCCACAGTACGAAAATTGGATTTGAAGGTGGACAGATGCCGTTGCAACGTCGCGTGCCGAAATCCGGTTTCAAAAACCTGAATCGCGTCGAATATGTAGGGATTAACCTGGATGTATTGCAGGGATTGGTCGAAAAGTATCGTCTCTCTGCGATCGATTTTGAGGTGCTAAAATCCCATGGGTTGGTCTCAAAAAGGGATTTAGTTAAAATTTTGGGCAGAGGCGAATTGACGTCTAAGATCGAAGTAAAAGCACATGCATTTTCAGCCACGGCGCAGAAGGCTATTGAAGCAGCAGGGGGCTCGATTGTAAAACTTTAGTACATGAAGAAGCTAATCACAACCTTGACCAACATCTGGAAGATCGATGATCTAAGGACGCGTATTTTGAATACGCTTTTATTTCTTTTGATCTACCGTGTTGGGTGCCATATCGTATTGCCTGGTGTCAATCCTGCGGCGCTTCAGCATGAAGCTAAGGAGGGGCT
>Ga0206119_100361_pt1 | contig 17633 bp, 19 predicted proteins | sample 3A50Ametagenome_FD_148608 | JGI IMG/M metagenome (GOLD analysis project Ga0206119, IMG submission 148608) | Enriched microbial communities from leaf-cutter ant dump, University of Wisconsin, Madison, United States - 3A50A | ecosystem: Environmental > Terrestrial > Nest > Insects nest > Nest dump...
GATCTTGATCGGGAACGTCGGTGCGGACCCGGAAATCCGGCGCACGCAGGACGGTCGGCCGATCGCCAACCTGCGCATCGCCACCTCCGAGACCTGGCGTGACCGCAACAGCGGCGAGCGCCGCGAGAAGACCGAATGGCACAATGTCGTCGTCTTCAACGAGGGCCTGTGCAAGGTCGTCGAGCAGTACGTCAAGAAGGGCGCCAAGCTCTATATCGAAGGCGCGCTGCAGACCCGCAAGTGGCAGGACCAGACCGGCAACGACCGTTACTCGACGGAAGTCGTGCTGCAGGGCTTCAACTCGACGCTGACGATGCTCGACGGTCGCGGCGAAGGCGGCGGCGCGGGCCGGGGCGGCGATTTCGGCGGCAGCAGCAATTTTGGCGGCGGTCAGAACTACGACGACTACGGTTCGCGGCCGGCTTCCGGCGGCGGCAGCGGCAGCGCAAGCCGTTCGGGCGGTTCGCAACTTTCGCGCGATATGGATGATGACATCCCCTTCTGAGCGGATTATCCTCGCCCCCGGGGATTTTCAGGGGCGTAGATCTGACTGACGGTTCACGGCGCCCCTCGGGAAGAGGAGGGCGCCGTTTTGTCGCTGCTGAAGGGGGTTTTGCGCTTCGTCCTGCTCACGCTGGCGATTTGTCTCCTCGGGGGCATGATCGGCAGCGTCGGTGCGCTGGCGGGCAAGCCGCCCGGGCTGACGGCCTGGAGCATTCTTGGCATGGTCATCGTCTTCCTGAGCCCGTTCCTCTCCGCGGCCTGGCTGTGGCGCCGGCGCAGGAAGGCGAAGGCGCAAGAGGCGGCGATGCGGCTCACGGCCCTGGCCGAGGAGCAGGATTATCAGGAAAATCTCCTTCGGCGGCGTCTCATCGAGCGGCAAAGGCTGATCGATGCGGTGGACCAGCATCGCGGCGCGCTCGAACGCAACCTGGCGCGCGCCGTCCGCACGAACGATTACGGCGCGGTCGTGCAGGACACGAGAGGCGAGGCGCTCGCCGAGTTCTTCGCCAGCATCGCGCTGGACGGGGCGCTGTTTTCCTTCGAGGATGCGAAGGCGCTGGTTTTCGAGCAGTTGAACACCCGCAGGCGCGAGCAGGTCGCCGCCGGCTTCGATGCCGGCTCGGTCCCGCTTGACGGGCACGAATTCGAGCACTGGGTGGCCGATGCCCTCACGCGGTACGGCTGGAAGGCGGAGGTGACGCGCGGCTCCGGCGATCAGGGACTGGACGTGATCGCCGAGAAGAAGGGCAAGCGCGTCGGCCTGCAATGCAAGCTCTATGGAGGCCCCGTCGGCAACAAGGCCGTGCAGGAGGCCCATGCCGGCAAGGTCTACTACGGGGTGGATGCCGTGGGCGTCCTCACCAATGCCAGCTTCACGCCGAGCGCAACGGCGCTGGCGGCGGTAACCGGCGTCAAGCTCTTCTCGCAGCACGACATTCCAAGCCTTTTCGAGAAGACCTTTGCCGCGCGGTAGGCGCGGCGGGCCGTTCTCAGGCGAGGAAGACCGACTTCACGCCGTCCACCACGAACTGCACCGCGAGCGCGGCGAGGATGACGCCGAGCAGGCGCGTAAGGATCGCCCGGCCGGTATTGCCGAGGAAGCGGTCGATGCGCTCGGCGATCACCAGCGACAGGAAAAGGATGCCGATGCAGAGCGCCAGCACGCCGATGAGGGCGCTGCGCTCCAGCGCGGAAGGAAAGGCGCCCGACAACAGGATCGTCGCGGAGATGGCGCCGGGGCCGGCGATCAGCGGCAGGGCAAGCGGGAAGACGGCGATGTTGTGGATGTGGTCGCGGGTGATCGCCACCTCGCTGGTCTTTTCCTTGCGCTCGTTGCGCCGCTCGAAGATCATCTCGAAGGCGATCCAGAAGAGGAGCAGCCCGCCGGCGATGCGGAAGGCGCCGATGGAGATGCCGAGCAGCGAGAGCACGCCCGAGCCCGTCAGCGCGAAGACCGCGAGGATGCAGAAGGCGATCAGCGAGCCGCGCAGGGCCACCTGCTTTCGCTGCGGGCGCGTCATGCCGACGGTCAGCCCCAGGAAGATCGGCGCGAGGCCGGGCGGATCGAGCGTCACGAGCAGGGTCGTGAGCGCATTGACCACGGGATCGATGGTGAGCATGTCGGGCGTTCCCCTCGCCGTTGAGCGGCCGTTTCGTCGGCCTTGTCCGGCCATTGTTAGGCGAGGGCGGCGCCCAAGGGAAGGGCGCCCGGACCGCCACGCCGATACGGCCATGAAAATGCGCAAATTGGCGGATTTTACTTGGAAAACCCGCTCAAACCCCTTGCCGAAATTGGCGCTTGGAGCAGCGGTAGGCTATAAATTTGCATCTGATTCTGAACAACGATCGTGACCGAAATTGACAGAACAAACGACACCCGGCGGCAAGACCCCTCCCGGCATTGAGCCGATTTCCATCATCGAGGAGATGCAGCGGTCCTATCTCGATTACGCCATGAGCGTGATCGTGTCCCGCGCGCTGCCCGACGTGCGCGACGGCCTCAAGCCCGTGCACCGGCGCATCCTCTATTCGATGAACGAGATGGGCGTCGACTGGAACAAGAAATATGTGAAGTCGGCCCGCGTCACCGGTGACGTGATGGGTAAATACCATCCGCACGGCGACGCCGCCATCTACGACGCCCTGGCGCGCATGGCGCAGGACTGGTCGCTCCGCCTGCCGCTGATCGACGGCCAGGGCAATTTCGGCTCCGTCGACGGCGACCCGCCGGCAGCCCAGCGCTACACGGAATGCCGCCTGGAAAAGGCCGCCCATTCGCTGCTCGACGACCTCGACAAGGAAACGGTGAATTTCCGCGACAACTATGACGGCACGCTCTCGGAGCCGGTCGTCATCCCCGCGAAATTCCCGAACCTTCTCGTCAACGGCGCGGGTGGTATCGCCGTCGGCATGGCGACGAACATCCCGCCGCACAACCTTTCCGAAGTCATCGACGGCTGTATCGCCCTCATCGACAATCCGGCGATCGAGCTTCTCGACCTGATGCAGATCATCCCCGGCCCGGATTTCCCGACCGGCGCGCTGATCCTCGGCCGCGCCGGCATCCGCCAGGCCTACGAGACTGGCCGCGGCTCGGTCGTCATGCGCGGGCGCGCCACCATCGAGCCGATGCGCGGCGACCGCGAGCAGATCATCGTCACCGAGATCCCCTACCAGGTGAACAAGGCGACGATGATCGAGAAGATGGCCGAGCTCGTGCGCGACAAGCGCATCGAGGGCATCTCCGACCTTCGCGACGAATCCGACCGCGACGGCTACCGCGTCGTCATCGAGCTGAAGCGCGACGCGAACGCCGACGTCATTCTCAACCAGCTTTACCGCTACACGCCGCTGCAGACCTCGTTCGGCTGCAACATGGTGGCGCTCAACGGCGGCAAGCCGGAGCAGATGACGCTGCTCGACATGCTGCGCGCCTTCGTCGCCTTCCGCGAGGAGGTCGTCAGCCGCCGCACCAAGTACCTGCTGCGCAAGGCGCGCGACCGCGCCCACGTCCTGGTGGGCCTTGCCATCGCCGTCGCCAATATCGACGAGGTGATCAACCTCATCCGCCGCGCGCCCGATCCGCAGACGGCGCGCGAGCAGTTGATGGAGCGCCGCTGGCCGGCCAGGGACGTCGAGGCGCTGATCCGCCTCATCGACGACCCGCGCCACCGCATCAACGAGGACCTGACCTATAATCTTTCCGAAGAGCAGGCCCGCGCCATCCTCGAACTGCGCCTCGCCCGCCTGACGGCCCTCGGCCGCGACGAGATCGACGAGGAGCTGAACAAGATCGGCGAGGAGATCAAGGACTACCTCGACATCCTCTCCTCGCGCCTGCGCATCATGACCATCGTCAAGGACGAACTCGGCGCCATCCGCGACGAATTCGGCACGCCGCGCCGCACCGAGATCGCCGAAGGCGGCCCGGACATGGACGACGAGGACCTCATCGCCCGCGAGGACATGGTCGTCACCGTCTCGCATGCCGGCTACGTCAAGCGCGTGCCGCTCGCCACCTACCGCGCGCAGCGCCGCGGCGGCAAGGGCCGCTCCGGCATGGCCATGAAGGACGAGGATTTCGCGACCCGCCTCTTCGTCGCCAACACGCACACGCCCGTCCTCTTCTTCTCCTCGCGCGGCATCGTCTACAAGGAGAAGGTCTGGCGCCTGCCGATCGGCACGCCGCAGTCGAAGGGCAAGGCGCTCATCAACATGCTGCCGCTGGAACCCGGCGAGCGCATCACGACCATCATGCCGCTGCCCGAAGACGAGACGACGTGGGAAAACCTCGACGTCATGTTCTCGACGACCCGCGGAACGGTGCGCCGCAACAAGCTTTCCGACTTCGTCCAGGTCAACCGCAACGGCAAGATCGCGATGAAGCTCGAGGAGGATGGCGACGAGATCCTCAACGTCGAGACCTGCACGGAGCACGACGACGTGCTGCTGACCACGGCGCTCGGCCAGTGCATCCGCTTCCCGGTCGACGACGTGCGCGTCTTCGCCGGCCGCAATTCGGTCGGCGTGCGCGGCATCTCGCTGGGCGCCGGCGACCGCATCATCTCGATGACGATCGTCCACCATGCCGATGCCGAGCCGTGGGAACGCGCCGCCTATCTGAAACGCTCCGCCGCCGAGCGCCGCGCCAGCGGCGTCGACGAGGAGGAGATCGCGCTGGTCGGCGAGGAGGTCGGCGAAGTCGGCGATCTTTCCGAAGAGCGCTATCAGGAGCTGAAGGCGCGCGAGCAATTCGTGCTGACGGTCTCGCAGAAGGGCTACGGCAAGCGGTCGTCCTCCTACGACTTCCGCACCTCGGGCCGCGGCGGCAAGGGCATCCGCGCCACCGACACGTCCAAGACGGGCGAGATCGGCGAACTGGTCGCCGCCTTCCCGGTCGAGGAAAAGGACCAGCTCATGCTCGTCTCCGACGGCGGCCAGCTCATCCGCGTGCCGGTCGACGGCATCCGCATCGCCAGCCGCGCCACCAAGGGCGTGACGATCTTCTCCACCGCCAAGGACGAGAAGGTGGTCTCCGTCGAGCGCATCAGCGAGCCGGAAGGCGACGACGACGCGGATACGGATGGTGAGGGCGTTGCCGAAGGTGACGTCGAGGCCGGAGATGAAGCACCGGGCAGCGAGGCATAAGCCTCGCTTCTCACAGACATGAAAAAGCCGGACGGGCAGGGAACGACCGTCCGGCTTTTCATTTGTCGCGGGCGGCCCGGAGGGAAGGCCACCCGCGTTGACGGCGGCAAGGGGCGTTCTAGACGCCGAAGCCGCCTGCTTTCGTTTTCAGCCGGATCGCCTTCAGGGCTTCGCGCTCACGCTTGATCTCGATGATCGTGCGGGCGAAATCCACCGTGAAGACGGCGCTGATGAAGAGCATGGAGAAGATGGTGAGCGCGGCCATGGTCCGTCCTCAGCGCAGCCACTTGCCGCGGCCGGCGAGCTTCGTCGCTGCCGGGCGGTCTTCTTCGCGCAACGCATGGATGGTTGCGGCGGTGAGTGCGATGAACATGGTCATGCAGAGAAGAGCGAGTGCCATTTTCGTGTTCCTTCCAGCCTAAGGAAACGCAATACTTGTTTCACTGTGTTCGGCCGGTAGAACGCACGATATCGATGTTTGTTCCCGGCCCTGATGCTGCCATCTAGACATGGGGCACCTGAAATGGTCTTGAACGGTCCATTCATGCGCAGTTCATGTTCTTCGCGGGGGACAGTTCCGGGTGCGGCAGGGCGCACCCTTGCGGAAAGGGACGGTCCGTGACACAAGGCGGCAAACGGAACCTCGCCGATGACAGTCGCCTTCTATCCTGGCTCCTTCGACCCGATCACCAACGGCCATATCGACGTGCTCGTGCAGGCGCTGAACGTCGCGCCGAAGGTCATCGTCGCCATCGGCATCCATCCCGGCAAGACGCCGATCTTCTCCTTCGAGGAGCGCGCCGGGCTCATCCGCCAGTCGATCGCCGAGGCGTTGCCGGAGCGGGCAGGGGATGTGAGCGTCGTTTCCTTCTCCAACCTCGTCGTCGATGCCGCGCGGGCGCACAAGGCGCATCTCCTCATCCGCGGCCTGCGCGACGGCACGGACCTCGACTACGAAATGCAGATGGCCGGCATGAACCGCCAGATGGCGCCCGACGTGCAGACCATCTTCCTGCCCGCAGGCGTCGCCTCGCGGCCCATTACCGCCACATTGGTCCGCCAGATCGCGGCCATGGGCGGCGATGTCGGGGCCTTCGTTCCGGCGCCCGTCTTCAAGGCGCTCCAGGCCCGGCAGAAGGGCTGAGCCCATCATCCTGAACCCCTTTAGGGAGCTATCATGAACATCCTCCGCCTCGCCTTTGCTGGAACCCTGTTCCTGGCGACCGCCACGAGCGCCGTCGTCGCCAAAGCCGCCGACTTCATCACCATCCAGCTCAAGGACGGCCCGGTCGTCATCGAGCTGAACGACAAGGCGCCCAAGCACGCCGAGCGCATCAAGCAGCTCGCCGCCGCCGGCGAATACGACAACGTCGCCTTCCACCGCGTGATCGAAGGCTTCATGGCGCAGACCGGCGACGTGCAGTACGGCGACATGGAAGACGGCTACCAGCCGCAGGCGGCCGGCACGGGCGGCTCCAGCCTGCCGGACCTTCCGGCCGAGTTCTCCGACGTGCCCTTCGAGCGCGGCACGGTCGGCATGGCGCGCGCCCAGGACCCCAATTCCGCCAACTCGCAGTTCTTCATCATGTTCGCCCCCGGCGACTTCCTGAACGGCCAGTACACGGTCGTCGGCAAGGCCGTCTCCGGCATGGAGAACGTCGACAAGATCAAGCGCGGCGACGACGCGAACAACGGCGCCGTGACCGACCCCGACCGCATGATCAAGGTCACCGTCGGCAAGTAATCCCGTTTTTTGGTTGCCGCCTGTTGCAATCGCAAAGTTGGACCACACCTTTGCGGGCAGGCTTTAGAAGGAGAAAGACCATGGCCGAGATCAAGGATCCGGAAAACACGATCATCATGGAGACCACGAAGGGGAAGGTGGTCATCCAGCTTCTTCCGGACCTCGCCCCGGGGCATGTGGCGCGCATCAAGGAACTGGCGCGCGAAGGCGCCTATGACGGCGTCGTCTTCCACCGCGTCATCGAGGACTTCATGGCCCAGACCGGCGACGTGAAGTTCGGCAAGCAGGGCGGCGCCGAATTCAATCCGGCCCGCGCCGGCATGGGCGGCTCCGACAAGCCGGACCTCAAGGCCGAATTCTCCAACATGAGCCATGTGCGCGGCACCTGCTCCATGGCGCGCAGCCAGATGCCGAACTCGGCCAACTCGCAGTTCTTCATCTGCTTCACGGATTCGCCCTGGCTCAACAAGCAGTATTCCGTCTGGGGCCAGGTCATCGAAGGCATGGAGAACATCGACAAGATCAAGCGCGGCGAGCCGGTGCGCGATCCCGACTCGATCGTCTCGATGAAGGTTGCCGCAGACGTGGCGGCCTGATAGACAAACGTTCGTTTTCGACCGCGCTCGCCACGGCGGGCGCGGTTTTTCTTTGTGCGCTTTTCAAGGACCGGCACCATGGCTGCATTCCTCTGGGCGCTGCTCGGCATTGCGGCCGGCGCGTGCATCGCAACCCAGGCTCCCATCAATACCATGCTCGGACGCGGGCTCGGCATGCCCGTGGCGGCCGCCTGCATGTCGTTCCTGTCGGGCGCCGTGCTGCTCGGGCTCGTCGTCCTGGCCACCTCGGCCTTCGAGGGCAGGGCGCCGGACTGGCGCGCGCCGGCCGCATGGCTCTATGTGGTCGGCGGGGCGCTCGGCGCCTTCTACGTCACCACCGCCATCTATCTCACGCCGCGCATCGGCGCTGCCGCCCTCATGGCGTTTGCCGTTTCCGGCCAGCTTCTCGCCGGCATCCTGCTCGACCGCATCGGCTTCCTCGGCATGGCCGTGCGCGAGGTGACGGTCGGCCGCATCGGCGGCGCGGTGATGCTCGTTGCCGGCGCGCTGATGATCCGCTTCCTCTGAGGCCGCCATGCGTGTCGACCTCTTCGATTTCGACCTGCCGGAAGAAAGCATCGCGCTACGCCCCGTGACGCCGCGCGAGGCCGCGAAGCTGCTCGTCGTTCGCCCCGATGCGGAGGCGCCCTACGAGGACCGCACCGTCGGCGACCTGCCCTCCCTGCTTCGGCCCGGCGATGCGCTGGTCTTCAACGACACGCGCGTCATTCCCGCCCAGCTCGAAGGCATCCGCCACCGCGAAGGCGCGGGCGGCCAGAAGGTTTCCGCGACGCTCCACATGCGCATTGCCGGCGACCGCTGGAAGGCCTTCGCCAGGCCGGGAAAACGCATCAAGCGCGGCGACCGCATCGCTTTCGGCGAAGACCTGTCCGCGACCGTCGAGGAGAAGGGCGAGGGCGGCGAAGTCACCCTCCGCTTCGATGCCTCCGGCCCGGAGCTCGACCGCGCCATCGCCACCGTCGGCCATATCCCGCTACCGCCCTATATCGCTTCCAAGCGTGCCGAGGACGAGGCGGACCGGCGCGACTACCAGACGATCTATGCCCGCGAGGAGGGTGCCGTCGCCGCGCCGACCGCAGGCCTCCACTTCACCGACGCCCTCTTCGAAAAGCTCAATGCGCTCGGCGTCGAACGGCATTTCGTAACGCTGCATGTCGGCGCCGGCACCTTCCTGCCGGTCAAGGCGGACGATACGACCGATCATGTCATGCACGAGGAGATCGGCTACGTCTCCGACGAGACGGCCGCCGCGCTCAACGCCGTGAAGGCGAGGGGCGGGCGCATCGTCTCCGTCGGCACGACGTCATTGCGCCTCCTCGAAAGCGCCGCCGACGCGGACGGCACGATCCGGCCCTGGTCGGGCGCGACGGGCATCTTCATCACGCCCGGCTACCGCTTTCGCACCGCCGATATCCTGATGACCAATTTCCACCTGCCGAAATCGACGCTCTTCATGCTCGTCTCGGCCTTTTCCGGCCTCGAGACGATGCGCGGCGCCTATGCCCATGCGGTCTCGACCGGCTACCGCTTCTATTCCTACGGCGACTCCAGCCTGCTTTTCCGGAACGACCGATGACCGATACCTTCCAGTTCAAGCTCCTCGCCACCGACGGCAAGGCCCGCCGCGGCGAGGTCTCCATGCCGCGCGGCACCATCCGCACGCCGGCCTTCATGCCCGTCGGCACGGTGGGCACCGTCAAGGCGATGTATCTCGACCAGGTGCGCGAGCTCGGCGCCGACATCATCCTCGGCAACACCTATCACCTGATGCTGCGCCCCGGCCCGGAGCGCGTCGCGCGCCTAGGCGGCCTGCACGAGCTCATCCGCTGGCCCTGGCCGATCCTCACCGATTCCGGCGGCTTTCAGGTCATGTCGCTCTCGGGCCTTCGCAAGCTCGACGAGAAGGGTGTGACCTTCAAGAGCCATGTCGACGGCGCGCTGCACCACATGTCGCCGGAGCGCTCCATCGAGATCCAGGGCCTGCTCGACAGCGATATCCAGATGCAGCTCGACGAATGCGTGGCGCTGCCGGCGTCCCCGAAGGAAATCGAGCGCGCCATGGAAATGTCGCTGCGCTGGGCCGAGCGCTGCAAGGCGGCCTTCGGCGACCAGCCCGGCAAGGCGATGTTCGGCATCGTGCAGGGCGGCGACATTCCGCACCTGCGCGAGCGTTCCGCCGCCGCGCTCGCCGGCCTCGACCTCAAGGGCTATGCCATCGGCGGCCTTGCCGTGGGCGAGCCGCAGGAGGTCATGCTCGACATGATTTCCACGACCCTTCCGCACCTGCCGGCCGAGAAGCCGCGCTACCTGATGGGCGTCGGCACGCCGGACGATATCCTCAAATCCGTCGCCCGCGGCATCGACATGTTCGACTGCGTGATGCCGACCCGCTCCGGCCGCCACGGCCTTGCCTTCACGCGGCGCGGCCGCATCAACCTGCGCAACGCCCGCCATGCCGAGGACATGCGCCCGCTGGACGAGGAATCGAACTGCCCGGCCGCGCGCGATTATTCGCGCGCCTACCTGCATCATCTTATCCGCGCCAACGAGTCGCTCGGCGGCATGCTGCTGACCTGGAACAACCTTGCCTACTATCAGGACCTGATGGCCGGTATCCGCAAGGCGATCGAGGAGGGGCGCTTCGCCGATTTCATGGCGGAAACGCAGGAAAACTGGGCGAGGGGCGATCTCGCCCCTCTCTGAAACCAAAAGTCAGATCTCCGGCCCCGGCGCGGCGCGCACGATGTGCACGCCGTTGATCTTGTAGCTGCCGTCCGGCAGCTTCACGAGCTGATAGAGTGCCGTCCAGTCCTTGCCGTCCGGCCCGGAGATCAGCACCTCCTGTACCACCGTGTCGCCGATGACCCGCGACCGGCCGAAGGCGAAATTGCCCGGCCGGTAGACCGGCGCATAGCCCTTCCTGACCATGTCGAAGAAGGCATCTTCCGTCGGGAATTTGCCGCGGATGGCGGGCGAGGCGAAGGAATAGGCCGCCTTGGCATCGTCATGCAGGAAGGCGGCGATCTGGCCCTGGATGACGCCCTGCGCGGCGTCGACCGGCTCCCCGGCCCATGTGGCAACCGGGAGGACAAGCAGAAAAAGGGAAACGGCGGCAGGCAATCTCATGGCGCACCTCCTTTTCGAAGGTGCCATGATAGCACAGGATTCCCTCAAAACTCTCTTTCTTGTAATATCCTTACAAAACAGAGAATTGCCGCTTATGTTTAAACCATATGGTGATGGTCACGACGCATTCCTGCGAAGGAGGACGACCTCCGAGCCCTGATAGGGCGAGCGGGCGAATTCCCGGAAGCCGTGCCGCTCGGCAAGGCCGATGGACGCGGCGTTGCGCGGATCGATGATGCAGGTGATCGGCATGTCGGGGCGGTTCGCGCCGATCCACGCCCACATGGCGTTCAACGCTTCGGTGGCATAGCCCTTGCCCTGGAATTCGGGAAGCAGGCCCCAGCCGGTTTCCAGCGTGCCTTCAAGGCTTGGTGTGAGTGCACGGCGCATTTCGTGGAAGCCGGCTTCGCCGATGACGCGGCCGGTCGCTTTCTCCGTGATCACCCAGAAGCCGAAGCCCATGACGCTCCACATGCCGATCTGCCGCAAGAGGCGCGTCCACGACTGTTCGCGCGTCATCGGCACGCCGCCGATATAGCGCACGATCTCGGGCATCGCCCACATTTCGGTGATGGCGTCGAGGTCGTCGGAACGAAAGCCGCGCAGGACGAGGCGGTCAGTTTCAAGCACGGGAACTGTCGGCATGGGTTTCTTGGCAGGGAGGTTGGATGAACGTCAGCGGGACGCTAACACGGAAAGATCGAATACGTCGACACCGTGCCTGTTGTACGAGCGGAATACGGCGGGAGGGAGGCTCGGCCGGCGGCACATACAACGATCACATAAGATAGATTATGGAACCAATCTATCTGGCCACGAGCCCCAAAGGTGCTGGAAATCCGGTTTGCGCCTTGACCGTTGGCCGCCTGCGGTTCTAAGCGGAACGGCAGACGGAACCAACAGCGAAAGCCCGCACCGATGAGCGATCTGCGCATTCTCTCCGACGCCTTCATCCCGGAACTGCCGAACCGCTACAACGGCAAGGTCCGCGAGAACTACGATCTTCCGGACGGCAGCCGCATCATCATCGCGACGGACCGGCTGAGCGCCTTCGACGTCATCCTGACCGCCATTCCCTTCAAGGGCCAGGTGCTGACGCAGACGGCGCGCTACTGGTTCGAGGAAACGGCGGACATTTGCCCGAACCACGTCCTTTCCTATCCGGACCCGAATGTCGTCATCGGCACGCGGCTCGACATCCTGCCGGTCGAGATCGTCGTGCGCGGCTATCTTGCCGGCACCACCAGCACCTCGATCCTGACGAAGTACCGCAAGGGCGAGCGCCAGATGTACGGCATCACCCTGCCGGACGGAATGAAGGACAACGAGAAGCTGCCCAAGCCGATCATCACGCCCACCAGCAAGGCCTTCGATGGCGGCCATGACGAACCGCTCTCCGGCGACGAGATCCTCGCCCAGGGCCTGCTGACGGCCGAGCAATGGGAAACCGTGTCGCGCTATGCGCTGGCGCTTTTTGCCCGCGGACAGGCGCGTGCCGCCGAACGCGGGCTCATCCTCGTCGACACCAAATACGAATTCGGCACGGATAAGGACGGCCGCATCGTGCTCGCCGACGAGATCCATACGCCGGATTCGAGCCGCTACTGGATCGCCGACAGCTATGCCGAGAGCTTCGACAAGGGCGGCCGCCCGGCAAGCTTCGACAAGGATTTCGTGCGCGCCTGGGTCACCGAGCGCTGCGACCCCTACAAGGACCAGATCCCGGAAATTCCGCGCGAGCTTATCGAGCAGACCTCGAAGGTTTACATCCAGGCCTTTGAACAGATTACCGGAAAGACCTTCGTGCCCGACCTTTCCGGCGATACGGTCCTCGATCGGATCCGCGCGAACCTCAAGCCCTATTTCGCCTGATCGTCGCCAAGCGCGACCTCGAAGCTGAGGCCATCATACGCCGGTTCCACATGGGCCGGCGTTTCCTTTTGCACGGTCTCGTAGTCGAGCGGCACATGCATGTGCGTGAGGATCGCCCGCGCCGGCTTCAGCCGCTCGATCCATTCCAGCGCCTGGGAAAGCGACAGGTGGCTCGAATGGTAGCGGTATTGCAGCGCGTCGATCACCAGCATGTCGAGGCCGGCAAGGCGCGGCAGGGTCTCGTCCGGAAAATCGCTGATGTCGCTGCAATAGGCGACGTCGCCGATGCGGAAGCCCAGCGAATGGATCGAGCCGTGCACCTGGAGAAGGGGCTGGAAGGTGACGGTGCCCCCTGCCCCTTCGACGGTCACCGGCCGGTCCATCGGCTCGATCAGGTTTTCCGTGACGATCGGCGGATACATGCTGCCCGGCGGCGTCTTCAGGCAATAGCCGAAGCCCTCGCGGATGCGCTCCATCGTGAAGGCATCCGCCCAGATCGGCACCTGCTTGTGGTTCTGCAGCACGAAGCCGCGGATATCGTCGATCCCGTGGATGTGGTCGGCATGGGCGTGGGTATAGAGCACCGCGTCGATGCCGGCGACGCCGGCGGCGATCATCTGCGTGCGGAAATCGGGGCCCGTGTCGATCACCACCGTCGTCGTGCCGTCCGGGCCGAACTGCTCGACGAGGAAGGCGGCGCGGGTGCGGCGGTTCTTCGGGTTGGCGGGATCGCAGGCGCCCCAGTCGCCGGTGATGCGCGGCACGCCGGGCGAGGAGCCACAGCCGAGAATGGTGAAGCGCCGCGTATAGGCCACGGCTACACCCGCGGCATCTTGGAGAAGATGCGGAAGGCGTTCTCGGTGGTGATGCGGGCGATCTCTTCCGCGCTGATGCCGAGGGTCTCGGCCAGAACCGCCGCCGTATGCGCCACATAGGCCGGCTCGTTGCGCTTGCCGCGGAACGGCTTGGGGGCGAGATAGGGCGCGTCCGTTTCCACCAGCATACGTTCCAGCGGCACGGTTTTTGCGATCTCGCGCAGCTCTTCGGACTTCGGGAAGGTCAGGATGCCGGAGAAGGAGACATAGCCGCCGAGTTCGACGCCGATCCGGGCAAGCTCCGGGCCGGAGGAGAAGCAATGCAGCAGGAAGGGAAAGGCCCCCTTCCCCGTCTCCTCGGTCAGGATCGCCGCCATGTCCTCGTCCGCCGAGCGGCTGTGGATGACGAGCGGCAGGCCGGTTTCCCGCGCCGCAGCGATATGGTTGCGAAGGCCGATGGCCTGGGCCTCGCGCGGGGCGTTGTCGTAGAAATAATCGAGGCCCGCCTCGCCGATGGCGACGACGCGCGGATGCCGCGCCAGTTCGATGAGCTCGGAGACCGGAATATCCAGTTCCTCGTCGGCATTGTGCGGATGCGTGCCGACCGAACAGAAGACGGTCGGGTATTTTTCCGCGATGGCCAGGATCTCGGGGAACTTGCGCACCCGCGTCGAGATCGTGATCATCTGCTTCACCCCGGCCGCATGCGCGCGCGCGACGATATCGTCGCGCTCCGCCGCGAAATCGGGAAAATCCAGATGGCAATGGGTGTCGATCAGCATGGCATCACGCTTCGGGGGCGACGTAGCGCGGGAAGACCGGCGTCGGCGCCTCCAGCGGCGTGCCGCTGACGAGGCGGCCCGCCTCGCCCAGCGCCGAGAAGTCGCGCTTTTCGACGGGTGCGGCGACGAGATCGAGCAGCTTGCGGCCGGATTTCGGCATGAAGGGCTGAAGGAGGATCGCGATCTGGCGCACGACCTCTGCCGTCACATAGAGCACGGTGCCCATGCGGACGGGATCGGTCTTCTTCAGCGCCCAGGGCGCCTCGCCGGCGAAATAGCGGTCGGCCTCCGAGACGACGGCGATGATCGCCGCCAGCGCCTTGTGGATCTGCTGCCGGCCCATCTCCTCGCGGGTGATGGCATGCAGCGCGTCGACGGAGGCGAGCATGGCGCGGTCGGCTTCCGTCAGTTCGCCGCAGTCCGGCACCTTGCCGTCGCAGTTCTTGACGATCATCGACAGCGAACGGCTGGCGAGGTTGCCGATGCCGTTGGCAAGGTCGGAATTGATGCGCGTCGCGATCCCCTCCTCGCTGTAGCTGCCGTCCTGGCCGAAGGAAACCTCGCGCAGGAAGAAGTAGCGGATCGGGTCGAGGCCGAAATGGTTCACGAGGTTGACCGGATCGACGACGTTGCCGAGCGACTTCGACATCTTCTCGCCTTTGTTGAGCAGGAAGCCGTGCGCAAAGACGCGTTCGGGCAGCGGCACGCCGGCCGACATCAGGAAGGCCGGCCAGTAGACGGCGTGGAAGCGGATGATGTCCTTGCCGATGATGTGGATGTTCGCCGGCCAGTATTTCGCGCGGGGACCTTCCGGATCGGTTAGATAGCCGGTCGCGGTGAGATAGTTGGTCAGCGCGTCGACCCAGACATACATCACATGCGCCGGATCGCCCGGAACCGGGATGCCCCAGTCGAAGGTCGTGCGCGAGACCGACAGGTCCTTGAGCCCCGACCTGACGAAGGAGACCACCTCGTTGCGACGCTCGGCCGGGCCGATGAAGTCCGGGTTCTCCTCGTAGTGCTTCAGCAGCTTGTCCTGATAGGCGGAAAGGCGGAAGAAGTAGCTCTCCTCCTCTACCCATTCGACCGGCGTGCCCTGCGGTCCGTAGCGTACGCCGTCCTCGCGCTTCTCCGTCTCGTTTTCCTGGTAATAGGCTTCGTCGCGCACGGAGTACCAGCCGGCATAGCCGCCCTTGTAGATATCGCCGTTGGCTTCCATGCGGCGCCAGATCTCGGCGCAGGTCTCGTAGTGGCGTGCTTCGGTCGTGCGGATGAAATCATCGTTCGACGCATTAAGAAGAACGGCCATATCCTTGAATTCCTTTGAATTCCTATCGGCCAATTCGCGCGCGGAAATACCTTCCTTCTTTGCGGTCTGCTGCATCTTCTGGCCGTGCTCGTCCGTGCCGGTCAGGAAGAACACGTCGCGCCCGTCGAGCCGCTGGTAGCGCGCCATGGCATCCGTTGCGATCAGCTCGTAGGCATGGCCGATATGCGGCTTGCCGTTCGGATAGGAAATGGCGGTCGTGATGTAGAAGCGGGACGTGTCGGTCATCGGGGTGCGTTCTGTCTTCGGTTGTGCGATGCCGCAGGTATTAGACCATGCGGGCGCCAAGGGAAACAGCAAGTTTCCTTCCGTGCCCCAAGTTGGCAAGGTCGCTGGCCGCAGAAAGCGCACGCCTTCGTACTATTGCGCCCCCGCCCCAAGGCAGGCCGGGCCAAGGTCCGGCAAAATCAAGAGAACACGCCCGATTTCCCGTCGGGTTCTCAGCACCAGGAGAGTCTCAACACCGCGACCGCTTCCCTCGAACACGTCGAATCGCCGCTCGCCTGCGAAATCCAGCTGAAGCCGGCCATTTTCAAACGAACATCTGTCCAGCCTACAATCCAGGGAAATTCGCTGCATAAGGCAATGGCTGCGAGACTCCCATACATTCAACGAGAGACCTATAGTGTGCTGCGTCTCATCCAGAATCTGACACTCCTCGCCAATCCTGCATGTAACTGCATTGTCAACCGGATCGTCATCCTGCGGCAGGAAGGCGGCCTGTACGGGAAACTCCACTTCGCCTCTGCTTTTGTCAGCAGCATTAACGCCAAGCGGAGCCAGCGCGAAAACCAAATAGTACAATAAAATTCTCGGCATGAATATCTCTGCCCTGGTTTCTCGCAGAGGTTTCCATCCGACTATACCAAGACTATGGCGAGAAATCCTAAGCATAAAACCGTTAAAGCGCGGCGCGGATGTCGTCGAGGATGCTGATGATCGTTTGCTTGCGGTCGAGATTGTAGCCCTGGGCGATGGCGATGCGCTCCGTGAGCTGGAAGGAGAGCTGCGCCAGCCGGTCGGCGCGGGCGATGTCGCCGGCAAGCGCGGCGCTGCGGGCGGCGTCCGTCACGAAATCGCCGGCGTGCTGGCAGAAGAAGGAGAAGACCGTGTCGCTGTCCTTTGCCGAGAGCACGTCGGCGAGCTTGTGGACATCGCGCCGCGGCGGTTCGGCAGGACCCGCGACGATGGCACGAAAGGCCTCCACGATGTCGAAGCCGCCGTAGTTGACCAGCTTCAGCGCCTCCGAGACGCTGCCATGGGCGGCCGACAGCACCTCCCCTGCCCGCGCGCCGGACGGTGCGGCGCCAAGGCTCTCCAGCGCGGCGGCAAGGTCCGTTGCCGACAGCGGCGAGAGCGACAGCGGCAGGCAGCGAGAACGGATGGTCGGCAGCAGCTTTCCGGGCGCATGGGTCAGCACGAGGAAGAGCGAGCGCTTCGGCGGCTCCTCCAGGATTTTCAGGATGGCATTGGCCGCGTTGCGGTTGAGGTCGTCCGCCGGATCGATGATGACGATCCGCCAGTTGCCCGTGCCGGAGGTTTGCGCAAGGAACTTGCCGGCCTTGCGCACCTCGTCCACCGTGATCGCCGATTTCGCCTTGCCGGTCTTCTCGTCGAAGGGGCGCGTCAGATGCAGGAGGCTGTGCGAGGCGCCGGAGGCGAGCTGACGGGTGATCGGCGAGGCAGGCGACGGATCGGCGATCCTCTCCGGCGCCTCCGTCGGCTCGGGATGGTGCAGCACATGATTGGCGAAACGGAAGGCGAGCGTCGCCTTGCCGATACCCTGCGGCCCCTCGATGAGAATGGCGTGATGGCCCTTGCCGGAACGGTAGGAGCGCGCCAGGAAATCCTCCGCGGTGGCATGGCCGAAGAGTTTCGCCTGCTCGGCGGGATGGACCGCGCCGTCGAGAATGCCGGGACGATCCTCGCTCACGAGATGGGCTCCGGATTCTGGCGGCTATGCGCCCGGATCGGCAACAGCGGCTCGACGATGGCGAGCACTTCCGCGGCGATCGCCTCCTGTGTTTTCGTGGCATCCACGACGCGGCAGCGGAGTGGCTCGCGCTCGGCGATGTCGAGGAAGGCTTCGCGGCGCTTCTCGTGCGTTTCCAGCTTTTCCTTCTCGAAGCGGTCGGGCTGCTCTTCAGGCCCCGCGCTACGCTTGCGGGCGCGCTCCAGCCCGACGGCGGCGGGCAGGTC
>Ga0206119_100362_pt1 | contig 17561 bp, 12 predicted proteins | sample 3A50Ametagenome_FD_148608 | JGI IMG/M metagenome (GOLD analysis project Ga0206119, IMG submission 148608) | Enriched microbial communities from leaf-cutter ant dump, University of Wisconsin, Madison, United States - 3A50A | ecosystem: Environmental > Terrestrial > Nest > Insects nest > Nest dump...
GACAAACGGAGGTACCCAAGGACCGTAGTTAGCCCCGGACAACACTCCAGAGAGGATATCGACAATGGCCGAAAGGCCGAAACCCTTATGACTGCCGTGGTCACGATCGCTCCCCAACGGAAGCAGTGCCCCCCCGTTTTTTACCGCTGTAGCGTCGGTAGTCGGTGATCCGTCAACCTGGAGTGCCCATCCTTCCGGAATCGGCTTATCCGCGCGGGCGGCAATTTCCAGCTTGCCGTTAGCAGCCGCCGATGTAGCCATGTCGACCACCACCGGGGGATAGTTTCCCGCCGGGAATGCATAGCAGATGGGGTTTGTACCCAACAGGCGTTCGGAAGAAAATGTAGGGGCCACCAGTGGACTGGCATTGGTGAGTGCATAGCCGATCATTTCCTCTTCAACGGCTTTGAGCGCATGATATCCGGCAATGCCGAAGTGATTGGAATTGCGGATAGCTACCCAACCCGATCCGTACTGTCTTGCTTTTTCAATGGCGATATTCATCGCGAAGGGGGCGGTAACCAAGCCCAACCCACCGTCGCCATCCACGGTAGCGGTGGTCGGGGTTTCGTGCACCACACGAACATCCGGAGCAGGGTTCAGGCGGTTATTTTCCCACAGCCGGACATAGCCGCTGAGACGCGCCACACCATGCGAGTCCACTCCCCGCAGATCCGCCGTGAGCAGTACATCGGCCGCCAACTGTGCATCGGCGGCTGAACAGCCGATGGCTTTAAATATCCTGACGGTAAAATCACGTAAGCGTTGTTCAGCTATTATCATCTTTTATGAAGTTGTTTAGTTGCGATTCCGGGCCCGTTGCATGGGATTTGCTCCGGTTGATTCGCCACGGGCCGGCCCCTGCTGCTGCCGGAACAGCTGAAACCGCGTAGGTGCATGCTGACGGGGCCAGGCGTTATTCTCTTCGTCAATATCACCCGTTTCCCGCAGGGGGTCTACCAACACCGACGAAACTTCTTTCGCTTTCGCAAAAACTTTCGTTACCTCCTTTTCATTCTTCCGCCAGATGTAAGCGGGAATACGTTCAATTTCAGTGGTACCATCGGCAAACGTCCATTGCAAAATAATCGGCATCACCAAGCCGCCCTTGTTGGAAAACTTTAACTGGTAGAAATGATATTTACCATCATAGAGTTCCTTTTCTTCGGGCGACAGGGCCTGATAATACTGTGCGTATGCCTGCCGGTCTTCGTCTTCTATTTCAAAACGATCCCATTTGTTATAAAAATCCAGTAAACTGGTATCCGCCTCAACAGCAAAATTCACTCCTGCGTCGATGTTGTGCTGACGCGACACGGTATTCAGGTCCTTTTCGTACTCGGCCTTCGCCGTTCCCTGCGCGTCCTGCAAGTTGCCCATTGGCTGGAAATGCTGTACATCGTCAAGGGAAATATCTACGGGATCGATCCCAAAAAACCATCCCCGCCAAAACCAGTCCAGATCGACCGCTGAAGCATCTTCCATCGTCCGGAAAAAGTCGGCCGGTGTAGGGTGCTTAAAGGCCCATCGACGGGCGTATTCCTTGAATGCATAATCAAACAGTTCCCTACCCATGACGGTTTCCCGCAAGATATTCAAGGCCGTTGCCGGCTTGGCATAGGCGTTGGGACCAAACTCCACGATGTTTTCGGAATTGGTCATGATGGGCTCCAACTGATCTTTGGGAAGCCGCATGTAATCCGTGATCTTATGGGCAGGTCCACGCCGCGAGGGATAGTCTTTATCCCACTCCTGTTCGGCCATAAACTGGCAGAAAGTATTGAGCCCTTCGTCCATCCAGGTCCACTGCCGTTCATCAGAATTGACGATCATGGGGAAGAAATTGTGGCCCACTTCGTGGATAATAACGCTGATCATCCCATATTTAGTTGCTTCGGTGTAGGTGCCGTCTTTATCGGCCCGGCCGTAATTAAAACAAATCATCGGATATTCCATTCCGTTGGATGCTTCGACCGAAATAGCAACCGGATACGGATAGGGGATGGTATGTTTGGAATACGTCTTGAGGGTATGGGCAACTACTTTGGTGGAATAGGGACGGTAGAGTGGATACGCTTCGGGGCCGTAGTACGACATGGCCATGGGGGTATGGCTTTCGATACCTTCGTTGACACGCATGGCGTCCCAAACCAACCGACGAGAGGTGACAAACGCAAAATCGCGCACATTCTTCGCTTCAAACACCCACGTCTTTTTACCGGTAGCCTTGCTTTTCATCGCTTGCCGCGCTTCATCGAGCGTCACTACTTCCACGGGTTCATCGGCTGCTTGTGCTTGTTTCCACCGGTCCAATTGGGCAGCGGTCAGCACACTGGCATAATTGCGGCACTCGCCCGTAGCCCCCACCACATGGTCTGCTGGCACGGTGATATTAACTTTAAAATCTCCGAATACCAACGCAAATTCGCCACGGCCCGTAAACTGCTTGTTTTGCCATCCCTGAAAATCGGAGTAAACGGCCATCCGGGGATACCACTGGGTGATGGTATACAGGTAATTGCCGTCCTGGGCAAAATATTCGTAGCCCCCGCGTCCTCCTTCTTCCATCCGGTCGCTGATGTTGTATCGCCATTCGATTTGAAGGACAAACTTAGCCCCGGGTTTCAATTCGGCGGGCAGATCCACCCGCATCATCGTGTAATTGATGGTATAAGGAAGGGGTTTGCCTGCGCCATCGGTAACTTTTTGAATGTTGACCCCCAGATCGTTGTCGCTGGCAATCAGCCCTTGCAGCTGTTTGGTTGTCATCTGTCCACCGATCGAACTTCCATCAAACTTTCTATTTTCTGCATCGGCCTTATGCTCATTTTCATCCAGCTGAATCCACAGATAAGAAAGCGGATCCGGCGAATTGTTAATGTACGTAATGGTTTCCGACCCAATGACACGCTGGTTGGCATCGTCTACCTCTACATCGATGACGTAATCGGCCTTCTGTTGCCAATACGCATGTCCGGGGGCCCCCGAGGCTGTGCGATATACATTGGGGTCGCTCAACAGCGTACCCAGTTGTTCAAACTTATTACCGTGATTGGATCCCGGATTATTTTGGTGCTGGGCATGTACCGAGCATACTGTCATACAGGCCGAAAACACAAAAAAACAAAGATAAATTGGTTTCACGCGCATCGTGTTTTGGGGTAAAGTTACTGTTTTTTTTAAATCCGCTCCAACGCCATGACGAATGCGACACCAAACACAGCGGCTGACAGGAAAAATGTCCAATCACGCCTGGAAACTGAAAAAATGGTCATACCGATAAATGAAAGCACCAAAACGACGAAAACGATGACCAATTGGCCAAGTTCCAGTCCGAGATTAAACGCAAACAAGGGGGTAGCAATACTACTCTCTTTACCCAGGAGTGCACGCAGATAGTTGGAGAACCCCAAGCCGTGTATCAACCCAAAAAACAGCGCATAACTATACGTTAACCAATCGGTATTTACCTGCCGTCTTCTACGCTTGGTAACCACATTGCTGAATGCGGTCACCAGGATGGTGAGCGGGATCAGAAATTCAATCAGTGCCGTATCCACCCGGATCAGGTTGAAGACGCTCAGTGCCAGCGTGAGGGAATGACCGATGGTAAATGCCGTAACCAACACCACCACTTTCCGCCAGTCGCCGATAAAATAGGTGCAGCACAGGGCAATCACAAAAAGAATGTGGTCATATCCTCCTAAGTCCAGAATATGCTGTAGCCCTAATTCAAAATATACCCCAAAGTCTTGCATGGTCGTACGTCTTGCACAGTATGATGTGGTATTCGATACAATATTACGTTAATTTGTATCCAAAACACAATCGAGGGGTTAAAATATGGGTAACCTTTTTATTCAGGTATATTGGATATTGCTGCATCCGTTTTACGTAAGCATCGCCACGGTCGACTACAATCAGGAGGCGCAGCGTGTCGAAATCAGCTGCCGGATTTTTTACGACGATTTAGAAACTGCGCTGAAAGCTTCAGAAAAGGCGACCGCTGTTGACCTCATCCATCCGGCAAACCGACAGGAAATGGACCGTCTATTAGGCCGCTACCTGACGCGCCATCTTCGCCTTTCGGTGAACGATCATCCACAGGAGCTCCATTACCTCGGCTATGAAATTGAAGACGATGTAGCGTGGTGTTACCTGGAAGCTAACGGGATCAACGCCCTCCAGCGCATAGCGGTAGACAACCGGATCTTGTTTGATCAGTTTGCCAAACAGAGCAATATTCTGCACGTAACCGCCTACGGTGAACGGAAGAGTACCAAGCTAGACAACCCCGAACACCGAGCCGTTTTTGATTTTACTCAAAATCTTCCTCACTGAAATCACCATCAAAGAGACTTCCCAGCATATCGGTAAACTCGATCCCCCCCTGTAGGTAGTTCTTACTGAGCTGGGAGTGTTCGGCCAATCCATGCAGTACAAATTCCATCAATAGCAGCTGTTGGCTCTCGACGAGTTTCGGGTGCAGTTTTTTCACCAATGCATGCAACCCGGGCACCTCCATCAGTGCCTTTTTATATTGGCTGTCTGAAAGGGAGTCGGTAACGGACACCTCATTGCCTTCCGTAAACCAGTCGATAATCGGTGCATAGGGGTTTTCATGCTTCGACTTTTTGGCTTTCTCCGGATGGGGAAAATACTGGGTGAACAGGGTTTTGATCGCTCCGCCGATTAATCGGTGTGCCACATGCACCGGTCCCTCCAGTTCGCCTTCGTACACCAATTCGATTTTACCGGTAATCGCGGGAATGATCCCCGAAAAATCTGCCAAGCGGGCTACGGTTTTTTTCTGTCCCGAAACCAACAGTCTCCGTTCCGCGGCACTGACCAGGTTTTCATAGGCCGAAATGGTAAGACGTGCCGAAACACCCGATTTTTGATCGATAAACTCACTTTGCCGGGCTTCAAACGCCACTTGCTCGACCAGATCCTTCAGCAAGCCATCGACCTCGACCGCGGTTTGCTGCTCAGGCATGAGCCGTGCCTCCTGGAAGGTTATTCTGCGGGAAATATCGATGCTTTTGGGGTAGTGGGTAAGAATCTGGCTTTCGATACGGTCTTTAAGAGGCGTTACGATGGAGCCGCGGTTGGTATAATCTTCGGGATTCGCGGTAAACACAAACTGGATGTCCAGTGGTAGGCGGAGTTTAAATCCGCGGATCTGGATATCCTTTTCCTGAAGCATGTTAAACAGGGCGACCTGTATCCGCGCTTGCAGGTCGGGAAGCTCGTTAATGACGAAGATACCCCGGTGTGCCCGGGGAATCAGACCGAAATGGATAACCCGCTCGTCGTTGTACGTCAGTTTTAACGTAGCCGCCTTGATGGGGTCGACATCGCCCACCAAATCAGCTACAGTAACATCCGGAGTGGCCAGTTTTTCGGTGTATCGTTCCGATCGGTGCAGCCACGCGATCGGTGTATCGTCGCCGTGCAGCTGAATCTCATTTCGGGCATACCATGAAATGGGGTTCAGCGGATCGTCAAACAGTTCGCTTCCTGCCACATACGGCACATACTCATCCAACAAATGCACCATCAGCCGGGCGATACGGGTTTTGGCCTGACCGCGTAACCCCAGTAACAAAACGTTATGCCGGGAAAGGATGGCGGTCTGCAACTCGGGAATCACCGTTTCGTCATACCCTACAATGCCCTTAAAGCCGGCTTTGTTTTCCCGAAGTTGTTTGATAAGATTGCTTCGGAGTTCATCTTTTACGGTTCGGTGTTGGTATCCTGATTTTTTGAGTTCGCCTATATTTTTTATCGTCGTATTCATCGTTAATATGCTCATTAGCTATCGTTGTCCGCTCTTTACCGCACTGTTTTCCGTCGGTTTCGGATGTAATCTTCAAAAATATATTCACCCAGTCCCTGAAGGGAACTGTAAAAGGCTTTCCCACCGTTGGTCTCTGTAAACTGCCGGACAAATTGCTGCAAATAGGGGTCGTGAGCGATCATAAACGTCGTGATCGGAATATTAAGCCGCTTGCATTGAGCGGCCATGTTGAGTGTTTTGTTGACCACCTTCCGGTCCAATCCGACGCTGTTTTTGTAATACCGGCCGTTTTCTTTGAGGCAAGTGGGTTTGCCATCGGTAATCATGAATATTTGCTTATTATGGGTCTTGCGCCTACGCAACAGGTCGGTTGCCAACTCCAGTCCCGCCAGCGTATTGGTATGATAAGGCCCCACCTGAAGGTACGGGAGATCTTGCAAGGTAATGGGCCAGGCATCGTTTCCGAATACAACAATATCAAGCGTATCTTTGGGATAGCGGGTACGTATCAATTCTGCCAGTGCCATCGCCACTTTTTTCGCCGGTGTAATCCGATCCTCCCCGTACAAGATCATGCTGTGGGAAATATCAATCATCAGCACGGTGGATGTCAGTGTTTTATAGTCGCGTTCTTCCACTTCCAGATCCCGTTCGGTAAGCATGAAATTACCAATACCATGATTTATCTGGGCATTGTGGAGGGAAGTAGTCATATCAATCTGATCCAGGCTATCGCCGTATTGATACTCACGGCGATCCGCATTTTTTTCCTCACCCAAGCCGGATAAATTGCTGTTGTGGTTGCCGCGACCACTTTTACGAAGTTTGCCAAAGATTTCTTCCAAGGCCGATTGACGGATGGCCTGTTCGCTTTTTGCAGTAATCCGGAATTCTCCCGAGCCGGGATCATCGCTCAGATATCCCTTGTCTTTAAGATCCTGTATGAAATCACCGATGCCGTACGCATCGCTGGTAAGGTTGTATTGTTTATCTAATTCATTAAGCCAGGCCAGCGCCTCTCCCGCGTCTCCCGATGTATATTGCAACAACTGCATAAAAAGCTTCAACAGTTCGTCAAAACTTCCCCTAGGCAAGGTACTGGGAATATATTGTGAAAAATGATAACCGCGCATATATTTATGTCGAAGGTAATTCTTTTTTAAGAACTGTACCAATCTGTGCTTGTTTTTTTACATTGTAGCGATTTACCAACAATTCCGTATTTTTACAGAAACATTTATAATCCGTTATTGTTTCTTCGTCGATATTCAGTCAGGTTTATAAAAAGAGAGATTGCGTAAACGTTACTTTTTAGTGTATGAAACCGATTTGGAAATGGGCCATTGGCATCTCAACCGTCCTGCTAATCGTTGTGCTGGTGGGCGCCGGATACCTAAGCCGGCATTGGAAGCCCCTATTGGATGCACAGATTAAAGAAGCTGTCATGAAGTCGACCGACAGCCTCTATCAGGTCGGATATGACGAGTTGGATTTCAGCCTGATCACCGGAAATGCATCGATCAAGCGTCTGCAGTTGACGGTAGACAGTCTGCGGTACGCCGATTTGGAGCGCCGGGAGCAAGCCCCCGACAATGTGTACAACATTCGCATTGAAAACCTGGAGATTCGTAGCTTTCACCCACGGCGGGTGCTAACGGACCGTCGGCTGCAAATTGATGATATCATCATTGATACCCCGGATGTCCATGTGGTCCATAAATATCATGCTTACAACGACACCGTCACGGTAAAGCAGGATCCGCGGACGTTATACCAACGCATATCCGGCATTCTCAATGCGGTAAATGTTTCGAACATCCATTTTAATGACATTCACTTCAAGTTTTCAAAAAGAACAGACACGGCCACGAACGAAACCGCATTAAACAACCTGAATATAAAAGTGAGCGATATGCTGATCGATTCGGTTTCACAGTTCGATACGACCCGTTTTTTCCATATGCGGGCGATCGACGTAGATGTACCCGGATTTCGGTTTGAAACTCCCGACAGCTTTTACTACGTAAGTTTCGATCGGCTGCAGATTGCCACGCTGCCTAGGCAGGTAACGCTCACCGGATTTACTTATGCGCCCCGAATGAGCGAAGACGAATTTTATAAGCGGAAAAAGGAAGCAAAAGAGCGAGCAGTAATCGCCTTTCCCATCATACGTCTAAACGATATAGACCTGCAAAGTTTCGTAGACAATCAAAAAATACACGCAGGTAGCCTGTACATCGACAGCGGAACAGTCGCCATATCCAACGATTTGCGGTACCCGAAACAACCCAGCGACAAGATCGGAAAATCGCCCCATCAGTTGTTGCTGAACATGAAACAATCGTTAAAAATCGATTCGGTCGTCTTAAATAATATCAACATCAGCTACGCGGAAGTAGGCCGAAAATACCACAAGGAAGGTAAAATCACATTCGATCGGACCAGCGGGGTCTTCTATCACGTGACCAACGATTCGTTGGCACTTACGCAGAACAAAATGATGGTAGCCAAACTGACAACCTATGTAATGGACATCGGCAAATTGAATGTGGAATTTGCTTTTGACCTACTGGATAAGCGGGGTGGACATACCTATAAGGGACTCCTTAGCCCGATGAATGGAAAACCGTTCAATCAGATGGTTACCCCCCTGCTGAATGCGGAAATTGCCAGTGCCAATATCAAACGGGTGAGTTTTGACGTCACGGCCGATGATTACCGTTCAAGCGGATCGCTGCGCTTTGACTACGACAATATGCGCGTTAACCTGCTGGCTGCCGAGAACGAAGGAAAAAAGGGATCAATGAAGGTGGTTTCTTTTTTAGCCAATAGCTTTATCATCAACGACAGCAACCCCGATGCAAATGGCAAGTATCACACGGGGAGGATCAATTATACACGACCGCGCACCTATTCATTCTTTAAAACCGTGTGGCAGACACTGCTACAGGGAATTAAAGAATGTGCCGGTATCAGTCCCGAAAGGGAACAGAAGATTATGAACGCTGCCGAAGATGCGAAACGGGCGAAAGAAAAGACTGACGGCTTTTTCAAACGTGTTTTCCGAAAGAAAGATAAAGAAACAGGCAGCTCGAACTAACGAGCATTTAGTTGTCAACTAATACTTCGGCTTCAGCAGGTCCAACAGCTTTGTAAATATTCCGCCTTGAGGAGAGAGTCCGGCCTGCTCGCGCTCCAGATTGATTGCCTCTCTGCGCGTAAGGGGAACCATATTCATGCGCTGGTCCTCCAACGGCCGATCGTAACGGTCGGTTTCCGTTGCTGCGATCCGGTCAATGACATCGATCCCGGATATAAGTTCACCGAACACAGTATAATTCCGATCCAGGTAGGGAGCTCCTCCCAACGTTTTATATATCCCGCGCTGATAAGCAGGGATTTTACGTCCACCCAATCGCAATTGTTCCAAGCTGTCAAGCCCCGCATCGGTAAACGTTCTTCCCTCTACAAGATAAAACTGTGAGCCGCTGGATGCCTTTTCCGGATTCTCGTCACGTGCAGCGGCAATTGCTCCTTTTTTGTGAAAGAGGCTGTCGTTAAACTCTGCCGGAATGGTATAATCCGGTCCTCCCTTTCCTAATTGCTGCTTTTCGGCAGCGTAGCGTGAGTCGGGATCGCCTCCTTGAATCATAAAATTACGGATGACACGATGGAATAAGAGGTCGTCATAGTATCCCTGACGAACCAGGTTGAAGAAATTATCGCGGTGCAGCGGTGTTTTATTTGATAACCGCAACAAGCATTCTCCCTGTGTCGTAATGATCCGCACATACTTGTGGGGAGGAGCTGCTTTGTGGGGGACCGCATAGGACGAAAAACTATACCCGATAAGAAGCACCAATACTGCGAGTACCCGTTTCATATTTCCTCAAAATAGTTGATAATAAGAGACTTTAATAGCATCTCTTGTTCTAAAAGTGTATAATTTGGTATAGGCTTAAGAAGCCGCCAATGCGGCCAGCCGTCTTGATCCAACCCCTCCAATTCATAAAACCCCATGGCACTAAAAAGCCGACAAGTTGCGATATGCATCAACTCCTCCTTTTGCCGTTTGGAAAACTTCATCGGACCTTTCCCCAACTCTTGCACACCGATCAGGAACAACATAACCTTAATATCCGGTTTCTCCATCTCAAACCGGGCTGCTGTAGTTGCCTGCAACTCGGTCCATTTCCGATTGACTAACGATGCATTCACCGGACAAACTTAGCTAAATTGTCGTTGATATACAATTTATTCATCCCCCCCGGGGGCATTCGCCACACATTGTAGAATAATTCCCCACAATGCGCACTAAAGAGGAGTGAACTCATGGTTATTTTCCCCAATCAAAAACACAACCTCTCACACCGAATGAACCAATCTCATTGATTTTCAAATCCATCGAAAACATCTCAAAAAATAACCGCTATCTATGAGTAAGCGCAAGATTGTTGGCACAATATTGTTGAACTAACTAAACAAATTTGGAATTCTAACGTAAGATTTCAACGAAATAACATCCTCACCCCGGGGTATGTTTAAGAAAACGGTAACTTACTTAGTATAGTATGAACTGTTTGTTTTAGTATCTGGAAAGGCGTCACCTATGTGACGCTTTTTTTTCGATTAACTCGTTGCAACGTTGTGCAATCAGTTGGTAGACGGGTTCAAACAACTGATTATCGTAATAGGGATCGGGCACCTCACGATCGACAAGAAACAGGTGTATCCGCGCGCGTTGCTCCGCCGTCTCTGTGCGAGCCATTAAATTGCGGAGGTTTCCGCGGTCCATCGCAAATATATAGTCGAATGTATCAAGCTGGTCATCGTGGAATTGTTGCGCCCGTTGATGTCGAATATCGATACCGTGCCGTGCAGCGACCGCTATCGCACGATGGTCCGGGGGATTGCCCACATGCCATCCGCCCGTACCGGCTGAATCGACAATCCAGTTCAGCCCCTGCTGATCTGCTAAATGCTGCAACACGCCGTGTGCAAGCGGAGAGCGGCATATGTTACCGAGACATACCATTAATATCTTCATCACTCAACAACTAAAACTGCAAAGTAAATACACTTCCTTTTCCTTCTTCACTCGTTACCAATATGTTTCCGCCATGCAGCAACATGATCTGCTTACTGAGGGTAAGGCCGACACCGCTGCCGGTTTTCCGGGTGGTAAAGAACGGGATAAAAACAGTGTCCAGCAAATCGGGGGAAATTCCTTTCCCGTTATCACGAACCTTAATCTGCGGTTTACCCTCATTAGCCGACGCCGAAAGCGCAATATAGGGATTGGGCACATCCCTGACCGCTTCCATAGCGTTGAGCAATAAATTGATGAGTACTTGTTCAATCAAGCTTGCATCCAGGTTGAGTTGCAGCTGTGTATCTTTTAAGATAATGTCTAACTCGATGTTTTTCTGGACAATTGAGGGTTCCATCAACTGGTATAAATTTTCAAAAAGATCGGCAGCATACACCTTGCCGAGATTGGGCCGCTCGATTTTATTGAGAGATCGATAGGTACCTGCGAATTTGAGCAATCCCTCACTTCGGCGTTTTATGGTATCGGTACCCACACGGATGTCATCAAGCTCTTCGTTACCGGGCAGACTATCCAGACGGCTTTTTAAAGTGTCTGCCAACGAAGATATCGGGGCGATGGAATTCATGATTTCATGCGTAAGCACACTCAGTAATTTCTGCCAGGCTTTGGATTCGGTTTCATCAATTGCTTCATTGACATTTTGATAGGCCACGAGCTGAAATTTTCCTTCCGGAGTCTGAAATTGGGTTGCTGTCAACAATAACTTGATGTTTCCGCCCACCGCATGCACGCTGAGTAACGTTTGTTCGCCCGGGGTTAGCCGCGTAGTTTTCTGATACAGGTCATCGTTCCGGCGCTGAAGGGCTTCAAAATGATGGAGATAAGGGATACCGAACAGCTTTTTGAACGCTTCATTCATCCAGACAATCTCGTGCGTATCGGTATTGTAAGAAAGGATAGCGGTATCGACAATTTCCAATATTTGATGCAGGTATTGGTACTGAGTTTCCCGTTCGCTGCTAATTCTTTTAAAGACATCGTTTATCTCGTTAAAAGCACTGCGCAGCGGAAACAGTTCAGCTTTTGCGTAGCGAAGCGGAAAATGACGGGTAAAGTCACGGTAACGCGCAGCCTCGGCAAATTCCTCTAATTCTTTATAGGCCCGTACTTGCGACTGAAAATTGCGCACCAAGATCCAGATACAGAACGGACTCAACAACGCAGCATACAGGTAGTATTCCTTAAATAATAAATAGGCCAGGCCTGTCAGTGTTAGCAAAAGCAGCACCGCTCGAAAAGCAATCAACCGCCGGTATCGCCGCATGTTTAAAGATCATATTTACTTAACCGGCGATAGAGTGCTGTCCGTGTGATTCCGAGTTCCTTGGCGGCCTTACTGATGTTTCCGCTGTGTTTTTCCACCACATTGGCAATAGTAGCGCGTTCCAGTTCGACGAGATTATGTTCTTCCGGAAGCGTCTTTTGCGATAGGGGCTGCTGCAGGGTCTGCTCAATCGACGAGAAAATGAGATCATCCGCACGGAGAATTTCACCATCCGACATGATCACCGCCCGTTCAATACTATACTGAAGCTCCCGGACATTGCCTGGATACGAATAACGAAGAAGCTTCTGGGCTGCACCCGGGTCAAAATCCACCATCTGTTTTCTATATTTCTCAGCATACTTCTTGAGAAAATGACGGGCGATCAATAGAATATCGCCGTCGCGTTGTCGCAGGGGTGGCACCTGCAAGTCTACCGTATTGATCCGATAGATGAGATCTCTACGAAACCTATTTTCGTTCGCCAGGTCTGCCAACGGAACGTTCGTTGCGCAGACCAACCGGATATCGATGGGAATAGGGGTGTTGCTTCCAAGGGGGATCACTTGCCGGTTTTGCAACACGCTGAGTAACTTTGCCTGTTGCTGCAGTGAGATATTGCCGATTTCATCCAAGAATAAGGTGCCGCCATTAGCGGCCTCAAAACGGCCTACGCGGTCTTCCCGTGCATCCGTAAAAGCTCCCTTTTTGTGACCGAAAAGCTCGCTCTCAAATAACGTTTCGGTGAGGGCCCCTACATCGACTTTGACCAAGGGTTTTTCTGAACGGGTTGACTGTTCGTGTATCGCGGTTGCAATCAGGTCCTTACCGGTACCGTTTTCGCCCAATATAAGCACGTTCGCATCGGTGGGTGCAATCTTATTGATCTTGTATTGCAAATCAAGCATCACGGCCGACTCACCAATGAATGCGGCATCGCTATGCTTTGGAGTCGGTGCTGTCTTTTTATGTGTACTTTTGGATAACAACCCAGTTATCACGTCGATCAACTGCTCATTCTGCCAAGGCTTTACCACAAAATCGGCAGCACCCTGCTTCAGTGAGGTGACCGCCAAGTCAATCGCTCCATACGCTGTAATCATGATCACGGGTAAATCAGGTTTACTGGCTTTTATCCGGCTAAGCCAGTACAGTCCTTCATTGCCCGTATTGAGGGTGCTTTTGAAGTTCATATCCAACAACACCAGGTCAAGTGTCTCAGTAGCCAGTATCGACGGAATCCGCTCGGGGTTGTGCTCGGTAATAACGGTACCTACCCGCTGTTTAAGCAATAGCCGTACGGCCGTGAGCACATCCAGATCGTCATCTATAATTAATATGCGCGCATGTTTCATTCGAAATATTTTACACTCACAAGAAAAAACCCCTTCCCGTTTTCTCAACACGTAAAACTACAACTATAAGTCCGGGTTGCAAAAAATGAAAAAATAATTTTGAATATCAAAATACAGCACTATATTTGCAGACCCAAAACAAAGGGAGCTTAGCTCAGCTGGTTCAGAGCACCTGCCTTACAAGCAGGGGGTCACTGGTTCGAACCCAGTAGCTCCCACAGAAACCCCCACAGAAATGTGGGGGTTTTATTTTAAAGTCGATTTCCCTGATCAATGCACTACTCAAAAAAAGAGTTTACATGCTTCTTCTGATATTCGATCCAAGCATTTAAATCATTACTTAGTTGTTCCGTATAGTTCGGCTGTTCGCTCGCGATGTTTATGGTCTCGTTCGGATCTGCCGCTAAATTATATAAATAGGATGTATTAGTTGTTGCGTTGTAAATAAACTTATAATCTCCTTCTCGGCATCCAAAGAGCCAATCTGAATATGGCGTAAAAAAGTAAACCTTTTCTCTTCTATTCTCACTAAACAAACTTTCTCCTTGCCACTCATTTGGGATGGGTTTCTGTAAAATGGAAAAAATAGTAGGTGCCACATCACTTATGCCCGCCACCGTGGTCCGGTGTTCTCCATTAAAAAGCAGGGGGTTGATAAAAATTAAAGGAATATGAAGATTCTCTTCAAATATTCCTCCAGCATGAGAGGTTTGTCCGTGTTGGCCAAAAGCCTCTCCATGATCCCCGACAACCACAATAAGAGTTGAGTTTAGCAGATTTCTTTCTTCCAGCCCTTCTACCAATTGTCGTAATGCACGGTCCCCATCATGTAATGCGTTCAAGTACCTTTCTTTCAATTCATTATTTGTATTGAAATCTATTTTTTTCCCCGTTGAAAAGTAAGGATAATGTGTTTGGTACGTCCACATCATTGAAAAAAACGGGGTAACTTGATCTGTCTTTAACCAATCAAAAAAAGTATTAGGCAGACAGGCATCACTGATTCCGTCAAGGTGTTCATCCGCGTATTGAAGCTCCGCAAAAACAGGCGCATCACAGAAATTTTCCCGAAAATCCCGTATGTCATCTATTTCCCTGTTCTTTAAAAAAGAATCGGCACCCTGAAAACGATTGTCCCCGGAATTAAAAAAGGACGTTCTATACCCGTATTTTTTTAACTCCGAAGGGATGGATGGCCAATTAATATCCGGCTTTTCTGCGGTGATAGACTTATAGGATAGGTAAGGGTAATTGCCACAGAAAAGGGAGACCATGGATTTGTTTGTGGCAGGAGCGTGTGCGTAAGCAGCATCAAACAATACCGCTGAATGTTTAATGGAATCAAGAAAGGGTGTGGCTTTATAACTAGGGTTGTAGGGGGTAACGTATTCTGCGGATGTGGATTCCATTACAAAGATAACAACGTTCATCACGCTATGTTCATTAAATGCTTTGGCATATTGGGGTTCTACAACATGCTCGTTCTTCTTGGTAAATTGACTGATATCGATGTCTTTATTATAGATGGCTGGTAGACCATTTTGTTGAAAAAGGGAGGCAACAAAGTAAATAACAGGGTTTTCTTTTTTCCCTTCTCCAATGGTCAAATTAGTTTTGGTAAGACAAGCTGTACAAAAAACCAGGAACAAAAATGACCCTGTGAAAAACGGATGCTGAGATAATAATCGATAAAGCATCCAAACTAATGGAATTGCTGCGAGGACCATTAGTAAATAGGCAAACAACGAACTTCTATCGATATTATCACGAATAGCACTCGATGCGTCAGAACTTATTAAAAAATCAGAATAATATAGCCATCTGTAATTAAAGGGCATTCCCAATAATTCGGTCACTTTGATATTCACAGCTCCTATGAGGATTGACAGGATGGCAAAACCCGCAAATATCCACAAGACCGGACGTGGATTATTCTTTTTTATCAGTAATAAAAATCCGAAGATAGCCGTCAACACAGCGACATATATAAAATCCTTGAGACAAGCCTTAACCAGTAACGAAAGACCCACTAAGGGGAAAACCAATAATCGACCTAACTCCCCGATAATCATAGCCCTAACAACGACTAATAGGATTAAAAGTGCCACAGAAATGGCAAAGAACAACGCCTTTTGGTTGAATGGGCCTGGTGTTTTCTTTAGGACAAACTTTTCAATAACAAAAAGAAGCAGCGCAAGTGTAGAAAAAATTAAAAAACACAGGATTGAATAGTTTATTAACGAGATGTACTTGAAAGGTTTTAATTGGTGAATGTCCGTAGATACCTTGACGATACGCTGGTTTTTTATATCGGTTTGATAAAAATGTTCGTCTGCCAATTGATTGTTGTCCCAGTAATCGATATTTGTTGTTTTTAGAAACAAACGATATTTTTTTTCAATATGAAATAAATACTCAATCGTGCAGCTGTCTGGAATGTTGAGGCTTAAAACGTACTCATCTCCATCCTTCACCATGGGTGAGTGCATTACGTTATCCTGAATGGTGGTCCCGGCTGGTTTATTTTCTGCGAATTGCCAAAAATCTATACCCCATACCAGGGTTACCGCGGCCGCATCTGGAGCATAATACCTGATCTCAACCGGGTCTGCCTTCGTCAGAAAGCTAATCAATAATAAAGTAGCAAAAATTAAATATTGGCGCATAACTAAGGTTGCTAATGGTTCTTTGAAAAAATTCTATTTAGATTTTCTCCTCAAAAATACGCTATTTCGAAATAGAATTCGAAAAATATTCTAAAAAGTATTGTCCCCCGGGTTCCCAGATCAGGGCTTAAGCGATTATTGAGTTAATCGTAAAATTTCCAAGCAATCCCCACGCGAAGATTGGCATTATTCATCGGATACCTCCGTACCGTATAATACCCCGTGGGCCACAGGTACTGATTGACAAAGTTATAGCTCAGAAATAGGTTTGCACGCTTGAGTGTAGCTGTCGTCCAGACATCGGCAATGGGATACGTAGAATATTCTATCCCGACATTGTCATTGTAAAACTGGCCGATGTTGATGGCATACGAGGGAGTCCGGAACGGCGTGTTAAAGCGGACATCGAAACCGAGGTTGAAATCTACAATTTTATAGAGCAGACCGCTGTAATAAAAGCTATGCCATGTATACAACTCGGGAATAGCCAACACGGCATTAAAATCAGACTTCTGGTATACGGCGTAATTCTTAAAATGGAATCGGCCAAACGTGAAGTTCTGTCCGACCGACAGCTTCAGGAGATTAATACTGCTTCCCAACTGCGCAGGTTCGATAACCCGCAATTTACGCGGGTCGGAACCGGGGTTATCGACTTCTCTATAATAGAGATAGTTACTAATGAGAAAGTATTCTGCTTTTCCAAAAAATCCAATTGCCTCGTTTTGATAAGAGAAAGATAAACTGGTCGTTTTCGTCTTGTCAAAATCGCGGTTCCATTGATGGTACGTGTAGTTGGCGTGTTGAAAAAGCCATTCAGGAGATTTATTCTGCGTGTAAGCCCCCAACACCACCCGGCCAATCGTGTTGCCCAGCGAGATATCAGCTTTTGCTTCGTAGAGGTAGTCGCCAAAATTTGCCCCTTGTACAATCTGATTCAGATCGCCGGTCACATTGACCCGATCACTAAACCGGTAGCCGATACCTGCCTTAAGGGTACTGTTTTGCAGAAACGTATGGTACAAACTGTCGCGATACCAGTGCATATCATGCTGGAACCCCAGATCGATCTTCACTTCGTTTTTGATGAACGCCACCGACTTGCCCCGTAGATAAAAGCTATAGCTAAAGTCATTGGTGATCGTCGTGACTTTCGTCGTATCATCTGTCAGCTCATTTTGTGCAAAAGGAAATGCACCATAGCGATCGTTTTCATCTTTAAAAAACTGAAAATTCTGAAGACGCAGGTTAAAACTGTGGGCCATCCGGTTTGTAGGGAGTATTTGCTGCTCAGGCTTCCCCGCATTGATGGTATCCAAACGCCCTACAAACAGGCTTTGTCGAAAGAAAATAGTATTGTCTC
>Ga0206119_100367_pt1 | contig 17441 bp, 14 predicted proteins | sample 3A50Ametagenome_FD_148608 | JGI IMG/M metagenome (GOLD analysis project Ga0206119, IMG submission 148608) | Enriched microbial communities from leaf-cutter ant dump, University of Wisconsin, Madison, United States - 3A50A | ecosystem: Environmental > Terrestrial > Nest > Insects nest > Nest dump...
TTTATAACAAGCTTTACCCGTAATTACTAAGTGGTTTTTTTCAGAAAAACACAGAAAAGAAAAAAACTGGAATAGTATTTGCAAATATTGCATGAATCAAACTATTGGTTATTTTTGCGAAAAATTAGACAATTAAAAATTTTTAACCTTAAAAAAAACAAGAGTATGAATTATTCTACAATTAAAACGGCAATTGCTTGCTCGCTCGTCGCAGCCATCGGGCTGACGGATACGGTGCAGGCACAAGAGCCGACTGTATTCGGCGGAAGGCGCCAGTACAGAACTTGGTCAATTGGGGTCAACGGTGGTTTTACTACACCATCTGTGATTATCGGTGGATCGAACGCATTCAACAGAAAAGTTAGCTTCGGCGAATACAAGTTGCGTGAATACTACGGAATTACCGTTCGTAAGCAATTGTCCAGCTGGTTTGGTTTGGAAGCAGCTGCTAACCGGGGCCGGATTTTTGCCTATAACAACGATGGCTTTGGATACAACATGGAGTATCCCGCTGCCAACGGAGCTGTGGCAGCAGGCGGCTACGAGTCGGCTGAGACTTCCATCCAATATGCGGCTAGCTTGAACGCTGTATTCCAATTAGCTACTATTGATTTCTTGCGCCGTGAAAATGCCGTTAATTTCTACGCCAGCGTAGGTTACGGTGTAAACGCGTTTAACCCGGTTGCTTACACCGATGCTGACGGTTCTGCTGGTGCATGGGACAACAAAGGTGCGTGGAAGGATGGTTTCTGGAGTGACCGCAATGCTCCCTCAAACGATGCGGATTACCGCAAAGAAGCTTACATCCCTGTAGGTGTAGGTGTGAAATTTAAATTATCTGATCGCGTTGCTTTGAACTTAGGTTATACGATGAACTTCGTAGACAGCAAGGCTTTGTTTGGTGCTCTTGACCAAGGTCAACGTCCGGCTTCAAACGACAAATATTCATACACCTATGCTGGTTTAGAGTTCTCTTTGGGTTCTTCATCAAAACCGGATTTGACCTGGCACAACCCTGTGTCTACACTGTATGATGAGTTGAAAGACCCTTCATTGCGCAACGAGCTTGAAGCACTGAAACAACGTGTATCTACGTTGGAAGGTCTTGTTGACGAGTTGAGCCGTGACGAAGACGGTGACGGTGTTTCTGACAAATTTGACAAGTGCCCGGGTACACCTGCAGGTACACAAGTTGACGGCGCCGGATGCCCCATCAAATTCCCTGAGCCTGAAGTAAAAGCATCAAATGCTACTTACTCAAATATTCAGTTTGAATTTGATAGTTCTGTATTGAAAACCGAATCTTACTCAACACTTGATCGGTTGTCTTCAGACCTGCGCGCAAGCGGTGCTTCCGTTACGTTAGACGGTCACGCTTCGGCTGAAGGATCAGAAGCTTATAACTTGACTTTGTCTAGAGACCGTGCTAACTCAGTAAAGCAATACTTGGTTAACTCGGGTGTTGACGCAGCTAAAATCAATACGCAAGCTTTCGGTGAGTCTGCTCCAATTGCTTCAAATGCAACGGAAGAAGGCCGTGTGATTAACCGTCGTGTTGAAATCAAACGATAAGTAATCTGTAATAGATTCTTGATACAAAACGGCCGCCCAAATTGGGTGGCCGTTTTGCTTTTATAAAAAATCGCCGATAAAAACATTTTCTGAATACAGCTGTTTACTCATTAAGGTTAAATAGAACAGAAACAATGAGCAACTGGAAATTAAAGGTGCCTGGAACGAATTAAAGGGAAAGGTTAAACAACAGTATGCAGACCTGACCGATGACGATTTATTGTACGACGAGGGAAAAGAAGATGAACTGATGGGTCGCATTCAAAAAAAACAGGCAAGGCACGCGATGAAGTGGTAGATTGGCTAAATAAATTATAAGCGATTTTGGTATTTAAAGAAGAAGCGTTATGGATCATTGTCCATAACGCTTTTCTTGTTAACTTCGTCCCATGTCAAAAAAACAACCCTCCATATTAGTGGTGAATGACGACGGCATTACAGCACCTGGTATTAAAGTCTTGATTGAAGAAATGCAAAAAATAGGGCAGGTAACGGTGGTAGCTCCGGAAGGGCCTCAATCGGGTACGGGCCACGCTATTACTATCGGGAAACCGTTGCGTATCGATCGCATATACATCTACCCCGACATAGAAATGTACAAATGTTCCGGCACCCCGGTAGATTGCGTAAAGCTCGCTGTAAACCAAATTTTTCAAGGCCGAAAACCTGATATCTGCGTATCCGGAATTAACCACGGGCTTAACAGTTCCATCAACGTATTGTATTCGGGTACCATGTCTGCCGCCGTAGAAGGGGCTATCGAAGAAATTCCCTCCATTGGATTTTCTTACGACGACTTGGAATACGACGCAGACTTTTCAAGTTGCCGTCCGTACATCAGAAGTATTACCCAACAAGTGTTGACCCAAGGACTTGCTAAAGGAACACTCCTTAACGTCAATTTTCCGAAAACCGACCGCATCAAGGGAATCAAAATCTGCCGACAGGCTGATGCAAAATGGGCAGAAGAATTTGATGAGCGGAAAGATCCCAATAACCGCAGCTACTATTGGCTTACGGGGGTATTCCAACTACGTGACCGGGGGGAAGATACCGATATATGGGCGTTAAAAAACAACTATGTTTCCATTGTTCCTGTTCAATTTGATATGACAGCACATCATACGATCCCCGAACTGAACTCTTGGGAGTTCGAAATTAACTAATCGCATGCAGCAAAACTCTTTTTTGTCTGGGTTAGGTATCGGACTATTGGCTCCCTTAGGCGCCTATTTGCTGACCCGGTTTACGACATTATCGTTGCTCATTGAATCCAAACCATTAGCCCTATATGTCATCGCTGCGTTAATTAACCTCGTGTTGGTCCGTTATTTCTATCGGAAAGGGCTTGAGCAAACCGCACGAGGGCTGATTTTGATTACCTTTGCACTCGGCATGTTGCTCGCTTTCACAACAAAATTATCGTTCGCATGAAACTTACCCTTGGATTTTCCCCTTGCCCAAATGATACATTCATCTTCGATGCCCTGATTCATCACAAAATCGATACAGAGGGGTTGGATTTTGAGGTCTACTATGAAGACGTCGAGACCTTAAATCACAAAGCTTTCCATCGGGAATTAGACATCACCAAACTAAGCTATCATGCCTACGCCTACGCCGTGTCGAACTACGTACTGCTGAACGCAGGAAGCGCTCTGGGCTTTGGTGTGGGCCCTCTGTTAATCTGTAAGCGTCCCGAATTAAAGGAAAGACTAGCGGTAAACAGCCACCCTTCTACAACAATTGACGCTGCTTTTCAATCAAATTTAAGTGCAGGAATACCAGGCAAATATACTACAGCAAATTTCCTGCTGGGGTTGGCATTTCCCAACCTAATTAATAAACAGGAAATGATCTTTTCAGCAATCGAACAGGGTTTGCTCGATGAACGTATAGACTTAGGACTGATTATCCACGAAAACCGCTTTACATATCAGGACAAAGGGTTGCACAAAATCGTAGATCTCGGCGACTATTGGGAGCGGACCACCGGCGCACCGATCCCTCTCGGCGGTATTGTTGCTAACCGTCGGCTCCCCAAAGAAATACTGTTTCGGATTGACCGCGTCATCCGTAAAAGCGTAGAATATGCCTTTGCAAACCCGAAATCCGGCCTTGATTTTATCCGTTCGCATGCCCAAGAAATGAGTGAAGAGGTGATGTACAAACATATCGACTTATATGTCAATCAATATTCGGTCGCGTTGGGCGACGACGGAAGGAAAGCTATACATACTCTTTTTAACAAAGCATGGGAACTGGAATTGATTCCTAAAACCTCGGACGACTTATTTTTGTCGTAGCCACCTCCCGTCACGAAGATTGGCAAACGGATAACGATTGTATCAATACGGATGTCCAAAATCTCAAATCTAATAACTAACTTTGCCGATTATGCCATACTGGCGGTAGTAGGCTTTTGGTGCTATTGTTGCACATATGGTATATCATTAAGAAAAAATAACTGATGTTAACATTTTTAAGTAAAATATTTGGCAGTAAATCTGAGCGCGATATCAAACATATTCATCCGCTTGTTGATAAGATTAAAGCCGAGTATGCCAAGTTGGAATCCCTTACACACGACGAGCTCCGGGCTAAAACAGCTGACTTCAAGCAGCGCATCGCCGAATACCTAGCTGACATTGATGCTGAGATTAAGGCACTGAAAACAGCGGCAGAACAGGAGGGAGTAGATATGGCTGAAAAAACAGCCCTCTACGATAAGGTCGATAAATTGAATAAAGACCGTGATCAAAAGCTGGAGGAAGTGTTAATGCAGATACTCCCCGAAGCTTTTGCCGTTGTCAAGGAAACCGCTCGCCGCTTTACTGAAAACGCACACCTTGAGGTAACCGCGTCCGACTTCGACCGTGAACTGGCAACCTCAAAACCGCACGTACAAATTACAGGCGACAAAGCAATTTGGAATCATACATGGGTCGCAGCCGGAAACGAGGTAACCTGGAACATGATTCATTACGATGTCCAGTTGATCGGTGGTATCGTGTTGCACGAAGGCAAGATCGCGGAAATGGCAACAGGGGAAGGCAAAACACTCGTGGGTACGCTTCCCGCTTACCTAAATGCCTTGTCCGGACAAGGTGTTCACATCGTGACGGTGAATGATTACCTTGCTCGCCGTGACTCTGAATGGAATGGCCCTTTATTTGAATTCCATGGCCTCCGGGTCGATTGCATCGACAAACACCAACCGAATTCCGCAGCACGACGGAATGCCTACGCCGCTGATATCGTGTTTGGCACCAACAACGAGTTTGGCTTTGACTACCTGCGCGACAACATGGCACAGTCGCCCGATGCACTGGTACAGCGAAAATTACATTTTGCGATGGTGGATGAGGTGGACTCTGTGTTAATTGATGATGCTCGTACCCCCTTGATTATTTCAGGCCCTATACCTCGCGGCGATGAACACGAGTTTTACGAACTCAAACCCCGAATTGAGCGGTTGGTCAATACGCAGAAAGCCTTTATCAATGGTGTGCTGAACGAAGCCAAAAAAGCCATTGCTTCCGGAGATACCGGACCGGACGGTGGGGGCCTTGCGCTATTGCGCGCTCACCGCGGGCTTCCTAAAAATAAAGCACTTATCAAATTCCTCAGTGAAGGAAGTAATCGGCAGGCACTTCAAAAGGTAGAAAATTATTACTTGCAGGAACAAAGCAAGAATATGCCTAAAGTAGATGAGGAACTCTATTTTGTCATTGATGAGAAAAACAATCAGGTAGAGCTTACCGAAAAGGGTATTGAATTGATTACTGCTTCCGGAGAAGATCCCAACTTCTTTATTATGCCTGATGTAGGTACAGGGGTGGCAGAAATTGAAAAATCGGAGCTCAGCGCAGAAGAAAAGATAGCAAAAAAAGAAGAGTTAATGCGTGATTTTTCGGTAAAGTCAGAACGCATCCACTCCGTGAATCAATTGCTCAAAGCATATACCCTCTTCGAACGGGACGACGAATACATCATCGATGAAGGCAAGGTCAAGATCGTCGATGAACAGACAGGCCGGATCATGGAAGGCCGCCGCTATTCCGATGGACTGCACCAGGCCATCGAAGCCAAAGAAAATGTGAAAGTCGAAGATGCTACCCAAACCTATGCGACAATCACGCTACAGAACTACTTCCGGATGTATCACAAGCTGGCTGGGATGACCGGTACAGCGATCACCGAAGCCGGAGAACTCTGGCAGATTTATAAACTGGACGTTGTTGAAATACCGACGAATGTCGCCATCCAACGTGAAGACCGCCACGACTTAATTTACCGTACGGCACGCGAAAAATACAACGCCGTTGCGGAAGAAATCCACCGGCTCACCCAAGAGAATCGTCCGGTACTGGTAGGTACGACCTCCGTAGAAATTTCGGAGTTGCTAAGCCGTATGCTCAAGCTTCGGGGTGTGAAACATAACGTGTTAAACGCCAAGCTACACCAGCGCGAAGCAGATATCGTTGCCGAAGCAGGACAGTCTGCGATGGTCACCATCGCTACCAACATGGCAGGCCGGGGTACCGACATCAAATTGGGACCAGGTGTTAAAGATGCGGGAGGCCTAGCGATTATCGGTACAGAGCGCCACGAATCTCGTCGTGTTGACCGTCAGTTGCGCGGACGTGCTGGTCGGCAGGGAGACCCCGGGTCCTCCCAATTTTTTGTTTCGCTTGAGGATCCCCTGATGCGCCTGTTTGCCTCCGAACGGATTTCAAACATCATGGTCCGCATGGGCGTGGAGGATGGAGAGGTTATGCAGCATAGCATGCTCACGAAATCCATTGAACGAGCGCAAAAAAAGGTAGAAGAGAATAACTTTGGCATCCGTAAACGACTGCTGGAATATGACGATGTCATGAATTCCCAACGAACCGTCATCTATGCCAAACGGAAAAACGCCTTATTCGGCGAACGCTTGGACGTGGACCTCAACAACACGATTTTTGATGTAGTGGAGGAAGTGATCGCCGCAAGCAAAGAAGGGGGAACGTATGAAGAGTTTCAGCTGGAAATGATTCGTGTTTTCTCGATAGATCCTCAAATCGATGCGAACGAATTTACAAACAGTAACATCGCATCCCTGACAGATAAAGTTTTTGCCCAAGTGATTTCCCATTATCACGAGAAGGCAGAAAAAATTGCCAAGCAGACATTACCGGTACTGACAGACGTATTTACTACACGAGGCGAACAGGTCGAAAACATTGTCGTCCCCTTCTCAGATGGTTTACGGGGTATTCAAGTGGCAACCAACCTTAAGAAAGCCGTCGAGTCTGGCGGCAAGGAAGTTTTCAAGTCTTTCGAAAAGGGTGTTGTCTTGGCGTTGATCGACGAGGCGTGGAAAGAGCACCTGCGGGATATGGACGAGTTGAAGCAATCTGTACAGAATGCGGTGTATGAACAAAAAGATCCGATTATCATCTATAAAATGGAAGCCTTCAACCTGTTTAAGGAAATGCTGGTGAACATGAATAAGGATGTCGTTGGATTTCTTTTCAAGGGCGAAATCCCCAATCAGCAGCCACAGGATGTACGCGAAGCACGGCCATTACCACGACAAGAAGCGCGCGTCCGGACATCTAAACCCGAACTGGTAGCATCTGGCGGTGGGGCTCCGGTTGAGGATACCCGCGAGGTACAACGTACACAACCGGTCCGCAACGAACAAAAAGTCGGAAGGAACGACCCTTGTCCTTGTGGTAGCGGCAAAAAATACAAAAACTGCCACGGCGCATAATACGAAAAAACGGAATGCCATGACTAAAATCGGCTTTGCATGGATCGGATTACTGGTCTGTTTTTCTAGTTTGTCGGCTTTTGCCCAACAACGGGGGAAAGTGGAAGTGGTTGCTGATCCGCTCATCAGCCTGATGCAACGGAATCGGTCGGGTACGCATATATCGACTTCATCGACAACACACCCTCCGATTGACAAGAGCAATGCAACGCGCACGACCACCATGGGGTTTCGTGTCCAGATTTATTCCGGGGCGAGTCGGTCTGATGCCTTTGCCGAGCGGGCCCGCTTTAATGCACTCTACAAGGACATCGATACCTACGTGAGCTATGAAGAGCCGAATTATCGTGTAAAAGTAGGTGATTTCCGAAGCCGAAACGAAGCGCAGGACCTGATGCAAGGTTTACGGAAGCAGTTTAATAACGTATTTATCTTTACCGAAGAAATATACGTCTATCAGTAAAGAAAAGAAGGCATCATGAAGGAGAAAGTCAGTACGATCGCGGCGCAAATATATGAAGAAACTGTAGCCAACCGACGGCACCTTCACCAACATCCTGAACTATCGTTTGAAGAATATGAGACTTCTGCATTTGTAAAAGCCGAATTGGATAAACTGGGAATCCCACATGTTCCCATGGCGAATACAGGGGTTGTAGCTCAAATTACCGGTGAAAAACCTTCAGATAGCGTGGTTGCCCTCCGGGCGGATATGGATGCTCTCCCAATTACCGAAGTATCGGGCCGTGAATATGGCTCGCAACGGGAAGGGATCATGCACGCCTGCGGTCACGATGTACATACCTCATCCTTATTGGGAACCGCCCGTATCCTCCAATCACTGAAAGCAGAATTTGGCGGGACGGTTAAATTAATTTTCCAACCGGGTGAAGAACGCTTACCCGGTGGTGCCAGCCTGATGATTAAAGAAGGTGTATTGCAAAACCCGGCTCCTCACGCGGTCATCGGCCAGCATGTGATGCCAATCATCCAAATTGGTAAAGTAGGCTTCCGCGCGGGTAAATACATGGCTTCTACAGATGAGCTGTACGTCACCGTTACCGGAAAAGGGGGGCATGGGGCTCAACCCCAGCAAAACATCGATCCGGTAGTCATTACCGCCCATATCATCACTGCTTTGCAACAGGTCGTAAGCCGCATCGCGGATCCCCGGATGCCCACCGTCCTATCGTTTGGCAAAGTAATTGCCAATGGCGCAACCAATGTCATTCCGAACGAAGTATACCTGGAAGGCACATTCCGTACTTTCGATGAAAAATGGCGAAAAGAAGCCCATATACGGATGAAAAAAATGGCAATGGGTATTGCAGAAAGTATGGGGGCAACATGCGATTTTGAAATCCGGGTCGGGTACCCCTTTTTGGTCAACGAAGAAAAATTAACCCACGAGGTGCGTGGCTACGCCGAGGAGTTCTTGGGTAAAGAGAATGTAGTGGATCTCGATCTTTGGCTTGCAGGAGAGGACTTTGCCTATTACTCCCAGGAAACAGATGCGTGCTTTTACCGGTTGGGGACCGGCAATGAGGAAAAGGGCATCACTTCTGCCGTACACACGCCAACTTTTGATATCGACGAAGGCGCATTGGCACTCAGTACAGGCTTAATGGCCTACATCACGTTGCGTCGATTAGGTAACTAATGGGAATGTCGACATGTCTTCACACCATATTGTCAAGGAAGACCAAGAACCCGCGCTAATCATTGCCCATATTGATGGGGTGACTTCCTCGGTACTGGATCAGTTACTGGAATGGAATCCAATCGTTATCACCAATACACACAATCTGAGTCGGGTTGTCCAGCAGGGGGTCAAAATTGACGTCTTGGTGGCAAATGGGGTAGAGGATTTGCCTCAAGATCATATTCTTGTTTTGCCCAAGGCCCCATCCTTTCTGGAAGCCGCACTCGCTTATTTAACAGAAAGGAGGTGCCGCGCCGCCAACATTGTATCAATGGATGCCGACCCCAACTTGATCCTCCGCTATGCAAATAATATCCATACGGTATTATTAGGGAACGGAAAGCGGATCTTTGCCGTCACGAACGGGTTCTCAAAATGGCGTCCCAAAGGGGAAACCGTATTTCTATTTGACGACCATTTAGTAGAGACCCGAGGACTGCGATGCATCCGTAACAACGAATATATCACCGAGACGGACGGCTTTTATTCGATTTATTTTGACGAACCCCATCTATTGATAGGCGAACCGCTTTAGCGCATGGATAAAATTGAAGTTCAAGCAGCCGAACCAACCGATATACCAACGATCCGCCAACTGGCGAACGAAATTTGGTGGCCTACCTATCGCGACCTACTTCCGCATGGCCAGATTAGCTTGATGCTGGAATTAATGTATGCCGACACGGCACTACGGGATCAACTCAGAAAAGGCCAACAATTTGCATTGGCCAAACAGGCCGGTAATGCGGTCGGATTTGTTGGTTTTCAACACAAACTCTCATTATCCCTTATGCGCATCGAAAAACTATATGTATTGCCGTCAGAACAGGGAAAGGGAATTGGAAAACGGCTGATCGATCACGTTGCCGCATTGGCATCACCAGCAGGCCTAAAAGCATTGGAACTAAACGTATACCGCCGGAACCCCGCAAAAAACTTTTACGAACGGCAGGGATTCACTGTGATCGCCGAAGTACAGATACCCTATCATGGTTATGTATTGGAAGACTACATCATGCAAAAGCCCCTTATTTCGTCTTTTTTATCGTAATACCAAACAATCCGCTCCCGAATTTGTCTTTTTGTAGGGAGTATCTCCCCTTGTTTCACCCGCAAAAACCGGAATCGACAGTGGAATCGCGCGAAACGTATGGAAAAACGACATGTATACAACAGTGGAATCATCGGTAATTGTTCCTATTTGGCCCACATTCAAAAAGATACAAATGTTTCTTGGCTATGTTGGCCGTCTTTTGATAGTTCTTTTGTTTTAGGAAGCCTCCTTGACACGGAAAAGGGCGGACAATTTTCCATCCGACCGCTAGGAGAATTTACGACGAATCAATATTACATCGAAAACACCAATGTGCTGCGTACCGAAGTTAAGACGTCCGATGGAAGCTATCGGATTACCGACTTTGCACCGCGGTTCCGGCAATACGAACGCTATTTCAAGCCGTTGATGCTCATCCGAAAAGTGGAGCTGCTAAATGGTAGCCCTCGCATCCGCGCAATCTGCGAACCGGTCTCCAACTACGGCCAGCAAACTTTTCCCAAATTCAGGGGCAGCAATCATGTTGAATTTACGAATGGAATTGAGCAAATGCGATTGACCACCAATGTTCCCATTAGCCACTTCTTCGGTGAGGATGCTTTTGTGTTGAGCGACACCAAATATTTTGTGCTCACCTATGGATTGCCCTTGGAGGCCCCTCTAGCCCACACCGTCGAACATTTCCTCCGCGAAACAGTCGGCTATTGGCGTACCTGGATCAAGCATGCAACAATCGCCCCATTCTATCAAGCAGCCGTCATCCGGTCGGCACTTACGTTAAAAATACATCAATACGAAGATACCGGTGCGATCATCGCCTCCGGGACCACGAGCTTGCCTGAATACCCCGGTAGTGGGCGGAATTGGGACTATCGGTATTGTTGGTTGCGCGACAGCTATTATGTGATTACCGCGTTAAACCACATCGGTCAATTCGAAGAAATGGAGTGCTATGCCCACTACATTACCAATATCACACATGCCGACCAGGGAAGGTTACAACCCCTTTATGGTATAAACAGTCAATTCACCCTGACAGAATACCAGCTGGCGAACTTAAGTGGATACCAAGGGGAACAGCCTGTACGCATCGGCAACCAAGCCTACGAACACATCCAGAACGACGTATATGGACAAGCCCTCATTGCCTTGCTCCCCCTGTACACCGACTACCGATTTGTGTTCAAAGAGCGCTCGGATACGCGTCATTGGGTCGATTACATCCTTAAAAAGATCGAAACAACCATTGATGAAAAAGACGCGGGCATCTGGGAGTTCCGCAATTTCGCCAATCACCATTGTTATTCCAACCTTTTTCAGTGGGCAGGGAGTTCCGCGGCCTATAAAATCGGAAAGGCTATTGGCGACGCGCCGCTGATGAGCCGGGCAGAAGCCATGATGAAACGGGCTGCTTTTTACATCGAAAGTTGTTACGACAACACCCGCAACGTGTATACCAACGCCATCGGAAGCCCCTACCTGGATGCGAGCACGTTACAGTTGATTATGATGCATTACCTGGATCCCACATCCGAAAAAGCGCGTGCTCACCTAACCGCCTTGGAACAAGCACTGAAAACCCCGCAGGGACTCTTCTATCGGTACCTGCATACCGATGATTTCGGCAAACCCCAATCTACTTTCCTTATTTGCGCGTTCTGGTACGTGGAAGCATTAGCCTGTGTAGGCCGCCTAGATGAGGCCATCGAAACGTTCGAACGGTTACTGAGTTATTCCAACCACCTGATGCTTTTTAGTGAAGACGTGGACGAATCCGATGGAAGTCAATGGGGAAATTTCCCACAGGCATACAGCCACGTGGGACTCATGAATGCAGCATACCGCATTTCCATGAAACTCGATCATCCGATTTTTATGGGGTAGTGGCTATTGAAGAAATTGCTGCCAGCTTTTGGAGTAACCCAGGCACATCCGCCTGTCGTTTCAGGTAAAACTTTGCGGCAGACATTGCCGTTCCTACTTTAATGGAATAGGCATCTGCCGGTAATACTTGAAACGTATCCTCATCCGTTCGATCGTCGCCAATTGAAAGCATAAAGTCATATCGATGGGCATGAAGGATATCCAGTGTTGCACGGCCTTTGTTTACTTCAGCACTCCGTATTTCGACCACTTTATCTCCATCTAAAAGCTGTAACCCATACGATGCGGAATAATCGCGCAAGCTATCGATCAGCTCATGGGCACGCAATGCTCCCAAATCCCGCTGCACTTTCCGGTAGTGCCATGCAAACGAAAAGCTTTTTTCCTCCACAAAGGCCCCCGGTGTACGATCTGCAAATGCCTCCATTAGTGGTCCAACCTCGCTTTTCCAACCGTCTGATAGTCCACTTCTAACTTGCCATTCACTACCCGGTTCCTTGGTCCACACACCGTGCTCGGCAACGAGGCTATAATCGTGGTCATGAAACCACTTTTCCAATGTACTATGTTTCCTGCCGCTAATAATCACCACGCGGTTCCGGACGTCTTTTCCCAACGTATCCAATAAATGATAGAGGCTTTCGTCCGGCGACGCTTTGTCAATATCGTCCTGGAAGCCCACCAAGGTACCGTCGTAGTCCAACAACAACAAGCGGCGATCGGCCTGTTTATATCGCGTAACGATTTGTTCCTCAATACTTGCTCCGACGAGCCTCGCCTTGGTCGTGATTTGTTCGCTTTTTATTTCCTGTAGTCTATTCATAAATAGATTTGCCCAATGTTGCACGGTAAACTTAAATACAATCGCCTGCATGGATTTCATGCGCTTTTTCATTTCTGCCATCGGCATATGCAAGGCCGCTAACAAGGCATCCCGGATGTCATGGACATTGTTGGGGTTCACAATAATAGCATCGATGAGTTCTTTTGCCGCGCCGGCCATCTCACTCAAAATCAATACGCCGCTTTCATCTTTTCGGCTGGCAACATACTCTTTACTGACCAGGTTCATCCCGTCGCGCATGGGCGTAACCAAACATACGTCGGCCACGTTATAAAGTGCAGATATCTCTGATAGGGGATATCCATGATAGAAGTATGCCACCGGATACCAATCATAGACGCCATACTGTGCATTGATATGCCCTACCACACGATCGATCTGATCCTTCAGTTCACGATAATGGAGCACCGCATCGCGCGAGGGTACCACAATCATATAGAGGGTTACCTTTTTATGAAGATGCGGGTTTTCACGTAGCAGTAACTCGAACGCTTTCAATCGCTGAAGGATCCCCTTACTATAATCCAACCGATCGATGGACAGTACAATGTTTTGTCCGCTGAAATTAGATCTCAGCTCCGACATCCGGCTTTTAACGGCTGCCGTCAACGGCAACGCTGAAAATCGCTTACTGTCAATTCCCATCGGAAAGGGCTCCACCACCACCGACCGACCATCCACCTCCAGCCGATTGGCGTTGTTATTGGTACCGATCAGACGGGTTGCCGAGCTGATAAAGTGACGCACATCGTCAAACGTGTGAAAACCCAGTAAATCTGCACCGAGCATCCCTTCCAATAATTCTTTCCGCCAGGGAATTAAACGGAATAGCTCTTGGGAAGGAAACGGAATGTGCTGAAAAAAGCCGATGGAAGCATCCGGCAAGGCATGCCGGAGCATACCGGGCAGCAACAATAACTGATAATCGTGGACCCAGATGGTATCGCCCGGCTCCGCTTGCTGTAAAACAAGTGCCAAAAACTTCTGGTTCACACGTACATAGGTTTCCCAATTCGTGAGGTCGTAATTGGCAAAGTTGGGGAAATAATGAAAAATTGGCCATAACACTTCGTTGGAAAACCCTTCGTAAAAACCTTTGATGTCATCCTCATCCAAAAAAAGCGGAATTAACCGCTTTTCGCTCAATACTGATGTAAAATATGCCTGCTTTTGCCGATCCCCAATGGAAATACCGGGCCAGCCAATCCAACGATTATTGCCTTGCTCATGAATAGACGCCAATCCCGTTGCCAATCCCCCTTCACTGGGTTGTATGGCAAAACCCTGTTCGTCTTCGGTAATTTTAATCGGCAATCGGTTGGAAACAATAATTATTTTATTCACTGCTGCTTTTCCTGTTAACACAGACCTCCATATTGATTTAATCCTCGGATGGAAATCAAACAAGTCCTATATTAAGATAACAGCCAAAAAGCAAAAAGGTTATATTTTTTCCGACGAGCGTGCTATTTTTCTAGAAACTCACGGACTTCTTGGAGATTAACAAACAGCCGATCTACGCACAACGTTTTCCGGATTGCTTCATGCGACTGCACACCAAAACACGTCAACCCTGCAGCTTTAGCCGATGTCGTACCCGTTAGCGAATCTTCCAAGACCAGACACTCGGCTGGGGCCAGCCCCAGTTCTTGTACACACCGCAAATAGGGCTCCGGATCGGGCTTGGGGTGCTGTATATCCGTACGGGTGACCGATACAGAAAAGAAATGCCGGATATCGTTCCGCTCAAGATGATAAGTGGCCACCTCGCGCTTACTGGATGTCACCACCGCCATCACTACTCTCCGTGTATGCAAAAAATGAAGCAGATCGGCTGTTCCGGGCATCAGCGGCACAGATTCTTCTTCATGCTGCTGGGCGATACGCGCCCGTACCTGTTCAAAGAATCGTTCACGGCCTACGTCAAACGCACGCTGGGTACGTAAAAACTCAAAAGCTTGCCCATCGGTTTTCCCTGCCATGTCGTTCAGCCACAGTTCACTGTCAAGAACAAAACCATACGTGTCTAGTGTCGCCCGCCATGCTTTGTAATAAAACCACTCCGAATCAATCAGTGTTCCATCCATATCGAACAGCACCGCTTTCCAGTTTTTTATCATATCGCTGTTAACATTCGTTGGGCAAACGTAAGCAAGTTGGCCGTAATCCCAAAAGAAAACCCCGAAACGGGGAGAGTCGGGGCTTTCAAACTAACCAATTATAAACCTAAATGTATGAAAAGACAATTTTACGCGTCATTAACTATTCACGAGTTATCAACTATTTATTTAAACGTAAAAAACGCCCGTTCGTTACATCGGCTTATGTAAAGTTTTTGTTGGAATTCCATTCTTCTTACTTCAGAAAAAGTTTAACAAATTTGCCCTTTAAAAAAAAGAGCACATGGCAAAACACGACCAGCGCCGGCATCTCGCTATCACCATCTCGGGGAAGGTACAGGGAGTATACTTCCGGTTGACCACCAAAGCCGTTGCGGATCAATTGGGCGTCAAGGGCATCGCCCTCAACCAGCCCGATGGTACCGTATACATCGAAGCAGAGGGCAACAATTTTGCGCTCGAATCGTTCCTAGAGTGGTGCCATGAAGGCCCAGAAAATGCAGTAGTTGAAAATGTGGTGTCCACCGAAGGCGATATGAAAAACTATCGTAACTTTGATGTCATCAGGAAATCACGTACCTTATCTAACGGTTAGCACTTGTCTGTACTTAGAAAATTTGCCGGACACACCCTTATCTATGGGCTGAGCACCATCGTGGCGAGGCTTATCAACTCCCTATTCACCCCGCTTTATGTCAGGCTGTTTTCTACCTCCGTGTATGGTGTCTACACCCTACTGTACGGCTGGGCAGCCATGATACAGGCTGTTCTTGCTTTCGGTATGGAAACAACCTTTTTTCGCTTTCTGCAAAAACAGGACGATAAAGCCCGCGTATTAAACAACACCTTCTTTGTCATCCTAGTCATTTCCATCTGTTTTCTAGGTACGGTCTTTATCGGGTCAACAAATATCGCCACGTGGCTGAATAATGGAACGTACGACAGCGACTACGTGTTGTATGTCCGCCTTTTTGCGCTCTTTCTCGTGGCCGATGCCCTCGCTGTCATCCCGTTCGCGCAGCTTCGCGCACAAGGCAGGCCGATCCGCTTCGGGGTGCTGAAATTAGTGAACGTATCCACGCTATTGTTTACCAACCTGTTTCTTCTCTTCGGGATTCCGTGGTTATTACAGCACTTCCCCATTGTGTCTCCCTATTTTGGATGGTACCGGCCCGGCTGGCTGGGCTACGTGTTTATTGCGAATCTAGCGGCTAGCATACTGATGCTATTGCTCCTGCTGCCGGAACTGATGCGTGTTCGATTACGGCCTAACCGTACCTTGCTGCTCGAAATGTTTGCGTATAGTTTTCCCATACTGATTGCCAATATTTCGTACATGATCAACGAGTACCTGGACAAGCTCATCATTCCAAAGCTGATTCCCGGTGAGCAGGGTATTTCGGATAATGGCATCTATGGTGCCATTTCCAAGTTGGCTATATTTTTGAGTATTGCCATTAATGCCTTCCGACTCGGTGCCGAACCTTTTTTCTTCAGCTACGCGAAAAATGAAAATGCCCGCAAAGTGTATGCGATCATCATGGATTATTTCATCATCGCAACTGTATTAGCGATGGTGGCTATTTCCGCAAATATAGAATGGCTGAAATACTTCATAGAAGGCAAAGATGCGGAACAACAGGCGTTATACTGGTCGGGACTCCACATTGTACCCATCCTGCTGTTGGGTTACGTACTGCTCGGTATTTACATGAACCTGTCGGTGTGGTACAAACTCACCGATCAGACGCGTTTTGGCCTCTATATCTCAGGCGTGGGTGCGCTCGCAACGATCCTACTCGATTTCATCCTCATCCCGCGCTACAGCTACGAAGGTGCCGTGTGGGTCACCGTAGCTGCTTATGGAATCATGGTGACGCTGTCATACATTTGGGGGCAACGACACTATCCCATTCCGTACCGATTGGGCAAGAATCTCCTCTATATTTTCAGTGGAGTAGCGCTGTGCCTGTTGATATTCAACGTGTTCAATCGCCACCTCATCATCAGCAATTTGTTGTTTATTGGGTTTGCAGGGATTGCTTTCCTTCGGGAGCGTAAGGAATTAGCGGCTCTGCTGAAAAAATAACGGAGGTGCGCCTAAGCAACTTCCAGCTCAAACTGTTGGGCAATTTCATCGAGTACCGCGTGGATGTCAGCGACCCGATCCAGCGAGACCAACTTCATGCGATATTCCTTGAAATGAGGAATCCCTTTGAAATAGTTGGCATAATGACGGCGCATTTCGAAGATGCCGGTTTTATCGCCTTTCCACTCGACCGATTTTTCCAGATGCGTCCGGCATACGTCCACCCGCTCGGCAATGGTGGGGCCGGGCAGGTATTCACCCGTCGTGAAAAAATGCTTGATCTCCCGGAATATCCACGGATATCCGATAGAAGCCCGCCCGATCATAATGCCGTCTACTTCGTATTCCATGCGCCAAGCGGCCGCTTTCTCTACACTATCTACGTCGCCATTACCAAATATCGGAATGCGGATAC